>Ga0308170_10001131_pt1 | contig 27321 bp, 33 predicted proteins | sample PhyBR2_2_FD_202136 | JGI IMG/M metagenome (GOLD analysis project Ga0308170, IMG submission 202136) | Phyllosphere microbial communities from UC Gill Tract Community Farm, Albany, California, United States - DLSLSB.R2 | ecosystem: Host-associated > Plants > Phyllosphere > Unclassified | place...
GCAGCAGGGTGCCGCCGCGCAGGCTCTTGGCGTCGCCCAGCGAGGACACGGTGACGTCGATCGCCTGGCCGCGGCGGTAACCCGGCGGGAACACGGCCGACACCATCACCGCGGCGACGTTCTTGTTCTTCGCTTCCTCGCCGTCCGGCAGCTTGACGCCGAACTGCTTGAGCATGTTGACCACCGACTGGCTCGAATACTTCACCTGGGTCGAGTCGCCGCTGCCGTTCAGGCCGACCACCAGGCCATAGCCGACCAGCGGGTTGTCGCGCACGCCTTCGACGCTGGCCAGGTTGCGCAGCGGCTGCACCCGGCTCTGCGGCATGACGGTGGCGGCCGCGGCTGCCGGGCGGGCGGCCGACGCGGCCGGCGCCGCCAGGGCGGGAAGGGCCAGGGCCGCGGCCAGTGCCATCGAAATGATACGGAAAACGGCGCTGGTAGAAGAAATTCGAATCATGTTTTGCCTTGGGTAGCGCTCAGAACGGCATCAGCGGACCGGTGAAGAACCGGGTCAGCCAGCCGGGCGTGTTGGCTTCGGCCAGCGTGCCCTGGCCGGAGTAGGCGATGCGGGCATTGGCCACGCGCAGCGACGACACCTGGTTGTCGTTGTCGATGTCGGCGGCGCGCAGGTAACCGGCCAGGCGCAGGAATTCCTCGCCCTGGTTCAGCTGCACGCGCTTTTCGCCGGCCACGCGCAGCAGGCCGTTCGGCAGCACTTCCTGCACGAGCACGGTGACGGCGCCGGACAGCGCGTTCTGCTGGGTGCTGGTGGAATCGCCCTGGAAGCTGCGGTCGGCGCTGGCGCTGACGCCGGTGCGGCCGAAGGTCTTGCCGAGCAGGCCGATCGGGTTCACGGTGGCGCTCGAGCCCTTCGAGAAGCTGGTGCCGGCCTTCTTGCTGGCCTGGGTGGTTTCCTGCAGCAGCACGGTGACGACGTCGCCGACGCGGAAGGCGCGCGCATCGGAGGTCAGCGCAACGGTGTCGGCCGAGAACACGCCGCCGGAGACGCCGGCGCGGGCCGCCGACGCTTTCGGCAGGGCCAACGCGTCGTCGACCGGTTTCGGGTTGTTCAGGGGGACGCTCGAAGCGCAGCCCGCGAGCAGCAGTGCGGCTACCGCCGCGGTGGTCAGACGGATCATGTGATGAGCGTATTAGCGGGAAGCGGAAGCCAGGTACTGCAGCATGTTGTCGGCGGCCGACAGGACCTTGGTGTTCATCTCGTAGGTACGCTGGGCGGCGATCATGTCGACCATCTCTTCGACCACCTGCACGTTCGAGCCTTCCAGCGCGCCCTGCTTGATCTTGCCGAAGGCGCCGTCGCCGGCCTTGCCTTCGTTCGGGGTGCCGCTGGCGGCGGTTTCCTGGAACAGGTTCTCGCCCAGGGCCTGCAGGCCGGCCGGGTTGACGAAGGTGGTCAGGGTCAGCTGGCCCAGTTCGGTCGGCGCGATATTGCCCGGGATGGTCGCGCTGACCATGCCGTTTTCGCCGATGGTGATGGCGGTGGCGTTGTTCGGCACCGTGATCTGCGGCACCAGCGGCAGGCCTTGTGCGTTGACCAGCACGCCGTTCGAGTCGACCGCCAGCTGGCCGGCGCGGGTGAAGGCCGGCTGGCCGTCCGGACGGCGCACCTGCAGGAAGCCGTTACCGGAGATCGCCACGTCGAGCGACTGGCCGGTGGTCTGGATGCTGCCGTTGGTGAAGACCTTCTGGGTGCCGACGATGTGGGTACCGTTGCCGAGCTGGACGCCGTTGGAGACGGTGTTGTCGGCGGTCTGGGCGCCCGGCTGCTTGTCGACCTGGTAGAACAGGTCTTCGAACACCACGCGGTCGCGCTTGAAGCCGACGGTGTTCACGTTGGCCAGGTTGTTGGCGATGGCCTGCAGTTTTGCGTCCTGGGCCTGCACGCCGGTCTTGCTGATCCACATTGCTGGGTTCATGGGATTCTCCTAGTTTTTAAGCGCCGATGAGACGGTTGCCCGCTTCATTCATGCTGTCGCTGGCCTTGAACAGGCGCATCTGGATTTCGAAACTGCGGTTCAGGCTCATGGTCGCGACCATCTCCTCGACCGCCGAGACGTTGCTGCCCTCGAGGGCGCGCGGCTTGACCTTGAGCGCCGGATCGGCCGCCAGGCTGGCGCCGTCGCGGGTGACGATCAGGCCGGCCTCGTTCTTGGTCAGTTCGGCGCCTTCGGCATTCACGAGCTTGAGCTTGTCGACGACCTGCATCTGGGTCGCGCCTTCGGTCAGCACCGAGATCGTGCCGTCGGTGCCGATCTCCACCGCGGTGTGCTGGGGCAGGGTGATCGGACCGCCTTCGCCAAGCAGCGGACGGCCGTGCACCGACAGCGCGCCGTTGGCGTCGATCTCGATCTCGCCCGAGCGGGTATAGGCTTCGCCGTCGCCGTACTGCACGGCGAGGTAGCCCTGGCCGCCGATCGCGACATCCAGCGGACGGCCGGTTTCGCGCACGCCGCCGGCGCGGGTCGAGACGGCGTCGGCCTGCATGGTCGACAGGTGGCGGTCGTCGTAGCCGAAGCCGGCCAGCTCCGTGTTCCCCGCCACTTCCATGTTGGCGCGAAAACCGGAGGTATCCATGTTCGCCAGGTTGTTGGCGTGGACCTGCTGCGAGCGCAGCAGGCGTTCGGCGCCGGAGACGGCGGTGAAGATCAGCTTGTCCATTACAGCGCCTGCATCAGGGCCTGCATCATCTGGCTCTCGGTGGTCAGCACCTTCGAGTTGGCCTGGTAGTTGCGCTGCGAGGTCATCAGGCCGACCAGTTCGGAGGTGATGTCGACGTTCGAGCCTTCCAGCGCGCCGGTGTTCAGCTTGCCCGACAGGCCCACGCCCGGCACGCTGTACAGCGCGGCGCCGGAATCGGCATTGGCGGTCCAGCTGGTGTCGCTGATCGCCTGCAGACCGCCTTCGTTGGGGAAGGTCGCGACGGCGACGGTGCCGACCACCTGCGACTGGTCGTTGCTGTACTTGGCGACCAGCGAGCCGTCCTTCGACAGCTCGACGCCGACGAAGGCGCCCGAGGCGTAGCCGTCGCTGCGGTTGGTGGTGGTGGTGGCTTCGCCGGCAAAGCGGGTGGTGCCGGTATAGTCGAAGGCGACGGTGCTCGCGGCCGCGCCGCCGGTCGCCGCGATGCCGACGTTGATGGCGGCCGGCGCGGTGGATTGCAGGGCGCCCTTGTCGTCGAAGGTCAGCGTCGCGCCCTTGGTCGGGGTGGCGGCGGAATCGACGGCGTAGTAGACGTCGACGGTATTGTCGCCGGTCTTGACGAAGTAGGACGAGACGGTGTGCTGGGTGCCCAGCGAGTCGTAGGCGACCGACTGCTTGACCATGTTGTAGGTGGTCGAATCGCCCGGATTCGGCGTGCCGGCGATCGGCTTCCAGTCGGACGACAGGTTGCCGACGAAGTTGACCTTGGTGGTCGCCACTGCCGGGATCTGGCCGGTCGGCACCTGGATGTCGCCCATGGTGCCCAGCGCGCCGCCGTTGGCCGGGCCGTAGCCCTGGACCTTCTTGCCGTTGCTGTCGATCAGAAAACCCTTGGTGTCGGTCGAGAAGATGCCGACGCGGGTGTAGGTCAGGCCGCCCTGCGGGTCGCGGCTGACGAAGAAGCCGCGGCCGTCGATGGCGGCGTCGAGGGCGCGGCCGGTGGTCTGGGTGCTGCCGTTCTGGCCGATGGTCTGGGTCAGCGAGCCGACCTGCACGCCGTTGGCGGCGGTGCCGGCATACACCGAGGCGAAGTTCGCGCGGCTGCTCTTGAAGCCGTAGGTGGCGGCGTTGGCGATGTTGTTCGAAGTGGTTTCCAGCGACTGGTTGATGGCCTGGATGCCGGACAGCGCGATGTCGAAGCTCATGTCGATTCCTTGTTCTTTAAGATGCGGTTTTACCGTTGAAACCGGTGATGGACGAGGGATCGACCTCGCCGATGTTCGCCACCTGCAGCACCACGCCGCCGTTGGCGACGCGCACGCTGTTCAGGCGTGCGGCGACTTCGATCTGCGGGGAGGTGCCGTCCGAGGGCTTGGCCTGGATCGCATAGGTACCCGGCGGCAGGCCAAGTGCATCCGGGTCGATCGTGAACGACTGTGCGCCCGAACCATGGGCGCCCAGTTCGATCGTGTGCTGCTGGCCATCGAGGCCGGTCAGCACCAGGGTGGTGGCGCTGCTGGCGCCGTTCAGCTGGATGCTGCCGTTGACCTTGCTGCCGTCCAGCTTGACGGTATTGGTCGCGACCGTGACTTCGGAGCCGACCTGGCTGCCCATCGCCAGGGTCTGCATGCTCTGCAGGATGCTGGCGTTGGCGGTGGTCATCTGCGACAGGTTCTGCAGCGCCTCGGTCTGCGACAGCTGCGACAGCTGGTTGACGTAGGCGGTCGGGTCCTGCGGCGAGAGCGGATCCTGGTTCTGGATCTGCGCCACCAGCAGTTTGGTGAACATGTCGCGGTTCTCGCTGGTGCTCGCCTGGGGCGCGACCTTGGTCGAGCCCTGGGTGCCGGTACCGTTGAACTGGCTGTTGGTGGTGGAGGTGGTGGCGACCATCAGCTTTCTCCCAGCTTCAGCAGCGACTGCTGCATCGACTTGATGCGGCCCAGTACTTCGACGTTGGTCTCGAATGCGCGCGAGGCCGACATCATGTCGGCCATCTCGGCCACTTCGTTGACGTTGGTGTAATAGACCATGCCTTCGGCATCGGCCTTCGGATTGTCCGGCTCGTGCACGCGGCGCAGCGGCTCGGCGCTCTGCACCACGTCCAGCACGCGCACGCCGCCGCCGGCGGCATTGTCCATCGCGGCCGCGAACACCGGCTTGCGCGCGCGGTAGGCTTCGGCTTCCGAGCCGGCCGACACGTCGGCGTTGGCCAGGTTGCTGGCGATCGTGTTCAGGCGCACCGACTGCGCCGCCATCGCCGAACCGGCGATCTGTGAGATATCTTTAAAGCCCATGCTGATTGTCCGCCTTATTGACCGTTGATGGCCTTGGCCAGGCCACGCAGCTGCATGTTGATGAAGGTGAGGCTGGTATTGAAGTCGGAGGCGTTCTGCGAGAACGCGGCCTGCTCGACGCCGATTTCGACGGTATTGCCGTCGGCGCTGGGGTGAAAGGGCACGCGGTACAGCGGCGAGTCGTCGCCGAGGCTCAGCTGGCCGTTGTCCGCACCCTGGCGTTCCTGCATCATGGCGCCGAAGTCGAGGTCGCGTGCGGTAAAGCCTGGGGTGCTCTCGTTCGCGATGTTGGCAGCCAACACCTTGGTGCGCTCGGCGCGTACCTCGAGCGCGTCGGCATGCACCCCGAGCGCGGCCTTGAAGTTAATCGTCATGTGCAGAAACCTCCGGTTTATTTGAACTTCAGTGTGATTGGTTAGAATCAGGTTTTTCGCTGACGCTATTTTCTAATGATTGCTTTCCGTAAGGCAACCCTTGTTGCGACGTCTTTTGCGTTATTTTGTGCGTTTGCACAAGCCGCCACGCAATCGATTCCGATGCAAATCGAACAAACCGCCCATGCCGAGCTCGACCGGCAGATGGCCGCCGCCGGCTTGACGGAGCCGCAATTCGAGGTTTCCGTCGTCACCAGCCGCGCCGCGCCGCCGTGCGCCCGGAACGTCGTCATCGAAGCGCTCGACACCCGTTCTCCGCAGAGGATGCGCTTCCTGGCGCGCTGCAACGACACCCCTGGATGGCGGTACGAGTACATCGTCCGCGCCCGCGTGACGGCGATGGTGGCCATTGCCGCGGCGCCGGTCGCGGCCAACGAAGCCTTGACGGATGCACAAGTCACGATCGAGCGCCGTGATATTTCCAACATCGCCGATCCGATCAGTTCGCCTGAAGAAGCGGTGGGACAAATGTCACGCCGTATGTTGCGTCCAGGAGACATTTTGCGCAGCGGACAGCTCAGCGCCCCGGTCCTGGTCAAGCGCGGCGATGCGGTACTCATGATTGCGCGCCGCGAAGGCGTCGAAGTCAGCACGGCCGGCGAGGCGATGGATGCCGGCGCGCGCGGCGCCGTGGTCCGGGTGCGCAACGCCGGCAGCGGCCAGGTCGTGCGCATGCGCGTTTCCGGACCGGGCACCGTCGAGCCCATCGACAGCGGGCTCAGCCGCTGATTCCCTGCAGTTTGCCGGCCAGCCGCGACAACTTCGCCGCGTAGCCCGGATCGGTCGCATAGCCGCCCTTGGCCAGCGCCGAGGCGAAGGCATGGGCGTTGTTGCCGGCTCCCAGGGCGCCGCGGAAGCGCGGATTATCGATCAGCATCTGGGCGTAGTCGCGGAAGGCGCTGGCCTGGTCCGGATAGGCGCGGAAGCGCGCGCTCGTCTTGAGCGCTGCGCCGCCGACGTATTCGGTGGTCGCGGATTCGGCGACGTCGCCGGCCCAGCCCTTGCCGGCCTTGATGCCGAACAGGTTGAAGCTCGAGCTGCCGTCGGCGTTGCGTAGCGGACGCTGGCCCCAGCCCGATTCCAGCGCGGCGTGGGCCGACACCAGTTCGGGCGCGACGCCCAGCTTGTCGGCCGCTTCCTTCGCCCAGGGCGCGATGCTCTCCAAAAAAGCCTGCTGGTCGGGCGACGCCTCGCCGCCGTCGCCGACGATGGCGTTGGCGGCCTGGCCGGCACGCGCCTGCCATATGCTGCCTTCCGCGCTCAGCGTCGCACTACTGCCGCCGCCGCCGAGGCTGTCGCCGCTGCCGTTCTGGATGAAGGACGCGACTTCTTCCTGGACCGAGCCGAAGATGTTCCCGAAACCGCTGCCGCCGCCGATACCCGCCGTCGGGCGGGTCGCTGCGGTCGGCGCGGTCGCCGTGATCGAGGCGGTGCTGAATTCAGTCTGGCGCATAGAGCTGGTCCTCGCCGTGCAGCACGCGCTGCATCACGGTGTACTGGTCGGCCATCAGGCTGCCGTTGCGGGTAGTGGCTTCCTGGCAGTCGCGCACCTGCTGTTCCAGCTGCTGCCAGTCGGCCGTGGCGCGGTCGCGCTGCGCTGCCGGCAGGCCGTTCAGCATGTCGTCCATGGTGGCGCCGGCGCCGCGCAGGGCGCGCACCAGCTGCACGCGCTGCTGGCGGCGCTGCTCCATGGCGTCGAGCTGGGGCATCAGTTCCCCGGCCAGCTCGCCGAGTTCGGCGGCGCGGTGGCGCAGCGCGGCCTGGAACTGGCGCTCCAGCAGGTCGCGGATGACGGCGCAGGATTGCATGTCGTGCCGGATACCGTCCAGCAGGCGGGCGACAGCCTGGTCGCGGGTCAGACGGCCCATCGTCAGCCCTGACTGCCGTGAAAGCGCTGGATCAGGCCCGCCAGGCGGCCGGCGTCGAAGGGCAGTTCGCCCTTCTGCAGGGCGTCGCGCAATTCGGCGACCCTGGCGGCGTCGAAGTCGGGCAGGGCTTTCAGCGCGGCTTGCGCCGGCTGCAGCACGCTGGATTCGAGCGCTTCGCTGGCGGCGGCGGGGGCGGCGGCGGAAACGGCCACGGGGCCGCCGGCCTGCGGCGTGATCGTGATGGAAGGTGTGGAGGCGCCTGTGATCTTCATGCGGGATCCTCGGGTTTTGGATTGAATCGTCATGGTTTCTTCGGCAATTGGCTGCGCAGTTCCTTGAGCGCGCCTTCGCCCGGCTTGGTGATCGACACGTCCGCGCTCAGGTCTTCGGTCTGGGCGGGCGTGCCGAACATCGCGGTAATGGAGGCGGCCTGTTTCGTCGTCAGGATCAGCAGTTCGATTCGGCGGTTGACGGCGGCGTCGGGTTTGGCGGCATCGACCGGCGCGCGGTCGGCCATGCCGACCACCTGCAGGACGCTTTCCTTGCGCATGCCACCGATCAGGAGCTGGGAGCGCGCAGCCAGCGCGCGATGGGCCGACAGGCTCCAGTTGGAGTAGCTGTTCGGGTCCTTGCTAGTGTACTGCAAGGAGTCCGTATGGCCTACGACCAGCATCTGATTTTCCATGTTTTCGAACAGCGGCGCCATTGCGCGCAACAGTTTTGAAAAACGGTCAACGGGAATCGGGCTGCCGCGCACGAACATGCCCTGGCGGTCGGTATCGTGCAACATCACGCGCAGGCCTTCCGGCGTGACCACGGTGGCCAGGTTCGATGCCAGGCCGGCATCGGCGCTCATCTTCTGCAGGGCGTGGGCCAGCGCCGCCAGCTCGGACGGCGATTCATAACGGGTGTGCGCGGTGGCCTTGCCGCCGGCGTCCGGCCCCTGCGCGCCGCCGTTCGCCTTCGGCATCGGGAAGCGTTCGATCAGGCTGCCGCTCGGATTGCCGGCAATTTCGTGCTTGCCGCCGCTGCCTTCGATCAGGCCGGCCGCGGTGTTGTCGCGCACGATGCTCTTGAGCGCCGAGGCCTCGCGCGCGGCGATCAGCCACAGCACCAGGAACAGCGCCATCAGCGCCATGCAGAAGTCGGCGAATGCGACCTTCCACGCACCGCCGTGCTCGTCGTCGTGCTGCCTGCCGCCGCCACGCTTGACGATGGTCTCTTCGTGGTGCTTCTCGCCTTTTTTTGCTGCTTGCATGCCGGTCGTCCCCGTTTGAATCAAGCGCGCTTCCTGGCGGCGCCGGCGTCTTCGCCGTCGGCCATGGCGTTGATCCAGGTTTCCAGCTGGGCGAAGCTCGGCTTGGTGTTCAGCTGGATCAGGCGGCGGCCGGCGTCGATCGCCAGCAGCGGCGGCTTGCCGGCCACGTGGGTGCACAGCACGACCTTCACCGTCTCCATGGTCGACGCTTCCGAATTCACCAGCTGTTTCATCATGTTCGAGATCGGATCCAGCACGCCGTAGCAGAAGAAGATGCCGATGAAGGTGCCGACCATCGCGGCGCCGATGTGCTCCGCGATCTCGGCGGTGTCGGCGCCGCCGCCGACCGAGTTCATGGTCATCACGATGCCGAGCACCGCGGCCAGGATGCCGAAGCCCGGCATCGCCTCCGCGATCTTGTGCAGCGACCTCGAGGGCTGCATCAGTTCTTCGTGGATGGCGTCCAGTTCCTGTTCCAGCACGCCTTCCAGTTCGTGGGCGTTGATCTTACCCATCGCCATCAGGCGGAAGTTGTCGACGATGAAGGCCAGCAGCTTGGGCTCTTCCAGGATCAGCGGATAGCGCTGGAACATCGGGCTTTCCTTGGGCGCCTCGACGTGGGCATCGAGCGCCTTCAGGCCGCCGGCGGCGGTCTGCAACAGTTCATACATCAGCAGCAGCAGCTGGCGCTGGAATTCCGAGTCGTGCTTCTGGCGACCGATGATCTTCTTGAACTGGACCAGCAGCTCGGACAGCACGTGCTTGGGATTGCCCACCACCAGGGCGCCGACGGCGGCGCCGACGATGATGAGCATTTCGATGGGCTGCCAGATGGCGCCGACGGTGCCGCCCATGAAGGCAAAGCCGCCGAATACGGCGCCGAGCACGATCAGGATGCCAAGGATTTGCATGTTGTTACCTTTCTTGTTTGGTCGTTCAGGCCTGGGCCAGCGCCGCTTTCATCTTGGCCAGCGCACTCTTGTTCAGCTGGCAGACACGGGCGTCGGACAGGTCGAGCACGGCCGCGATTTCCTTGTAGCTGAGCTCGAATTCGTAAATCATCTGGATCACGCGCTGTTCGCGCTCGGACAGGGCGTTCAGGGCCTGTTCGAGGCTGCGGCGCACCATGAACTGCTCTTCCGGACCCGGCGCGCTCTGGGCGCGGTCGGTCGCTTCCTGCAGCACGTCGTCGAAGCTGAGCAGCTCCTCGGCGACATCGTCGAGCAGGAACTGGCGCCATTCGTCCTGGGTGATGCCGAGGGCTTCCGCGGCTTCCCTGTCGTTCGGCTCGTGACCCAGCTTGCGGGTGAGGGCGCGCACGGCGTCGCGCATCTTGTGGCTGTCCTGGCGCACCGCGCGCGGACGCCAGTCCTGGCGGCGCAGTTCGTCGAGGATGGCGCCGCGCACGCGCAAGGACGCGTAGCTGGCGAAGCCGGTATCCGGCGTACCGTAGCGGCGCAGCGCCTCCAGCAGACCGATCAGGCCGATCTGTTCCATGTCCTCGCGTCCCATCGCGCCCGACACCTGCGAATTGAGCTGGCGTGCGATGCGCTTGACCAGCGGCGCATAGGCGACCAGGTGGCGCTGCTCGTCCGCGGCGCTCATCGCCGCGTGCATGGCGGCGCCGGCGTACTCGGTGCTGGCGTAACTGTCGGCGTAGTCGGTCATGTAACCCACATTGTCCCCGGCTGCTATTCGATGATCAGTTTGCCGATCATGACTTCCGCAAACGGCTTTTCCGCATGCTTGCGCTCATAGTCGGCATTGAAGGCGCGATTCAGCTGCTCCGCGTATTTTTCGACCGGCATGGTCGAGGCCTCGTCCATCGTGAAATTCGACAGCGTGCTCACGGCCAGGCTGCGCAGCAGCGGCAGGTTTTCCTTGGTTTCCTTTTCCCTGGACGGCTCGGTGGCCAGCACCAGGTCGGTCGACAGGTAGTGGCTCTCGCCATCGTTCGGGCCGCGGCGCAGCATCACGATGACCTTGTCGAGGGTGACGTATTTCATCGGTTTGGCGGCCTTCGGCCTTTCCTCGGCTTCCTTCTTGTTCGTGCCCGCGGCGACGGCCGGCTTGGGCATGAACCACCATACGGCGCCACCGGCGCCGGCGGCGCTCAGGATCACAGCGCCGGCAATGGCGATGATTGTTTTCATTTTGCTCATCGTTGTCTGACTTTAGTCGCGTCCGCCAAGGGAGAAAACGGACGAGTTGTTGCCTGCTTCGGCCAGGGCTCGGCCGGGCTGGTTGTCTTCCTGCTCGCGGTCCTGCTGGCGGCCGCGGCCCTGCTGCGGATCGCCGAACGGCGCTGCGCCGTTCTTCGGCGCCGGCACGACCGTCACGGCGACCTCGGTGAACTGGCGCTGCGACAGGTCGCTGCGCAGGTTGTCGCTGACGGTCTGCAGCTGGCGCAGCACCTCGGCGTTGGAGGCCGAGATGTTCACTTCCAGCGCGCCGGCGTTGTGGCGGATCGCGATGTCGATGCGGCCCAGCTGCGGCGGCTCGAGCCGGATCACGGCCTGCTCGATGCCATTGCCGACCTGGACGTTCATGCGCTGGCCGAGCGCTTCCTGCAGGCTCTGGCGCCATGCGGTCGGCGGGCCGGCCAGCTTGACCGTGTCCGCGGCCGCGGCGTTCGGCGCCGGCTGCGATGCGATCGCGCCGGCGAGGGCAGCGCGGTCCGGCGCGCCGGCCGGCGCAGCGTTGCCGGCGCCTCCACGGTCGCTGCCCGCATCCTGGCTGCCGGTACTCGCGGCGCCGGCGTCGTTCTGCGCATGGATGGCGAGGCGCAGCGCCGGCACGGGATCCGGCTGGACCTGGCGCGCGGCCGGGGTGGATGCGGCGTCGGCTGCCTGCGGCAGGGCGAGGGCGGGGTCCGGCGTTGCGGCGCGGCGGCCATCGGCGCCGGCTGCGGCGACGGCCGCAGTCCCGCCGGCGGGTTTGGCGTCGTCAGCGGACTGCGCGCCCGAGGGCTGGGAGGCCTGCACGGACTGCGCGCCCGAGGGCTGCGCGGCCTGCACGGCCTGCGCCACCTGGACCGGCGTCAGGGGCATCAGCGGCATCGCCATCGCGGCCAGCAGCGCGCCGTCCTGTGGCTGCTGTGCGGCGCCGTCGTCCGCGGCCTTGTCCGGCGTGGCGGCAGCGGCGTCGCCCGGCCGGGCCTTGGCATCCTGGGCGGCGCCGTCGGCAGGCAGGCAGGCCTGGACCGTCAGCGCGGCGTCCTGCGACTGTTGGCCGAGCCAGGCCGCGAAGGGCTGGCCCGGCACGCCCGGCTGGGCGGCGTTCGGCTGCGCGCCGGCCGCCGGAGCTGCGCCGGTTGCGTCGGACGCGGCCTGGGCCGGCTGGCCGGTGCCGGCATTCCTGGCAGTGGCGGCGGATGGGGTGACGGTATTCAGCATCATCATGGTCATGCCTGGCTGGAGGCCGGTTCGGTCGCGTCGTGCATGGCGTAGGCCATCCAGCCATCCTTGTTGGCGCGCATGTCGTCCATGCGGGCTTTCAGGGCCCGCGCGGCGGCGGCGACGGCGTCGGCGGCATGATCGTGGGCTTCGCGCAGGCGCTGCAGGGCCGCGCGTTCGGCGCCGCTCAGCGGACCGGCGGCGGCGAGCGCGTCGAGCTGCGGAGCCAGCGCGCGCGTCATCTGCGCCACCTGTTCCCAGGCGGCGCCGTCGGCCGCGCGGCGCAGCGACTCGGCGGTACGGAGCAGGGCGGCCGAGTTATCCATTGCGCGCCTGCACGCCGGCCCAGCCCTGGCGAATGGTGGTGAGGACCTTCACGACTTCGTCGACCATCTGCGGGTCCTGCTTGACGCCGGCGGCATGCAGGTGCTGGGTGCAGAAATCGTAGAGGTTCGCCAGGTTGGCGACGACCTGGCCGCCGCCCTCGAAATCGAGGGAGCTGGACAGGCCGTTGATGATGTCGTTGCACTTGTTGATGCTGGCGGCACGGGCTTCGTAGCGCTTGGCGACGATGTGGGCGCGGGCGCGCGCCAGCTCTTCGAGCAGGCCGTCGGTGAGCAGCAGCACCAGCTCGATCGGCGAGGCGCGCGAGGTCTGCGCCTCCAGGTTCACGGCGTGGTAGCTGCCGTAGGCTTCTTGATAAGACATCGGAATATCTCTTAGTTGGACTTGTCGTTGCCGAAGAGCGCGTCGAACATCGACACGTTGCTGTTCATTCTCGCCTGCAGGGTCTGCAAGTCGGTGAACTGCTTCAGGTAGCGGTCGTAAGCGGCGTTGTACTGCGCATCCAGGTCGGACTGGCGCTTGGTCAGCGAGGTTTGCAGCTTGGTGATGGAATCATTGCGCTGGGTGATCTGGCCGTTGGTGCTGTTGCTCCATTGGTTCAGGTAGGTGTTCAGCGAGCCCGCGATGCCCGTCGGGCTGCCGGTGCTGGCCGATCCGATCAGCTTGTCCAGGCTGGTCGGATCGAGTGCCAGCTGCTTGGTCAGGCGCCCCGTATCGAGACTCAGGGAGCCGTCGCGTGCGGCGGTGATGCCATACGAGGCCAGTGACGGGCTGCCGGTCGCGCGCAGCATGCTGACCAGCCTGCTTTGCAGGGCGCGGACACCGGCGTCGTGCGCGAATGCGCCGGGGCTGGTGCCGGACGACGGATCGCCCGGGTCGACCATGCCGTCGATGACGGACTTGAGCTTGTTGTAGGCGTCGACGAAAGCCTGCACGTTCGATTGGGTGGCGCTGGCGCTGCTGCCCACGGTCAGGGTGAACGCGCTTTCGTCCGCCGCCTGGGCGCGGGTCACGGTCAGCGACACGCCGTCGATGTTCGTGAAGGTGTTCGAGGGCTGCGTGATCGGGGTGCCGGTGGTCGAGTTGGTGGCGCCGTACAGGAGAATTGCGTCCTTCGCCTCGGCGCTCACGGTGCGCTTGTCGAGCGCCAGGCTGCCGGCGAGCGTGGGACCGGCGGCGCTCGGATCGAGCCAGATATTGTTGGCCACGCCGGTATTCGCCGAGGTCAGCACGAGTTGCGGCACGCCGGCAATGGTGACCACGCCAGCCGATACCCTACCGGCGTTGGTCGGCTCGCCGTTGATCGCGGCGGCGATCTCGCGCGCGCTCAGGCTGCCGTCGCCATCGGTATCGGCGGCGGCGTTCAGCTGGACTGTGAATTGTCCGGTCTGCGTGGCCGACGGCGAAGGCGGGGTCGTCGCGGGCGTCGCGGGCGGCGCCAGCGTGAGCGTCAACTTTCCTCCGATATCGCCGTTTTGAGGGATCTGGTAGGAAGCCTGTCCCGCGGTCGCCACCTGCTGGACGAACAGGTTGTAGGTGCCCGCCGCGGCGGTCGACTTCGCGGTCGCGCTGCCGACGGTGGTGTTGGACAGGGTCGCGCTCTGGGCCAGCATCGTCTTGCCGATGCCGGTCAGGGAGCTCAGGCTGGTCTGGAAGGCGGAGATCGCCGAGCCGAGTTTCGACAGCGCGGTCGAGGTGGCGCTGGCGCTCTTGGTCTGGCTGGTCAGCATTTCCTGCGCGGTCGCAGTCAGCTTCTGCGCCATTGCCTGCGCGGTGCTGGTCGGATCGTAGGTTGGGGCGTTAATACTGGACATGCTTGCTCCTTATTGATTTGCCAGCCACGACTGCGTGGCGATGTCGTCTTCCTGTTTGCGCTGGGCGCGGTCCTGCTCGCGCGCGACCGCAGCTTCGTGCTGGGCCAGCACCTTGCCGAGCAGCTCGCGCTTGCTCCAGGCCTGGGCCAGGTTGCGCTGCGAGACCGCCATGTTCGCCTCGTGCAGATGCAGGTCGGTGCGCTGGGTGTCGGCCAGCGCGAACACGGCCTGCTTGTAGTTGCCGCAGTTGGCCGCCAGGGCCGGCGACAGCTTGGCCCCGGACTGGGCCGACGGGCCGCTGCCGACCGCGAGGTCGGTCAGGCGCTCGACGGTGGCCTGGTAGCGCGCGCGCATCGCTTCCTGCCTGGCCAGGTCGGCCTGCAGGCGTTCGACTTCGCTGCTGCGCAGGCGCACCAGGGTGCCGAGGCTCGTAATCGTGTTCTGCTTGCTCATGCCATCATCGCCATCAGCTGGTCGACGCAGGGGCCGAAGGGCGCGTCTTCACGCGTGCCCTGGCACAAAAAGGCTTCGATGTGCGGATGCAGCTTCACCGCGCGGTCGGTCTCCGGATCGGCGCCCGGCTGGTAGGCGCCGAGCGGGATCAGGTCGCGCACGCGCGCATACTTCGCCATCGCCGCCTTCAGTTTGCGCGCGGCCTGCGAATGTTCCGGCGTGACCACCTGGGCCATGCAGCGGCTGATCGACTGGGCGACGTCGATCGCCGGATAGTGGCCGCGCTCGGCCAGTTCGCGGGTCAGCACGATGTGGCCGTCGAGGATGGCGCGCGCGCTGTCGACCACCGGGTCCTGCTGGTCGTCGCCTTCCGCCAGCACGGTGTAGATGGCGCTCATGCTGCCGTTCGGGTTCTCGCCGTTGCCGGCCGATTCGCACAGCTGTGGCAGATTCGAGAATACCGACGGCGGATAGCCGCGCGTCGCCGGCGGCTCGCCCAGCGACAGCGCCACTTCGCGCAGCGCCATCGCGTAGCGGGTCAGCGAATCGCACAGCAGCAGCACGTTCTGGCCGAGGTCGCGGAAGTGGGCCGCGATCGCGTGGCACAGTTCGGTCGCCATCACCCGCATCAAGGGGCTTTCGTCGGCCGGCGCCACCACCAGCACAGATCGCCTTAGACCCTCCACGCCGAGCGACTTCTCGACGAATTCGCGCACCTCGCGGTTACGTTCGCCGATCAAACCGACCACGATCACGTCGGCCACGGTCTGGCGCGTGATCAGGCCGAGCAGCACCGACTTGCCGACGCCGGAGCCGGCCATCAGGCCGACGCGCTGGCCCTTGCCGAGCGTGAGCATCGAATTGATCGCGCGCACGCCGACGTCCAGCGGCTCTTCCACCGGCGCCTTGCGCAGGGGATTGACCTTGGGCGGCGTGGTGGACAGGGTCTGGTCGCCGCCGAGGCGGCCCAGGCCGTCGATCGGCTCGCCCAGGCCGTTCACCATGCGGCCCATCCAAGAGGGACCGATCTGGATGCTGGACGGGCCGCTGGCGGGCAGCACGCGGGCGCCGGTCACCAGGCCGTCGGCCTTCTTGAACGGCATCAGGTAAGTCACCTTGTCGCGAAAGCCGACCGCCTGCGCGTCCAGCCAGTCGCCGTCGACCAGTTCGACGCGGCAGCGCTGGCCGGTGTGCAGCTTCACGCCGACGCTCTCGAGCAGCAGGCCCTGCACCGCGACCAGGCGCCCGGTGGGCGTGGCCACCGGCACCGCGCCGATGTCGAGCGAACGCAGGGTTTCGGCCAGTGCGCTCACGCTTCCTCCGCCTGGTCGGCGGCCAGGCCTTCACTCACCTGGTCCATGCAGGCCGCGAGACGGCCCTGGCAGCCGGCGTCGACTTCGTGGTCGCCGGCCTTGACGCGGCATTCGCCCGGCTCCAGGCTCGGATCGGCCAGCAGGTTCCATTTCTTGGCCCGCTTCGGATCCAGCTCCTGGATGCGCTTGAGCTCTTCGGGGTTGAGCAGCACCTCGACCTCGTCGCGGGTCGGCGGCATCGCCGCCAGCGCCTCGTCCACCAGCGCCAGCATCTGCACCGGTTGCAGCGCCAGTTCGGCGCGGATCACCTGGCGGGCGATCTTGCCGACCAGGTCCACCACTTCCTTGCGCTGGGCATTCTTGAATTCGGTCTTCAGCTTCTTCAGGGCGCGCAACATGGCGTCGACCGGCTTGGACATCGCTTCCAGTTCGGCGAGCGCCTGCTGGCGGCCTTCCTCGATGCCGCGCGCCAGGCCTTCGGCGTGGCCGGCATCGAAGCCGTCGCTGCGGCCCTGCTCGACGCCGACGTCGTAGCCGTCCTGCTGGCCCTGGCGAAAGCCGTCGGCCATCGCGCCCTGCCAGTCCTGTTCCGCGGTGGTCGAGATTGATGCGGGCGAGGCGCTGCCGCTGGCGGCCAGGAATTGGGCCAGGGGAGGGAAGTGATAAGGCCGGAACTGCTTCATTCGGCGGTCGCCTCGGCGAACAGCTGGACTTCGATTTCACCGTTGTCGACCAGGTCCTTCACGGCAGCCATGATCTCGCGGCGGGTCTGCTCGATGCGCGACATCGGCACCGGGCCGGAGCGGCGCATCAGGTCTTCGAAGCTCTGTGCCTGGCGCTTCGGCATCGCGCCCAGGATCGCATCGCGCAGGGCCGGCTCGGCGCCCTTGAGGGCAACGGCCCACTGCTCCAGCGGGATCTCGTCCAGCAGGCGCGTGATGGTCTGTTCGGTCTGTTTCGACAGGATGAAGAAGTCGTACATCGACATCTCGATCTGCGACACGACTTCCGGATCGTGGGCGCGCAGCAGCTCGACCATGGTGGCGCGGTTGTTCGGCAGGCGGTTCAGGATCTCGGCCGCCTGGCGCACGCCTTCCACGGTGGCGCTCTGGGTGTCGAGCGCGGACAGGCAGCGCTGCACCAGCTCTTCCAGTTCGGCCAGCAGCTCGCGGTCGATCTCTTCCAGGCGCGCCAGGTTCAGCAGCACCAGTTCGCGGCCTTCTTCCGGCAGCGCGTCGATGATCTGGCCGGCCAGCGCGGGCGGCAGGAAGGCCAGGAACACGGCCTGCATCTGCACGTGCTCGGCGGCGATGTAGTCGGCCAGCCACTTCGGCGAGGCGTACTGCAGGCGCGCCATCATCGGGCGGATGGCGTCGCCGTAGATCGTATTGAGCACGCTGTTGGCGATTTCGCTGCCGAGCGCCAGGTCGAGCGAGCGCTTCAGGTAGTTGCGCGAGGCGCCGTGCAGGCCGCTCTGCTGGCGGTAGTCGTCGAAGAACTTCTGGATCGAGTTCTTCACGGCGTCGACCTTGATGCCGCTCATCCGGCTCATCACCTGGGTCAGCTCGATCAATTCCTCGCGCTCGAGGCAGCGCAGCACGGCGGCCGCCGGTTCCTCGCCGATCGACAGCAGCACGATCGCGGCCTGTTCGACCGGGGTCAGCGCCACTTCCTGCACGTCGTTATTGTTCAGATCCGGCATTTTTCTTCTGCACCCATTGTTTGACCACTTCCGCCACCCGCTCCGGTTCCTTGCCTGCCAGGACCCTCAGGTGGTCGACCATCACGTCCACGGCCGAACCGGCCGGTGGCAAATCATAGTTTTCCAGCAGCGGCTGGACCGGCATCGCGCCGCCCAGCGAAGGCGTGCCCGCTGCCGGCAGCGCTGCCGCCGCCGTTCCCGGCAGTGCCGGCGCGCCCGGTGCGGCCAGTGCGCCGGCGGCGCCGTTCACGGCCGCCGCGCCGCCCGGCAGCTGGGCCAGGGCGGGAGCTTGCGCCCCCTGCGGATTGCCGCGCCGGGTCAGCATGCGCATCAGCGGACGCAGGACCGCGAACCAGGCGAACAGGGCGCCGACGATCCAGGCCGCCCAGCCGGTCATGTCGACCACGTTGTCGCGTTGCTGGTACCAGGGCTCGGCCGGAGCCGGGGCGGGGAAGCTCAGCGAGGACACCGCCAGCACGTCGCCGCGGGTGGCGTCGATGCCCAGGCCGCCGCGCAGGATCTTGTCGATGTTGGCGATCTCGTTCGCGGTCCAGCCGGTCTTCGGCGAGGCCGCCTTGGCGTTGTTCAGCACCACCGCCACCGACAGCTTCTTGAGGCGGCCGCGCGAGCGCTTGATCTGGGTGATCGCGCGGTCGTAGGCGTACTGGCGGGTGGTGGCGTTCTTGCGCGCGCTGCCGTCGTCAGCCTTGGCGTTGGGATCGGCGGCGCCGTTGGCGACCGCGTTCGGGTCGGCCGGAGGCGCCGAGACAGGAGGACGGTTCGACAGCGTGCCCGGCACGCCCATCGCCATGCGGCTCTTCTCCAGCTCTTCGCGCATCGCTTCGCTGGTGACCTTCGGCGCTTCGCCGTATTTTTCCTGGGTTTCCTCGATCTTGTCGTTGTCGACGTCGGCGGTCACGCTGACCTTGAAGTTGTCGGCGCCGAGGACCGGTCCGAGCAGCTCGTTGACGTTGGCGCGCACTTCGTCCTGGAAGCGCTTGGACGCGCTGTCGCCCTGTGCGGCGCCGTCGAAGCCGTCGGACAGGTCGATGCGCGAGGACAGGTAGTTACCGTTCTGGTCGACCAGTGAGACGCGATTCGGAGCCAGGCTGGCGACGCTGCCCGAGACCAGGTTGACGATCGCGGCGATCTGTTCGTTCGAGAGGGTGTGGCCAGGCTTGACCGCGACCACCACCGAAGCCGAGGACTTGTCGCCGTCGCTGGCGACGAACGAGGTCGACTTGGCGATCGCCAGGTGCACACGGGCCGAGGCGATCGCGTCGATCGTCAGGATCGACTGCGCCAGTTCGCCTTCCAGGCCGCGGCGGAAGCGCACGTCCTGCACGAATTGCGACACGCCCAGCGGGTCGCTCTTGTCCATCAGCTCGAGGCCGGCCGGCAGCTGCGCGGTCACGCCTTTCGCGGCCAGCAGCATGCGCACCTTGCCCAGCTGGTTGGAGGGCACCAGCACCTGGCCGCTGTCCGGGTGCACGCGGTAGGACACGTGCTCGGCTTCGAGCACGCCCATCATGTCGGAAGCGGCGACCTTTTCGCGCGCGCCGAAGACCGGTTTGTAGTCGGCCTGGTCCTTCCACATATACAGGGTGACCGCGGCGGTGATGGCGATCGCCAGCACCAGCATCGGGGTCAGGTTCTTCGACAGCGCTGGCGGCAGCGCCGGCAGGCGTTTTCCGCCGATGGCGGACTTGAGAGCGGCAATCACGGTGAGCTTTTTCCTGATCAGACGGGGAGCTTGAGCAGTTCGTCGACGGCGCCCATGACCTTGTTACGGACCTGCATCAGCATCGAGAAGGACAGGTTGGCCTGCTGCGAGGACAGCATGGCGCCGACCAGGTCGTCGCTCTTGCCGCTGTCGACGGCGGCCATCTTGTCGCTCGCCGCGCGCTGCTCGCCGTCGACGCTGGCCAGGGCATCCTTCATGCTTTGCGCGAAGGAGAAATTGCCGGTCGCGTTGTTCTGGGTCGGCTGCCCGAAGTCGATCGACGGGGCCACGGCAAGGCGGCTGGCGTCATTGGTCAGGGCGGCCAGATCGGCGCGGATCAGACCAGCAAGTTCAGTTCCCATCGTGTTTCCTGCTCCCATGCGTAGATTTCGTGTGTGTGAAGGTTGGTAGCGAATTGACAGTGTTTCCTAGTGTCAATGTGTCGCAATTTCGATTGCGTTGTGGAAATTGTTAAATTCTTAGGATCCAGGAGAAGCTTGGTTTCCGTTGCGGAACCGGGGAAAATACCAACTTCATCTATTGTTACCCAGTATGAATTTCCTCGATTCAACGCTGAATACATGCATCTTACCGTACGGCAATGACGAATTCAAAGAGGAATCTCAAGCGTTGCGACACAATTTAACGGGTATAATAGTTGCCTTGAGGAATGAAAAGAAAGCATTCCTGCTTATTGAAATGTTAATTTGAACATGCCGATCGCAAGCCTTGACCCTACCTCGCAGCACCAAGTGCTCGACCCCTGCCTGCTGGGGCGTCCGGTGCATCTGCTGCCCCAGTTTGCGGGGCGTCTGCTGGATGACATCGATGCTGCAATGCAAGGTGCCGCGCGCCGTTACTGGGGCGGCTGGCGTCTCGATAGTGTCGTATTCGGACGCGTGCCGCAGGACGCCGGACTGCGTTGGATGGCCGCAACGGGTGCCCTGGGCACGGTTTCCGTGGCGTTTGAGCGTGGTTTATTACTGACACTGTTGGAGCGGCGCTACGGTGGCCGTAGCGCCGCCGCAACGCCTCGCGATCCCGGGGCGGAGCGCGTGACGGCGACCGAAGAGCGCCTGATCGTCGTGTTGACGCAACAGATGGTCGATCTGTTGTATGCGCGCGTCGCTGTCAGCGTAGCAATGGAAGTGGCGCCGAAGCCGGTGACGGCCGGCGCCGTGGCCGGATCGACCATGCCGGGCAAGAGCGCCTGGACGATCTGCGCGACGGTGCGCGATGCCAACGGTGCAACGGGCCAGTTCTGGATCGCTCCGGACCAGTCCCTGATGGCGGCGATCCTGGACAGCCTGCGCCCCGATCACCCGCGCGCCCATGCGCTGCGCGGACCGAGCGAACCGCTGTCGTCGAAGCTGCAGGTCAAGCTCGATGGCCGCCTGGTCAGCAAGGAGATCACGCTGGGTGCGCTGTTCGAACTGAAAGTCGGGGACGTGATACCGGTCAGCGTGGGCCGGGCCGACGTCCTGCTCGACGAGGCCTGCCTGTTTACGGCGGCCGTCGCCGAGCACAAGGGAAAGCTGTGTTTAACCTCTTTTGAAGATGCCGAATAAATGGACATGAACCTGAATGAGCAAATCGCCGGCGGCGACATCATCATCGACGACCTGGAAGGTGCCGAGGCCCCGGTCGCCGCGGCGCCGGCCAAGTCGGCCCGCCTGCCGCAGATGATGCGCCGCATCCCGGTGACCCTGACGCTGGAAGTGGGCTCGGCCCGCATCTCGCTGCAGGAGCTGATGGAGATCGGCCCGTCTTCCGTGCTGCCGCTCGACGCGATGGCCGGCGAGCCGCTGGTCATCAAGGTCAACGGCGCCGCCATCGGCCGCGCCGAAGTGGTGGTCGCGGGCGAGCAGTACGGCCTGAAGGTGATCGATCTCGACGGCCTCAACCTGGATCTGATCGCACCATGAGCTTGAAGCTGGACGGCGCGAAGCCGCGTCGAGCTTTGCGCCGCTACGCGCCGGCCTTCGCCGGCGTTTCTCTTTTGCTGATCGCCGGCGCGGCGTCCGCTGCGCCGCAGAATCCCGACCTCCTGCCCGGAATCATTCCCGGCACCGGCAGCGGCCTCACCGTGAAGTCGCAGATCCTGGTCCTGATGACCATCCTCGGGCTGCTGCCCGTGATGGTCATGATGATGACCAGCTTCACGCGCTTCGTGATCGTGCTGTCGCTGCTGCGCCAGGCGCTCGGCCTGCAATCGGGCCTGCCGAACCGCATCCTCACCGGCGTCGCGCTGATCCTCACGCTGCTGGTGATGCGTCCGGTCGGCGAGCAGGTCTGGAACGACGCCTTCGTCCCCTACGACAAGGACAAGATCACGCTCGAGCAGGCGCTCAAGATCGCCGAAGTGCCGCTGTCGCGCTTCATGCTGGCCCAGACCAGCAAGGCCGCGCTGGCCCAGGTCGCGCACCTGGCCGGCGAGCCGCCGGAGATGGCGCCGATGCAGCGCGGCTTCACCGTCAAGCTGGCGGCCTTCGTGCTGTCCGAGCTGAAGAGCGCCTTCCAGATCGGCTGCATGCTGTTCATTCCCTTCCTGATCATCGACCTGGTGGTGTCGTCGGTGCTGATGGCGATGGGCATGATGATGCTGTCGCCGCTCGTGATCTCGCTGCCTTTCAAGCTGCTGCTGTTCGTGCTGGTCGACGGCTGGACCCTGACCGTGAACACCCTGGTCGGCAGCATCCACGGATACTGAGTAAATAAAGATATGACTCCCGATATCGCCGTCGACTTCGTGGCCGAGGCGCTGCGGCTGGTGATGCTGCTGGCGGCCGTGCTGGTGCTTCCCGGCCTGGTGACCGGCGTGATCGTCGCGCTGTTCCAGGCCGCCACCTCGATCAACGAGCAGACCCTGAGCTTTCTGCCGCGCCTGCTGGTGACCCTGATGGCGCTGATCCTGGCCGGGCACTGGATGACCGGCAAACTGATGGACTACTGCGTGGCCGTGTTCCAGCGCGCCGCCCAGCTGGTCGGATAGGCCGGCGCGCACGATGCTCGAAGTCGCCGGTTTCCTGCTGCCCCTGATCAGCGCGCTGTGGTGGCCGTTCGCCCGCTGCATGGCGATGCTGGCGACCGCGCCGGTGCTGGGCGAGTCCTATGTGCCGCTGGCGGTGCGCGCGCTGCTGTCGGTGGTGCTGGCCTTCATGATGCTGCCGATGACGCAGGGCCGGGCGATGCCCGATCCGTTCTCGCTGGCGGGCGTGGTGGCGATGGTCGAGCAGGCCGTGATCGGCGGCGTGATCGGCCTGGCGCTGCAGCTGACGATGGCGGTGGTGTCGACCTTGGGCTTCCTGGTGTCGAGCCAGATCGGTTTCTCGATGGCGCAGATGAACGACCCGGTCAACGGCCAGCAGTCGGACGTGGTGTCGGGCCTGCTCGGGCTGGTGGCGATCCTGGTGTTCTTCGCCATCGACGGCCACCTGGTGCTGGTCGGCGTGCTGGGGCAGAGCTTCCGCGCCTGGCCGGTCGGCAGCGGTTATGCTCCGCTGCTGCTGCAGACCGTGGCCCTGAACGTGGGCTGGGTGTTCGCGGCGGCGATCCTGCTGGCGCTGCCGATCGTTTTTTCGACACTGGTAGTGCAGATCGGCCTCGGCTTCCTGAACCGGGTGGCGCCGTCGCTGAACCTGTTCTCGCTTGGCTTTTCGCTGGTGACGCTGTTCGGTCTGATGATGCTGGCGCAGGTCGTGCGCTTCATCCCCGAGCATTACGTACAGATGACTAACCAGGTGCTGGAGATGCTCCAGCAGCAGATGAGGGCGGCCCATGGCTGAAGGCAGCGGCGGCGACAAGACAGAAAAGGCGTCAGGCCAGAAGCTGAGGAAGGCGCGCGAGCAGGGGCAGGTGGTCCGCTCGAAGGACCTGGCCACCGCGGTCGGCATCCTGGCCAGCCTGAAGCTGCTGGTGTTCCTGATGCCGGACTACCTCGAATCCTTCCGCGCGCTGTTCCGCATGGTGTTCGTGCCGCTCGGCGAAGCCGGGGCGATCGAGAACGCGCTGTCGATCGTGTTCGGCAATGCGGCCATCCTGCTGATCAAGATGCTGCTTCCTCTGTTCGGCGTGACCCTGGCGGTGCTGCTGTCGAGCCTCGTGCCGGGCGGCTGGAACTTCTCGACCGCCAGCCTGGCGCCGAATTTGAACCGCTTCTCGCCGGTCACGAACCTGGGCAACCTGGCGTCGGCCAAGCACTGGAGCAGCTTCGCGATCTCGGTCGCCAAGGCGCTCGTGCTGGCGATCGTGCTGTGGTACGTGGCGCGCTCGGGCGCGGCGTCCTGGCTCGACCTGCAGCGCCTGCCGCTGTCGGATGCCATCCTGCGCGGCGTTTCGCAGCTGTTCGACGCCCTGATGGCGCTGGTCTCGGTGTTCCTGCTGTTCGCGCTGGTCGACGTGCCGCTGCAGTCCTTCCTGTTCGCGCGCAGCCAGCGCATGAGCAAGCAGGAAGTGAAGGAAGAATTCAAGAGCACCGAGGGCAAGCCCGAAGTGAAGGCGCGCATCCGCCAGATCCAGCAGCAGCTGGCGCGGCGCAACGTGAACAAGACCGTGCCGACCGCCGACGTGGTGATCGTCAACCCCGAGCACTACGCGGTCGCGCTGAAGTACGACCTAAGGCGCGCCGAGGCGCCCTTCGTGGTCGCCAAGGGCATCGACGAGATGGCCCTGTACATCAAGGCGGTGGCGGCGAAACACAACATCGAGACGGTCGCGCTGCCGCCGCTGGCGCGCGCGATCTACAACACCAGCCAGGTCCAGCAGCAGATCCCGGCGCAGCTGTACCAGGCGGTATCGCAGGTGTTGAACTATGTGCTGCAACTGAATGCATTCCGTGACGGCCGGCGCCAGGCGCCCCCACGGTTCCCGAACGAAGTCGTCGTTCCCAGTCACTTGAGTGAGGTATCCGCAACATGAACATGATTAACAGCTTGATGGCCGAGCTGCGCCGCCAGAAGTTCGCCGCCCCGGCGTTCCTGCTGACGCTCCTGGCGATGATCATGCTGCCGCTGCCGCCGGTGCTGCTGGACGTGATGTTTACCTTCAACATCGTGCTGGCGCTGATCGTGATCCTGGTGTCCGTGTCGGCCAAGCGTCCGCTGGACTTCTCGGTGTTCCCGACCGTGATCCTCGGCACCACGCTGATGCGCCTGGCCCTGAACGTGGCCTCGACCCGCGTGGTGCTGCTGCGCGGCCACGAGGGCAACGCCGCGGCCGGCCACGTGATCGAGGCCTTCGGCAACGTCGTCATCGGCGGTAACTTCGTGGTCGGCATCGTGGTGTTCGTGATCCTCATGATCATCAACTTCATCGTCGTCACCAAGGGCGCCGAGAGGATCTCCGAGGTCTCGGCGCGCTTCACGCTGGACGCACTGCCCGGCAAGCAGATGGCGATCGATGCCGACCTGAACGCGGGCCTGATCAACCAGGAACAGGCGCAGCAGCGCCGCAAGGACGTCGCCAACGAAGCCGACTTCTACGGCGCCATGGACGGTGCCTCGAAGTTCGTGCGCGGCGATGCCATCGCCTCGATCCTGATCCTCCTGATTAACCTGATCGGCGGCGTCGCGATCGGCGCGCTGATGCACGGCCTGTCGATGGGCGATGCCTTCCGCCAGTACGCGCTGCTGACGATCGGCGACGGCCTGGTCGCGCAGATTCCGGCGCTGCTGCTGTCGGCCGCGGCGGCGATCCTGGTGACCCGCGTCAGCGATTCCGGCGACCTCGAAGAGCAGGTCGGCGGCCAGCTGCTGGCCCAGCCGAGCGTGCTGTTCTCGGCCGCCGGCGTGATGATCATCCTGGCCCTGGTCCCGGGCATGCCATGGTTCTTCTTCATGATCTTCGCCGGCGTGCTGGCGTATGTGGGCTGGCGCCAGACCGGACAGGTCAAGGCGCCGTCGCAGGACAGCGTGGCGGCGATCGAGGCCGCGCTGCGCGACGACCGCGTGCCCGACCTCGACTGGCAGCAGCTGCCGGTGGTGCAGCCGATCACGGTGGCCGTCGGCTACAAGCTCGTGCACCTGGTCGACAAGGCGCAGGGCGAGGCCCTGACCAAGCGCATCAAGGGCGTGCGCCAGAGCCTGTCCGAGCAAATGGGCCTGCTGCTGCCCGCCATCGGCGTGCGCGACGACCTGACCCTGCGTCCGAACCAGTATGCGATCTCGGTGAGCGGTACCGTGGTCGCGGAAGGGGAGGTGGTGCCCGAGGCCCTGATGGCAATCCCGTCGCCGACCGTGTACGGGCAGCTGGACGGCATCCCCGGCATCGAGCCGGCCTTTGGCATGGCCGTCACCTGGATCGACCCGGAGCAGAAGGCGCACGCGCTGGGCCAGGGCTACCAGGTGGTCGAGGTGGCGAGTGCGATCGCGACCCATGCCTCGAAGATCGCCAAGGATTACCTGTCGGAGCTGTTCCGCCACGAAGACGTGCCGGCGATGATGGACCGCCTGGCGGCGCTGTCGCCCAAGCTCGCGTCGGCGCTGGACAAGGCGCTGACCCACACCCAGCTGCTGCGCGTGTTCCGCGTGCTCCTCGCCGAGAACGTCTCGCTGAAGGACATCGTGGTGATCGCCACGACGCTGCTGGACAGTTCGGAGTCGACCAAGGATCCGATCCTGCTGGCCGCCGAGGTGCGCTGCGCGCTGCGGCGCCAGATCGTGTCCGGCCTGTACGGCAAGAAGAAGGACATGCCGGCGTTTAACCTGTCAGGCGACCTGGAGAACATGCTGCTCGGTTCCCTGAACCAGGCGCGCCAGAACAATGGCGGCAAGGTCGCGCTCGACAACTATCCGATCGATCCGCAGCTGCTGTCCCAGCTGCAGCTGAACATGCCGGTCGCGCGCGAGCAGATGAAGCAGCAGCACACGCCGCCGCTCCTGCTGGTGCTGCCGCAGGTCCGTCCGCTGCTGGCCCGTTATGCGCGCCTGTTCGCGCCGGGGCTGCACGTGCTGTCGTATAACGAGATTCCCGAAAACCGCGAAGTGTCGATTATCGGCACCGTAGGGTAACGTAGGGTGGGCACACCGTGCCCACGCGAACGTTCACTGAACCGGCAGCACCAGCGCCAATTCAGCCATCGCACGAAACACCGGCAGGCTGAGCGCCGACGCCGCATCCGTCGAAGGCAGGCGGATGTGCGCAGGCCCCATCGGCAGGCTGGCGCGGTACTTCCATCCCAGCACGCGCAATCCCGCGCGTGCCACCGCTTTCTCGAGTTCCGGCTCCAGCGCGCGCAGGCGCACGAGCGAGGCTTCGTCCGGCGCGCACAACTCCAGGCGCACGCCGTCGGCCAGGGGTTCGGCCTGCACCGTCACCACGGTGCCGTCGTCCAATACCAGTTCCAGGCGCAGGGCGGCGCGGGTGCGGCGTTTTTTCTGCTGTTGTTGCGCTTCCTGCTCTTCCTGCACCACGCGCAGGTGCTGGTCCTGCGGGCTGCCCGCATGCACCGTGAAGCGCCAGGCGTCGAGAGGGGAGGCCTGGTCGCCCTGGCGCAGCACGCGCGGATCCTGGCCCGCCAGCAGCATCGCCGTCGGCAGCTGGCCGGGGCGCGCCTGCAGGTCGCGGCTCACGAGCTGGGAGCCATAGCTGCGCACCATGCTGCGCCATGAACTGGCGAGCGTCCCGGCCTCTTGAGTGGGCCAACTCAGCTGGCGCGCCATCAATACCTGGTCCGGCCGCATCGCGGCACCTTCCGCCATGGCATCGCCGCCCGGTGCGGCTTGCGCCTGCGCCTGTTGCGCGCCGGGCAGCGGCAGCGGCAGGGAATCCATCTCGGCCAGCAGCGCGGCCGGGGCGACGGCGGCGACTGCACCGACCGGCAGCGGCCCGGCCGCGGGCGCAGCGGGCAAGGCCGGCGCAAGGAGCGGAGGGAAGGACAGGGAGGCCATGATAAAGGCAGAGTAACAAGTAAAAAGGCCAACCGCAAGGCTGGCCTCTGGGGGCTCCCGGCTGTACTAGCCCGGGAAGGCGGCCGATGCCGGCCCTGCGATTACTGCAGCAGGGACATGACCATCGACGACATGCTGTTGGTCTGCTTCAGCATGGCGGTCGAGGCTTGCAGCA
>Ga0308170_10001138_pt1 | contig 27194 bp, 27 predicted proteins | sample PhyBR2_2_FD_202136 | JGI IMG/M metagenome (GOLD analysis project Ga0308170, IMG submission 202136) | Phyllosphere microbial communities from UC Gill Tract Community Farm, Albany, California, United States - DLSLSB.R2 | ecosystem: Host-associated > Plants > Phyllosphere > Unclassified | place...
CCCGATCGTCCCGGGCATTGCGCTGGTGCTGGCGGTGGTGTGCCTGGTGGCCATGGCCTGGTTCAACGCGCTGATCGGGCTGATCTTCCTGGGCTTCATGGTGGTGGGGTTCGCCTACTTCCAGATGACCGCGCAAGACCGCGCCGATGCCCCGGCGGATGCGATGTTGACCGGGCTCTGACCTACTGGAGGCAGAACGGGCCTACACTGAACTAGTAAGAAAGCCCGTTACTCAAAGCAGTTATTACCGTGGGAAAACTCTCCCACGGCAATCTGCCTCAAGGAGAGCCTTATGCCGTGGTATGCATGGTTGATATTAGTAGTCGCCATCGGGTCGATCGTCGGTGGACTGATGATGCTGCGTGACAGCGCCAACAAAGTGGAACTCACCGACGAACAACGCAAGCGCGTGGCCGAGCGCAACGCCCAGGCGGATGCCAAGGACGCGCAGGATCGCTGAACCTTGGGGTTACTCCCAAGCCGCCTTGGCAATATGCAAACCGTGCTGCCCCTTGTAGGCAGCACGCTCAGGCTGGCTCCAGCCCTTCAGCAGCTCATCCTCCAGCTTATAGATCTCAACCCCCAGCGGGCGGCACACCGTCAGTGGATCCTGTGCATCCGGCCCCCACATCGGCAACGACAGATCCCCGCCCGGGCACGTCGACAGCGCGCACAACACATCAATTTCGGCAAAAAACTCCAAGTAGTCGCCCTTTTGTGCCGGGCAGGCTTTCATGAAGTACATATCGTCGTGATTGAGGCCCGTGCACTGGAAAATATTCAGCACGTCATGCACGTCGAATTCAGTCAGGCCGTGGGGTAACACCGCGCGCGTCAGGTTCGAGTGGCAATGGTGATGGAAGTCTTCACCGGTGAGCATGCGGTTCACATAGGGATCGCAACGGGTACCGAGTAAATCGTGCAGGCGACCGCCGTGCTCATCGATACCGTAACCGGCCAGGCTGTCGTCGGTGATCGTCACCAACGGCCGCAGAAAGGGCAGATTCGACCACAAGCGGTCATGGGTACTGACATGCGCGCCTTGCAACTGACGCGTACGCGCCGCCCACAAACGCTCGCGTGGGTCATTGGCGTTCCACACATTGAAGTCACCCACCTGTGGCCCCACCGGCGTGGTGACCCGGAACACATGCCCGGCCGGCACCTTCCACGCCCTGCCCGTGCGAATCGGTACCTCGAAGCTTTCAACGAGCGTGCGCTGGTCAGCCCGATCACGGATACGCTCGTAGAACGCCGTATCCACCTGCAACGCCGAACCTTTGCTGACCTGGTAAGCGGCCGGATAGTCTTTGTACATGGTGCAAATCCTCAATCAGGGGTGGTTGAACAAGGCTAACGACAGGCGTTCCGAATCATCCAGGTACAGGCTCATCGCCTCCCCTGCAGCAGGTTTATCCTGCTGGACCAATAACGTGTAAATCTCGCGATCACGCTCCAACCAGGGCGACTGGAAGCGTTGCTCGTCGGGCGCAGCGCAAAACACCAGGCGTAGCTGGGCGATCACCTGGGCAAAAAACTCATCGAACAAGGGACTGCGCATCAAGCTGACGATTTGTTGGTGAAACACCAGGCTGTGAGTCGCGACCGCACGCCAGTCTTCGCGCTCACGGGCCAGGGTGGTGGCGTCAATGGCGTTTTGCATACGCGCGGATTGATCCTCAGCCAGAGGACCGCTTTGGGCGATGGCCTGCAACTCCAGGGTGCGACGGACCACAAACAAATCACGCACTTCCTCTCGTGCCAGCCGCCGGACCATGACGCCCTTGTTGCGCACATAACGGGTCAGCCCTTCCTGGCCCAGCCGGTGTAGCGCTTCGCGGATCGTGTTGCGCGAAGCGTTGTAAGCTTTTACCAGCTCCACTTCGACCAACGGCATGCCCGGCAACAGCCGCCCGCCGATAATGTCGGCACGAAGCTCCAGCGCAATCTGGTCGGCTAAAGACAAGCTGAGCGTCATGGTTACCTCACGATTGTTGAACAATCCTCTACGGACAGGTAATCACTTTTCATGCCAATTCCACCGCCTAGGCCGTGTGGGTGTGAAACGCTTCGAGTGGGTTAACCTTGACGCCTGTCACCGAGGCCGCCCTATGCGTTATTCATCCGACCATAAAGCCCAGACCCACCAACGCATCATCAAGGAAGCCTCCGTACGCTTTCGCCGCGACGGAATCGGCGCCACCGGCTTGCAGCCGCTGATGAGGGCACTGGACCTGACGCACGGCGGGTTCTACGCGCATTTCAAATCCAAGGGCGAGCTGGTGGAAAAGGCGCTGCAGGCCGCAGCTGCCGAGTTGGATGCTCATTGCGAAATGCTCTTCAGCCAGGAACGGCCACTGCAAGGGTTTATTGATAGCTACCTGTCGGAGTGGCACCTGAACTCGCCGGCTGAAGGCTGCCCATTGCCGACCATGTCTTCGGAGCTAGGGCTGAGAGGCCAGCAAAGTGCGACGACAGATGCGGTGCTCGACGCTCGGATCCAGCAGATTGAAACCGCCCTGGGCGATAGAAAGACCGATGCACAAGGCCTGGTGATGATGTCAACGCTGGTAGGTGCTTTGGTGCTGGCGCGAGGCGTTAAAGACAAGGCACTGGCGCGACGAATCATGGACGTGGTGCGGGCCAGTGTGAAAACCCAGGTTTCAGAAACTGAAAAAGCCGGTCAGTGACCGGCCTCCCCCTTATTGGCTTAGTTGATTACAAGCCTGTCGCGGTTCTTCTCTAGCAAAGCCTTGCCAATCCCCTTCACTTCCAACAACTCATCCACCGCCGTGAACGGACCATTGCTTTCGCGGTAGGCAATGATCGCCTTGGCTTTGGCAGCACCAATGCCGAACAAGTCGCGACGCAGGGTTTCGGCGTCGGCAGCGTTCAAATTGACCTTCGCAGACTGCTCAGCCATGGGCATCTGGGCGGTGATAGGAGTGGCTGCTTCGGCCTTGATGGACGGGGCTGCGGTGGTGGTGACGGAGAGAGTGGTGAGGAAAGCGAAGATTAGGGAGGTGAGGTAGGTGTTTTGCATTGTGACGCTCCATGACATGCGTAAGAGAAAAGCAGCTTTTCCGAAGCTGCTTTTCAAAATTAGGTGACTATGAACGCATGTCAAAAATGACGGAGTTACAAAGTATGTGAAACCTGAAGCTGATAAGGCTCAAGCTAGGATTGTGCGCCGCCAAACGCCATGAGACGCGAGTTGGAAACGGAGGAATGATGACAATCAAAAAAATGACTTAGGAGTCTTGGCATGAGGTAAAATTTGAATGATGCCAGGGGTAAGGTAAACTAGCGGGTTAGCGTATCTGATAGCGGCAGAAATTCAGTCGATTGGCAAGAGCGCGTTGGGTCTCGCGAGCGACCAGCGAAAAGGATTTTTGAATCTATGAAGCAGGAAGGCGTTTACGGCACGGAGGTTTGGCTACCACGAAGCCATCAGTCATCTCAACGGTACTGGATATATTCACAGATACTTCACCTACATCGGAATTTAAGTAGGTAATGCCATTCATCCGCTTTTTAGGCTTTTTGTTCAAGTAGACCACTGATGACATTTAACTCAATCACCCCGGTTATTCTCTGCGGCGGCTCTGGATCAAGGCTGTGGCCGTTGTCACGAAAAAGTTTCCCAAAACAATTCGTCCCACTGGTCGGAGAGAAGAGCCTGCTGCAGCTGACACTGGAACGGGTGTCCCTTCTCGCGGATCATGTTCTGCTCGTCGCGTCTGAAGATCATCGATTTTTAGTCTCGGAAAGCCTTCACTCGATGCCGCTGAGCGGGGCCGTTATTTTGGAGCCTACTGCTCGTAACACGGCAGCAGCAATGACGCTCGCAGCGCTGAGTAGTGTGAAAGAAGGCCGCGATTTACTTCTTTTTTGCCCGGCTGACCACCACATTCCTGACTCCACAGCGTTCGCAAAAACTGTGGAGCTTGGTATCGCCCACGCTCAAGCTGGGGCAATCGTTACATATGGCGTTTTGCCGAGTTTTCCGTCGACCGCCTATGGGTATATTCAACAAGGCAGTACACAGGACGATGGATGTAGCCAAGTCGAGAGATTTATCGAGAAGCCTGATTCGAGTACGGCGCAGAATCTGCTCTTACACGGAAACGTGCTGTGGAACGCAGGTATATTCCTGTGCAAGGCCACTGTCCTGATTGACGCCATGGAAAAGCATGCCCCTGACATACTGGACGTCTGTCGAACCTCATTCGATAAGGCAGCTTCAGAACTGCTTGCGAATGGAACGTCGTTCATACGTCCAGAAGCACAAAGCTTTTTCAACTGCCGTGCCGAAAGTATTGACTATGCGGTGATGGAGCATCATGAACACGTGGTAGTGGCCCCATTCAGTGGGCAATGGAGCGACGTTGGCAGCTGGAACGCACTAGCTGAGATGACCGAAGCCGACGAATTCGGTAATAGGATTCAAGGCCAAGGACGCATCAGTCAGTCACGTAACACTTTCATTCACGCGCCACACCGCCCTGTTGTCGCGCTTGGCACTGAAAACCTGCTGATTATCGATACTCCCGACGCGGTTTTGATAACCCACAGAGACCACGTTGAACATGTGAAGAGCGTAGTTCTGCAGCTCGAGAAGGAAAACTGTAGGCAAGCGATCACACATAGAAAAGTGTCGAGGCCCTGGGGCTGGTACGACAGTATCGATACAGGAGATCGTTTTCAGGTCAAAAGGATCGGTGTGAAGCCGGGTGCATCGCTCTCCCTGCAAAAGCATCACCATCGAGCAGAACACTGGATAGTCGTCAAAGGCACTGCGGAAGTGACGCGGGGTTCGGATACCTTCCTTTTGACCGAAAACCAATCCACCTACATCCCCATTGGGGAAATCCATCGCCTGAAGAACCCTGGAATGGTTGAGCTTGAAATAATCGAAGTTCAATCAGGTAGTTATTTGGGCGAAAACGATATCGTAAGATTTGAAGATAATTATGGAAGAGCAAATGATTAAGAAAGCACTCATCACTGGCGTGACTGGACAGGATGGCGCCTACCTTGCAGAACTGTTGTTGAGCAAGGGTTACGAAGTGCACGGCATCAAGCGTCGTAGCTCTTTGTTCAACACTGCTCGGATTGATCATTTGTTCCACGATGTGCATGACAAGGGACTTCCGTTCTTCTTGCATCACGGTGACATGACCGACTCCTCCAGCCTGACGCGCATCATTCAAAAAGTGCAGCCGGACGAAATTTACAACCTTGCAGCTCAAAGTCACGTCGCCGTTTCTTTTGAAGAGCCTGAATACACTGCAAACTCGGATGCTCTGGGTTCACTGCGCATTCTTGAAGCCATCCGAATCCTCGGCCTGGAAAAGAAGACCCGCTTTTACCAAGCTTCGACGTCTGAACTGTACGGCCTTGTGCAGGAAACTCCACAGAAAGAGACTACACCTTTCTACCCGCGCAGCCCGTATGCGGTTGCAAAGCTGTATGCCTATTGGATCACGGTCAACTATCGTGAGGCCTATGGTATTTATGCGTGCAACGGGATCCTCTTTAACCATGAGAGCCCGATCCGAGGCGAAACATTTGTAACGCGCAAAATCACCCGCGCTCTGGCCCGAATCAAGCTCGGCCTGCAGGACTGCCTGTACCTCGGCAACATGGATTCTCTGCGTGACTGGGGTCACGCCAAAGACTACGTAGAGATGCAGTGGCTGATGCTCCAGCAAGAAACGCCTGAAGACTTCGTGATTGCGACAGGTGTTCAGTACAGCGTTCGCGACTTCGTCAATGCCGCAGCCAAAGAGCTGGGTATCAAGATTACCTGGCAGGGCGAAGGCGTCGAAGAAAAAGGTTATAACGAAGAGGGTAAATGCATCGTCGCCGTTGATCCAAGGTACTTCCGACCTACCGAGGTCGAAACCTTGCTAGGCGATGCAAGCAAAGCGAAGACCAAGCTGGGTTGGACACCGAAAATCACCTTCGACGAACTCGTCAGTGAGATGGTGCGCGAAGACCTTAAAAGCGCCGAGCGTGATGAGCTTGTTAATCAGCACGGCTACACGACGTTCAGCTATAACGAATAATCAAGTTGACTAAGCATCCAATGAGCACGAAACGAATACTGTTGACTGGCGGCGGGGGAATGGTAGGGCGCAACCTGCTCGAGCATCCCGGCATTGGCAACTTTGAAGTACTGGCTCCGCAAAGTAAGGAACTGGACCTGCGCGACTATCGCGCGGTCCTGACTTATTTTGAGCGGTACGAGCCCGACTTCGTCATCCATGCGGCTGGCAAGGTCGGTGGGATCCAGGCAAACATCAGAGAGCCCGTTGACTTCTTGCGAGACAACTTGGATATGGGCCGCAATGTTGTCAGCGCAGCCCAAGCCGTAGGCGTTCCTCGCCTGATTAATCTCGGCAGCTCCTGCATGTACCCCCGCAGTCATACAGGCTCGTTGAGTGAAGACATGGTCCTGACTGGCGAGTTGGAGCCGACGAATGAAGGCTACGCGCTGGCCAAAATTGTGACGGCGCGGTTATGCGACTACATCTCCCGCGAAAACAAGCAACTTCAATATAAAACGCTTATCCCCTGCAACATATTCGGGCGCTTTGACAAATTCGACCCGGCGCACTCGCACTTGCTTCCCGCCATCATTCACAAGCTTCACACGGCCAAAAAAAATGGCGATCGTTCTGTGGAAATATGGGGGGACGGCCAGGCGCGACGGGAGTTTATGTATGGCGGTGATTTGGCAGATGCGCTCATGAATGCCATCAACCATTTCGAATCACTGCCCGATTATATGAACATTGGTTTGGGCGACGATTATTCAATCAATGATTACTACCGTGCAGCGGCCGCAGTGATGGGCTATGAAGGTTCGTTCGAACACGACCTTACTAAGCCTGTAGGTATGGCGCGCAAACTCGTGAGCATCGAGCGCCAGACATCGTGGGGATGGAAGCCGCGCCACAGTCTGCAGGAAGGCATTGAAAAGACTTATAGCTATTATCTGGAGCATCAACAATGAGTATCAAGTTTCCGCTGGCGACCTCCTCCTGGGAGAAGGAAGAGTTAGAAGCGATGCAGCGCGTAATCGCCACAGGCATGTTCACCATGGGCGAACAAGTCAAAGCGTTCGAGCGCGACTTCGCGGAATTCGTAGGCAGTAAGCATTGTGTCATGGTTAACTCCGGATCTTCGGCCAACCTGCTGATCGTCGCTGCATTATTCTATACTCAGAATTCATCTCTCAAGTTGAAGCGAGGCGATGAAATTATCGTGCCGGCGGTATCGTGGAGTACTACATATTACCCACTGTACCAGTACGGCCTTAAGATCAAGTTCGTAGACATTGATCTGCACACCCTCAATTATGATCTTGACCAACTTGAGCTGGCTGTAACGGACAACACCCGTGCCATCATGGCAGTCAACCTACTCGGCAATCCGAACGACTTCGGACGTATCGAGGAGATTATCGGCGGCCGTGAGATCGTTTTGATCGAAGATAACTGCGAGTCCATGGGTGCGACGTATAACGGCAAACAAGCCGGTACCTTTGGCGTCATGGGCAGCTTCAGTTCGTTCTTCAGCCATCACATCTCCACAATGGAAGGTGGCCTGATCGTAACGGACGATGAAGAACTGTACCAAATTCTTCTCTCCCTTCGAGCGCACGGCTGGACCCGCAACCTGCCGAAGCAGAATCTGGTCTGCAGTGATAAAAGTGATGACCCGTTTGAAGAGTCGTTTCGCTTTGTCTTACCTGGTTACAATGTCCGCCCACTAGAAATAGAAGGCGCACTTGGCGTTGAGCAGGTCAAACGCTTACCCGCCTTGATCGAAGAGCGTCGTAAAAACGGAGCACTGTTGCAAGCCGTGATGAACGATCACCCAGATATCATCATTCAGCGCGAAATCGGCTCTTCCAGCTGGTTCGGCTTCAGCTTGGTCATTCGCCCCGGCAGCACTCTAACCCGCAAGGACTTGGTGATAAAGCTGACTGAGCTTGGATTCGAATGCCGCCCAATCGTTGCTGGAAACTTTGCCAAAAATGAAGTCGTTAAATATTTCAACTCAGAGGTTCACGGCCAATTAACTAACGCCGAACATATTGATCAATTCGGCCTCTTCATTGGCAACCACCATTACGCCATTTCAGAAGCGTTCGACCTATTAAAAAGCATCCAAGCCTGATGCAACTACTTTCGGCATTAAAAAATAAAATTGCCGTCGCTTGCAAAAATATTTGCGGCTCGAACAAAATTCGATCCGCTAATGTTTCTATAAAAGCCATAGGCACTAGTACAGGTATCGAAACCCTGTACAAAACCAGTATAGACTCTGAAAGCAACATTGGTAGCTATACATACATCGGGTCTTATACGCACATTACCAAGAGCAATATCGGTCGATATTGTTCAATTGCTAATAATGTGTCTATCGGACAGGGTGAACACTTGCTGGATCACATATCAACGTCGTCGCTATTTTATAAGCGCCCATGGGAGATACTCACGCAACACGACTGCACCATCGAAAGCGATGTTTGGATAGGTGTAGATGCGGTCATATTGCGAGGAGTAACGATCGGCTTCGGCGCCGTAGTTGCAGCAAATGCGGTAGTGTCTAAAGATGTGCCGCCTTTTGCGATCGTAGGTGGTGTTCCCGCCAAGCTGATCCGCTATCGATTTTCCGAACGGGACCAGCGGCGTATTCTCGATTCTGAGTGGTGGCAACACGACCGCCGTGACGCTGAAGCGATTATCCAGCAAATGGAACTAGATATAAACAGGTCTGCATGATGAAAGTCGCCATACTGCGCGCTCCGGGCATGAGCAACAATACGATCTTTGACTTAGATAGCCCTCAAAACAGAGACAACTGCTTTGCGCCCTACGCGCTACTAAGACAAAAACTTTTGGAAAAAAATATAGAACTTAACACAGCGGATCTTGCTGCGCAGGAGGCGTTGGCCTTTGAACTGCATCAAGATGTACAACCGCAGTCGTCAGCAGCCAATAACTATTTGATGCTATTTGAAACAAAGTTTATTAAGCCGGAAAATGGCGATTTAAATGCACTTTCTCGTTATCGAAAAATTTTCACTTGGGATGAACGCCTCGTTGATAACGAACGTTTTATAAAAATAAACTTCCCTAACGAAATACGGACCAGCGAAGTTGACGGATTGGCGCACAGAGATCGTTTTTGCTGCCTCATATCCAGCAACAGGACACTGACACGCGCTGACGGTGCCGACTTATATATTGAACGCGTAGTTGCGATTAGATGGTTCGAAAAAAACGCGCCCGAGGATTTTGACTTATACGGCATAGATTGGAATAAACCTGCTGCAAAGAGAGGTTACATTAACAAAATTCAGAGGAGAATCTGGCCGGCGCTGAATCGCATCCTAAGATCTACTCCCTTTCCTAGTTACCGAGGGCGAGTAGACAGCAAAGATGCTGTCCTGAAAAAAACACAGTTTTCCATTTGCTATGAAAATGTCAGAGATCTGCCTGGCTATATTACGGAAAAAATCTTCGACTGTTTCTTCGCTGGCTGTGTACCCGTCTACTGGGGCGCCAATGACATCACAGATCACATACCCGCTGACTGCTTCATTGACCGTCGTAAATTCACCGATATGTCGGATCTGTACAGATTTCTGAAAAACATGCCCGCCAGTGAATACACCGATTATCAAAAGCGCATTTCGAATTTCCTGCAAAGTCCTAAAGCCTATCCATTCAGCTCGTCCTTTTTTGCGGAGACTATCGTGAATACGGTAGTTAACGATCTTGGCCGCTAATAAAGAACTGCTTATCATCAGCTTCGGACGAATTATCTCGACACTGATTGCACTCATCTCAATTCGCGCCGTAACTTCGTTCCTCCCACCCGAAAAATATGGTGAATTAGCCATTCTCGTAACCATCCAAATGTTATGCGGGCTATTCCTAATTAATCCAGTAGGACAACACATCAATCTGCACACACATGCTTGGTGGGATGACAAATCAATCCTACCAAGGCTCAAATCATTTCGCTCTTACGTTATTGCCGCATCTTTCTTTGGCGCGGCGATTACGTTAAGTGTATTAGACTTTTCGAGCGTTACAGCGACCCTACTTGCTATGACCGCTGTGTTTTTCATGGTCGTTGCCGGGACATGGAACGCCACGTTGATTCCGATGTTAAACATGATCGGATTCCGGGGCCATTCCGTGTTTTGGGCAATCGTGACATCATCCACAGGTCTAATCGCGTCGCTATTACTTGTTACTATATGGGCATCATCAGTAGCGTGGTTCACCGGACAAGCAATCGGAATGATCGTGGGGGCGATGGGTGCTCGAAACCAGTTAAAGAAACAATTCTCAGTAGACATTCAAAAAAAACCATCAGCGCCCTTATTATCCAAAGATATAATTTTAGGCTATTGCCTGCCTCTGTCATTAGCTGCAGGTCTAATGTGGATTCAGCTTTCCGGATACCGATTCGCCATTCAATTCTATTGGGGTTTGACTCAGCTAGGCTTTATAGCGATTGGCCTTCAGTTAGCAGGCCAGATATGGGCCCTGGTTGAATCTCTGGCTATTCAGTTTTTAAATCCATTTTTTTTCCGTCGGGTAAGTGGGCAATCTGAAAACGAAGAAATTGAACTAGCAGTTTCGGACCTGTTGAACACACTTGTTCCCAGTTATCTATTAATTGCAGGATTGACTATTGTTACTGCTCCCTACCTTCTCAAGCTATTGGTAGCGCCAGAATATTCCGATGCGTGGTATTTTGTAGCGGTTGGTGCGCTCGTGGAGCTGTGCAGGGCAGTAGGAAATGTTTTGGGTAATGCCGCACATGTGAAGCGAAAAACTCTGTCACTTGCGACACCTTATGCCGTTGGGGCATTCGTTATTTTAGGCTGTCTAGCTTACTCCGGCTCACATCATCTCGACATAAAACTGGCTGCGGCAGGATTGATGGCAGGTGCAGTCGCTATGCTAATCACTATGATTGCAAAAATGCATAAACAGGTGCGCTTCAAGCTAGATCGTTGGCGTTGCATGACCTCATTTATGTGCATGCTCGGGATGGCAAGCATTGCTGCCTATGCCCCAGCAGCGTCCAGCTGGACGACAGCCATTGGCTATATCACAATGGCGTTTGCTCTTGTAGCAATCCTAGTATTTATAATGCTTTGGAAAAACCCTGCCACTTCTAGATTACTTAGTGTGCAATTAAGGAAAATTTAATATGGTTATTGCACACTTGATCGGTGGTCTTGGCAATCAAATGTTTCAATACGCAGCAGCCAAAGCACTGGCCGCTAAGTACGATACAACCTTGTTACTTGATATTTCGTCCTTTGAATCATACACCCTTCATCAAGGTTTTGAGCTGAATAGAATTTTCCGTGGCGATTTTGATCTGGCCCAAAATGCAGACACGCAAAAAATGCTCGGCTGGCAATCATTTAAATCGGTAAAAAGTTACCTGCACAGGCCTTCCCTCTCCTGGCTACGCAAAAAATCGCTAGCTGTTGAACCCTGTTTTGAGTACTGGGAAGGGTTTGAACAACTTTCAGCGGACACTTACCTCAGCGGATATTGGCAAAGCGAACGTTACTTCATTTCCGCTGAAGACATCATCCGTGATGATTTCCGCTTTTCAACACCCTTGAGTGATGAAAATTTAGAGCTAGCTGATAAGATCAAGCATTCAGAGTCTGTTAGCCTTCATGTAAGAAGGGGGGATTATATTAACAATTCCGTTTATGCCTCCTGCTCTCTTGACTACTATCAGTCAGCGATTAACCATCTGAGCATGCAATTCGACTCACCGAATTTTTTTATATTTTCTGATGATATTGACTGGGTTAAAGAAAATATTAATTTAAAACACCCGCACGTTTACATAGACAATAACCAAGGCGATCAAAGTTACAATGATATGAGACTTATGAGCCTGTGCAGGCACAATATTATTGCAAACAGTTCTTTCAGCTGGTGGGGTGCATGGTTAAACGCGAATGATGCAAAAACTGTGATTGCGCCAAAAAAATGGTTCAATACGGATTTGAACTCAAAGGACTTAATTCCTGCTAGTTGGATCAGGCTATGATCAGTAAATCCACGTCTGGGCTGTCTACCCTAGTCATCGGCGGCGGTGGATATATCGGTCACTTTCTGGTCGAGCAGCTTCTGGCTTCGGGGAGACGTGTAACCGTTCTCGGCCGAAGCAGCTTGCCACGCTACAAGGTACCGACAGGGGCTACCTATTTATCAGGAGACTTTGCGCAGAAGGCATTGATATGCAGCGTATTGGATACACATCAGGAAGTCATTCATCTCGCCTACGCAACTGTGCCTAATACATCTTTTCAAAATCCACTGGCCGACTTAGAACAGAACCTTTCAGCGACGGTACAATTATTTGATGAGGTTGCCCGTCGTCAACTGAAGCTGGTACTTGTTTCATCCGGAGGTACTGTCTACGGAGAAGCACTCTCCCTGCCTATAGATGAACAGCATCCTACAAAACCGATTTCTCCCTACGGTGTTACTAAGCTTACGTTGGAGAGTTATGCCTATCTTTACGCGCATACTCATAACCTGCAATTTACCTGTGTGCGTCCAGCGAACGCTTACGGAATCGGCCAAAGGCCTTTTATCGGACAAGGCTTCATAGCTACAGCGATTGCCTCATCTATGAAAGGCTCATCCGTCAAAATCTTTGGAACTGCGGGGACAATAAGAGACTACTTATACGTCAGTGATATGGCGTCTGGAATATATCACGCACTTGAAAATGGCAAGTTATCCGAGATATATAACCTGGGATCTGGAGTCGGATTCAGTAACATGGATGTAATCAACAAAATCAAGCCATTGATGAAAGAAATCAAGTGTGAAGTTCACGTTGAGCATTTACCTGAGCGAGGCTTCGATGTAAATGCCAACGTTCTGAATTCAGAGAAGCTCAAGACCGATACAGGTTGGGAACCCAAGGTGGGTTTTGAAGCTGGGTTGATAAACACCCGTGACTGGCTCTGGAGGACAAAAAATGATTATTGAAAATTTGAATAAAGACCCACTGATCTCAGTGATTCTTCCCGTCTATAACGGCGCGCCTTTCCTGGCCGCTGCAATTGATTCGATCCTCAAACAAACACTCAATGATTTTGAACTAATTGTCATAAATGATGGTTCTACTGACGATTCCCTGTCTATTCTTAAGCATTATGAATCCGTAGATCCAAGAGTTAAAATATTCAGCCGCCCCAATCGGGGGTTGGCTAACACGTTGAATGAATCGATAGAGCTTGCCAGAGGGGCCTGGATTGCTCGAATGGACCAGGATGACATCGCCCACCCGACAAGGTTTGAAACTCAACTAAATTATCTTACCGCTACCGGTGCCGATATCGCTGGGACCTGGGTAAAACGATTTGGTGCCGCGGACAACCGCACTGTAAGACTTCCCCAATCCGATGCGGCAATTAAAATTGCTTTGCTTTTTGAATCAGCTTTTGCACATCCGACGGTGATGATGAAGGCCGAGTCAATCAAAAAGCTGGGCTACGAGCACACTTGGGATAAAGCCGAGGACTATGACCTCTGGGTTCGAGCAGCTATCTATGGCTGGAAAATGGCGAACGTTCCAGAGGTTCTTCTGGATTATCGAGTTCACTCGAGCCAGATTTCCACTTCAGCTGCAATGACTCAAATGCACTTATCGCAAGGGATTAGGAAGAAATATTGGGAACATTTATTGAGGTCATGGGGTTGTGATATCACTTGTATAGATGATCTATTAAAGACTCGAACGAACTCAAAAGGATTTAATTTTGATCAGATCGATGCGGCGATTGGGCACATATTGAAGAGGTGCGAAGGAGAGGCCCGTGAACTCGTTATTGATCATGCCCGGAAAATTTACTTTAGAATCGCATCAGAATGCCCAAATGTAATCACCCGGTGGCGGAGCATCTGCAAAAAATTCAACATCCAATCCAGCAAAAAGACTGAGTTAACCCTAGGCCTGCTGCGCACATTCAAAATAACGCCAGAAAGCAAGATTTTTATAGCTCTTCGCGCCACGCTGATATATGTAAGAAGATAATACTAAACTCATCAATTATGAATAGACTTATCGCATGAATTTACAGGCTGAATATGAACGCACTAACGATTCTCAAGAACCACAAAAAAATGAAAAGCTTAATAATCTTCCTGTTACTTATAATTTGGTTAACTTTATTTTTTTTTGGTCTGCATGACTACCAGGGCTCCGGGTACGTCTTTTTCATTTTCTCCACAACCTACTTAGTGCTGCTTGTATCAGGCCTCTCCACCAAAGCACCTTACGGCTACACTTTCTTCACGATAATATTATGGCTGGGTTTTTGGCTTAAGGCTGTCTTCCATTTATTAATAGACTATCCTTTTGTAGAACCTACAGGCCATTTCAATGGCACAAAGCCCGATTGGGACAGCGTGCTTTTAATCGCAAGCGTTGGTGCAGCGGGCATCGTGTTGAGCAGGTATATTTGGAATCTAACTTTCAGGAAGAAACTGACACTCATAAGACAAACCGAATATTTTGCTCCACGCTGGTATGCCAGTTACCGGGTTCCTCTATGGGGAGGACTGATTTTGTGTTTGCTTGTCGTTGCCACTCTCAACATCTCCTATTCATTCCAGCAGGTAGGACTAGTACCGAGAACAATTTTGTGGCCACTAAACACTGTTTTCTTTTGGTTACTATCAACAGGGTTTGCAATGAGTGTATCAACACTTTTATGGTGGGAGATTTCTTCGCCGCAGAAGAATATGAATGCGGCTTATATTGTATTACTCGAGGCGAGCATTTCTTCTATATCGTCACTAAGCAGAGGGCTATACATTTTCCATACAATCCCTATAGCTTACGCATTGCTAAAAAACAAAAGCCTGCTTAAACTAGCAAACAAAAAATGGTATGCAGGCATAGCGACCGCTGCGTTTTTGCTTTTTCTATTATGTTACCCATTGGTTAACACCGCCCGCGACTTCTACTACTCAGGTGTTCCTTTGACGAATACCGAATGGCTACACGACGAGCACTCAGTTTTTTCAACCGCTACCACGGAGATGATAACCGCCACGACCAAGTTGATGAAGTTTTCTGTAGATCGCTGGATCGGGCTAGAAGGTCTAATGGCAACATACGCAATAGAAGATAAAAACATTCAACTTCTCATTACTGTCGCTACTGAAAAAGGACAAATTGGAAAATCGTCCATTTTTCAAGAAATTGCGTTATCTCATTACAGATTTATGGACTTACAAAAATTTGTCTTCGCCAGCCTGCCGGGCCCGATTTCTTTTCTCTATTTAACTGGAAGTTATTGGATGGTCGGCATTGGGATGTTTCTACTGTCTTTTCTGTTTCTGACGCTAGAGCTAATTATCGCTAAAGCTTTTAAAAACCCACTACTATCAGCTCTCTGGGGCAGTATACTTGCTACTAGTGTGGCCCAGATGGGACTTAATGTATCGGGATTGATCTTTTATTTTTTTCTTTGTTCAATCGGTTTCTTAGCGCTCTTTCTACTTCAATACCCACACACATTGAAGGCAGTTTTCTTTAAAAGAATCAAATTACGGTCATGACCATTGTGAAAAAACCGATCAGAGTATTAACATTTTCAGGATACTATCTACCTGGCTATAAAGGTGGCGGACCTGTTCGGACGATTGAAAACATGATTGCCCACCTCAGCGATAGCGGTCTTGATTTTTGGATCATCACCCGTGACCGAGACTTGGGAGACTCAAGTCCTTACACCTCCGTTAAAGTAGGGGAATGGCAGAAGCTAGGGAATTCCCATGTGTATTATTTGCCGAAGGGAAAATTTTCCTATTCCGAAATTCGCAAAATAATAAAAAATACGAATCATGACATTGTCTACTTAAATAGCTTTTTTGATATAACGTTCACAATTCTTCCCCTTATCTATAAACATTTATCACGCGGTTCATTTAGGCCTGTTGTTCTTGCCCCGCGCGGTGAATTTTCTCCAGCAGCACTTGAAATAAAGAAAACAAAGAAAAAATTCTACTTGGCAGCATTCCGGCTATTGCGGCTCAATAAAAATTTAACTTTCCAAGCCTCAAGTCAGTTTGAAGCCGATGACATCAAGAAAGCCATAGCTACTGAGAATGGCATAATAAAAATAGCGTCAGACCTACCTTCTATACAGACTGCATTCTCCACGAAGCCTAGGCAGAGGGTTAGCGTTAGGGCAGAGCCGGGGCCTTTGCGTGTGATTTTTCTATCGAGAATATCTCCAATGAAAAATCTAGATTTTGCTATCAATGTACTTTCTAATACACGGTGCAATATCATATTCGATATTTTCGGCCCGAAGGAGGACTTGGCTTACTGGCAGCAATGTGAACAACTCCTCTCATCTTTGCCCAATAATGTCCAATATCAATATTGTGGAACAGTGCTTCCAGTTGATGTGAAACGGATCTTTTCTGAATACGATCTCTTTCTGTTTCCTACGCAGGGAGAAAATTACGGGCACGTGATCGCTGAGTCTATCAGTGTGGGAACACCTGTCCTACTGAGCGATAGAACCCCTTGGCGGACGCTTGAGAAAGACAATCTAGGATGGGTGTTGCCATTGGATGTGCCTAATGCGTTTGCCGAAACAATAGACACGTACTCCAAAATGTCATTACACGAAAGGCAAGAAAAGCGCACTCATATGCTCAACTTTTCTGAGCATCACCTATGCGCTCCTGAATCGATCAGTCAAAATCGCGAATTGTTTTTTGACTTAGTGCGAGAGAGGGATGAGCTCTAAATAGCGCACTTGAAGTTAGGATCATGGATCCCGACGTCTACGCTGTTGCTCATGCACCCAATCTACAATTTCACCGTCAGGGGAATAACCGCTGACGGATTCACGCAACAATTTACGTACCAGCGAATAATTGTCGTCGTTCACTGCGCTCATCAACTCTTGCAATTTCTCCTTGAGCAGATCCCAAGACAGATAGTCTTCGTTCGCACTCATGATCATCGGGTGCCGCGTCGCAACGACGTCGTCTCCAATCAAGAGCTCTTCGTAAAGCTTTTCGCCCGGGCGTAATCCCGTAAACTCGATGGCGATATCTCCGTGAGGACTTTTATCTGATCGCACACTTAAACCCGACAAGTGGATCATTTTTTCTGCCAGCTCAACTATTTTCACCGGCTCGCCCATATCCAAGACGAAAACATCCCCGCCCATCCCCATGGACCCGGCTTGAATAACCAGTTGTGCCGCTTCAGGAATGGTCATGAAATACCGAGTTATTTTTGGATGGGTTACCGTTAAAGGCCCGCCAGATTTAATCTGTTTGTGGAATAGCGGAATCACGGAACCGGACGATCCCAGTACATTGCCGAATCGAACCATTGTGAATCTGGTTTTATTAACTCTGGAAACGTTACTGAAATCGCCATAGAAGACTGGCGCAACTTCCTTGCTCAACGCTTGCAATATGAGCTCCGCAAGTCTCTTCGTGCTCCCCATAACATTAGTTGGTCGAACCGCTTTATCCGTTGAAATCAAAACAAAATTTGCAACGCCTGCCTCTAGGGCTGCTTGAGCAGTATTGAGAGTACCTATAACATTATTAAAAATACCCTCAGCAATATTATGCTCGACCATTGGGACATGCTTATAAGCAGCCGCGTGGTATACCGTAGTAACACCCCAACGTTTCATGACATCGAGAACTTTTTCTTGGTGTCGTACCGAACCCATTATAGGAAGCAACTTAACAGGTCGCGCTTCCCTAGCTACACGCTGCTCGAGTTCAGACAAAATGCTGTAAAGATTAAACTCACTATGATCAAAAAGAAGCAGTAACTTCGGCCCTGACAAAAGAATTTGGCGACATAACTCCGAGCCAATAGACCCGCCCGCCCCTGTGACCATTACAACGTGGCCTTTGATGCACCGAGAAAGCAAGTCGTCTTGGGGCGGGACAGAATCGCGGCCTAGCAGGTCAGCAATATCCACCTCCTGAATATCATCAACTTTGACTAGGCCGCTCGCGAGATCCATAAATCCAGGCACGCTTCGCACATGAAATGGGAAACCTTCCAGATATCCCAGAATCTCCCGGCGCCTGGCGCGTGAACAAGAAGGTATAGCCAGGAGAACCTCGCCCACACCAGTCTCATCAATCATGCGTTGAATATTTTTCGGTTTATAAACCTGCAATCCAGAGATTACGCGATCTGCAATGCTGGCGTCATCATCGATAAACGCAACTGGACGCATCCTGCGCCCCATCCGGAGGGCCGCTACCAACTGGTTACCCGCGGCACCAGCGCCGTATATCGCAACCTTAGGCAAGCCATCATCACGATTAGTGAATGGGACATGTTGCGCAGCCGTAAACCAATCACCCAAAAAATACTGACGCATGGCTAGGCGTAGACCGCCAATCATGACCATGCTCAACCACCAGTAGTTGAATACAATGGAACGAGGTACAACAGCCTGATGGTTACTGTATACATAAACCGCAAGCGCTAAAACCAATGACGATAGCGTCACTGCTTTTATAATCGTAATTAACGCGTCATTTCCGAAATACCGCATTACCGCGCGGTACATTCCAAATCGAACAAACAAAGGAATTGCTATTACCGGCGCGGCCATAAATAACCAAAGATGAACCAAAAATGGATTACTGAGTTCGTCAAACCCTAGACGAACAACAAAAGCCATCCACAAGGCAAACCAAATCAACAGTATGTCAGTGACGACCTGAAGAAAACGCTTTTGCCGGCGTGACATCCCCAGCAGGTATGCTCTTATCTTGTTCATAGCCCCTTTGATTACCTCAGTCCCTGCATTCAACTTAATAAACCGTGCGCTAGCATATCTGAACAACTGCAGCCTGACCCCATTATGCGTTTTTTTCCAGTTCGCCCGCATGAAACTTAAGAGCCAAGAGCACCAACGGTACATACGCTATCAGCAGCCCACCAGCACCGCTGAAGCCCAATCCGACGCACAGTGCGATCGGAAGTAGCCAAAACACATTGATCGCCGTAACAGCCAGCGTCACCGGCAAATGACGTCTAGCCTTTCTAGCCGCGTACTGATAAGCGTGGCTGCGGTGTGCTTCGTAGATTTTATCTCCTCGAAGCAGACGCCGTCCCAGGGTGAAGGTTGCATCGACGATGAAGACGCCTAACAAAATCAACCACACCCAGAGCAACTCGCTGGCAGCCCAGGCAGCCTGCAAGGAAAGCACCCCCATCACGATGCCGATAAAGCCGCTGCCGGCGTCGCCCATGAAGATGCGCGCTGGCGGAAAATTCCAGTATAGGAAGCCGAGTACGGCAACCGCCAAGACGACTGGCGGCAAGATGATCTGGTCGTGGCCAGTGAGCCAGTACACCAAGCTAGCCCCCAGGCATACACTGACTGCCTCAACACTGGCGATTCCATCTATGCCGTCCATGAAGTTGTAGAGATTGAGTACCCAAACCAAGTACACGGCGGCCAATAAGTGTCCAAGCCAGCCAAGGTCTAGATCAAACCCCATCAATTCAATGGTCGGCAATCCACCAATCCAGAAAAGCGCCCATCCCGCAGAAGTAAAGTGCGCCAAAAGCCGCCAACGCGCGGCCACATGGCCGTGGTCGTCCAGAAAACCGATCAGGGCAATCAATGCGCCACTCCCGAGCAACGGCACGGTATCAGACCAGTGCATCGTCCCGGCAGATGCCAGCAGAGCCAATGCCGCGAGATAGGCGAGCACTACGGAAACGCCCCCTCCCCTTGGAGTGGGCACTGAGTGCGAGCTACGGCCATTGGGTATATCCATCAGGCTACGCGACAATGCATAGCGCCGTAGCACCCATGTCAGTAAGAACGATGCAATCAGCACCGTGGTGAGCACCATAAAGATGGCCATTAGAGATTTAGTTCCTAAAACAGAATTCGAGCAAAACGCGCTCTGAACAACGTCTTGCCAATTCAATCGATAGAAGTCGTACAGCCGCTGACGGGTCTTTTCGACCCATCGTCATGTTAAGGCCGCAAAAAATGCCGGGCGGTGTTCGACAAGGCTTGATCAACGCTTACAGGCGCGACCCAGCCGAGCAGTCTTTGGGTTTTGCCGATATCGACCTGCAATGAACCACATAAACGTTGGGACAGCGCCTTGCGTCCCAGCAGTGATGCGCCAAACTGGAGTACCCATGCAGGAACCGGTATCAATCGCGCGGGGACATCCAGAGCGAAAGCCATTCTACGCAACAATTGCGTCGTCGAAAGATCCTCTCCGTCACTCACCAGGAAGGTTTCATTGGCAGCCGACGGATGCTCCACACAGGTGACAATGAGATCCACGAGGTTATCCAAAGCCACCAGACTGCGTTGGTTGTTAATCGCTCCAAAAGGCAAAGGAACGCCTTTGTTCAACCAGCGCATCATGCTGAGAAAATTGGCTTTCACGCCTGGCCCATAAACCAGTGTTGGCCGAATTATGACAACATCCATGCCGGTTTGAGCAGCTAACAGCCGCAGAGCCTGCTCGGCCTCCATTTTGGAAATGCCATAGGGATCTGCTGGGGCAGGCTCTGCGTCTGCCGTATAGGGCGCACCTAGGGCTGTGGCCTCGCCATTGACCTTGATGGAGCTGACGAATACAAACCGTTTTACCCCAGCCTCAGCGGCCTGCCTGGCGAGCTGCAACGTACCTTCAACATTGACTTTGCGAAACTCGGCCAATGGATCTGCGCTGGTATCGCTCATCACGTGCACACGCGCCGCGCAGTGAATGACGACCCCACATCCGGCTACAGCCTCTTTCCAGTCGGTAAACGCGTCGATTGAACTGACCTCAACCAGCCGTACTTTTTCTGGTACCTCAAGCCATGCCTTACGCACTGCAATCACGGATTCAAACTGAGAATCCTGTCTCAGCCTATCCAGTACCGCCCGCCCGACAAAGCCTGAAGCGCCAGTCAATAATACTTTTTTCATCGACGATCTCTGTGCCTCAGGGTGGCCCTTCTGAACAGCGCCTCAAGGCGATCAAACAAGGTCACTTTGGAAAAATGTTCAAGATAATAGTCGCGACCCGAGCGCCCCATTTTTTCGAGTTCTGGCGCCGACAAACTTCCCATCGTACGCACGATGTCTGCCAGTCCCGATGCATCGCCAGAGCCACATGCCATGCCGGCCCCTGACTCAACGACAACTCTGGCAGCTTCACCATCAATCATCGCGATAATCGGCTTGCCCGATGCCAGATAAGCCTGAACCTTACCTGGAATGGTCTTTTCGAATACTTCATTGGTCTTGAGCGAAACCAGCAAGGCGTCAGCAACGGCGAAGAGTGCCGGCATCTTTTCCAGGGGATGCCGTCCCAACAAAAAGACGTTGTCCAACTGATGTTCCGTTACATGCGCCTTCAACCAATCACTGGCTCGACCATCGCCGACGATCACCCAGCGCACGGGCAAGTCTGGCTCAAGCGTCTTGGCTGCTTGCAGGATCGCTGGAAAATCCTGAGCCTCCCCCAGGTTGCCGGCGAACACTATAGTAAAGACTGAATCGTCGCTTTGGAGCAGATCAGAAGCGCCACTCACATCACCGGAAAAGTCATCTTCAGCCCAGCTGGGAAAGTACACCAGCCGGTCGCTTGATATTGAACGGGTACAGTACTTTCTGACATTCTCGTCAAAAGAGCGTGATTGCAACAGCAGATAGTCGGTCCGGTTATAGATCCAGGAAACCATTTTTCCTACGAGTCCAAGCAATTTCGGATGCTTGATAATCCCGACTGCACTCAGGGTTTCAGGCCACAAATCAAGGACCCAAACAAACACTGGCGCTTTTTTTAAACGGCCAATCACGATCGCAGGGATCGCGGCCATGATCGGGGACACGGCGTAGACAAAGATCGAATCGAACGACTGACCACGTAACTTGTAGCTGCCGATCGTCGATGCGCTGGTAAAAAATGAAAGGTAATTCAAACCCAGCGTTATGCTGCGCTTGCCCCTTGCCAACATCGGAACGCGGATGACGTTTGCGCCCTGATAATGTGAGAAACGTGCGGGATCCTGTAAAAAGTCTGCATACACCTGCCCTTCCGGGTAGTTGGGCAATCCCGTCAACACAGTCACTTCGTGGCCTTTGGCGACAAAGCCTTCGACCATGTTGTTGATACGCATGTTCTCTGGCCAAAAATACTGGGTAACTACCAGAATCTTGAGCGGTTTTTCCTGGGCGATGCTATTCAATCAGTATTGCTTCCATACATTGCGCATGACGTAATCGCGATAGCTGTGGATGATCCTCACAACTTTCTCGGCTACATTCGGCATGCTGTAATCCGTGACAAGTCGCAGTGTACGTTCTTCACCAACCGCCTGGCATTCCAGCAGTTCAAGGCCTTGCATGACACGTTCGACTTCCAGGCCGACCATCATCACTGCAGCCTCTTCCATACCTTCCGGACGCTCATGCGCTTCACGCATATTCAGCGCAGGAAAGTTAAGGATGGACGACTCCTCATTGATTGTCCCGCTATCGGACAGCACGGCCTTAGAAGTCAACTGAAGCTTGTTATAATCCTTGAAACCCAGGGGCTTGAGCAGCTGCACATTTTTGTGAAACGTCACGCCCATTGCATCTACACGCTTCTGGGTGCGCGGATGCGTTGTCACGATTACCGGGAGATCGTAGTGGGCAGCAACGGTATTCAATACTTCGACGAGTTTGAGGAAGTTCTTGTCAGAGTCGATATTCTCTTCACGGTGAGCGCTGACGACGAAGAACTTGCCCGCTTCCAAACCGAGACGCGCTACTACGTCTGAAGCCTCAATCCCCTCACGGTAGTAATTGAGCACCTCAAACATCGGGCTACCGGTCTTAATGACCATGTCAGGCAGCAAGCCTTCACGCAAAAGGTAATCACGCGCGATAGTGCTGTAGGTGAGATTGATGTCTGCCGTATGGTCGACAATGCGGCGATTGATTTCTTCCGGCACGCGCATATCAAAGCAGCGGTTACCAGCTTCCATATGGAAGGTAGGGATCTTGCGACGCTTGGCCGGAATGACTGCCATGCAACTGTTGGTATCACCCAGTACCAGCAATGCCTCTGGCGCTTCTTGTTCAAGTACGCGATCCACAGCGATGATCACATTACCGATGGTTTGCGCCCCGCTGGCACCTGCTGCATTGAGGAAATGATCGGGCTTGCGGATGCCGAGATCCAGAAAGAAGATCTCGTTCAGCTCGTAATCGTAATTCTGTCCGGTATGCACCAGGACATGCTCACAATGCTTGTCCAGCGCTGCCATGACCCGTGACAAACGGATAATTTCCGGACGAGTGCCTACGACGGTGACCACTTTCAACTTTTTCATTTCAACACTCTTTCCAGAATCATAAGCGTAGGGATTTGCCCCGGCTTGCATTAGGCTCAGGCGTGAGTCCCAACCGGTAACGCAAAAGTATCCGGACGTTCACGATCAAAAATTTCGTTAGCCCACAGCATAACAATCATCTCATCATCACCGACGTTCGTAATATCGTGAGTCCAGCCTGGAACTGTTTCCACTATGCGAGGTTGCTCGCCCTGGGTGAACAACTCATAGAATTCACCCGACACAATATGGCGGAAGCGGAAGCAGGCATTGCCTTTGATGACCAGGAACTTCTCGGTTTTACTGTGATGGTAATGTCCACCGCGCGTGATCCCAGGATGAGCAGTGAAATAAGAAAACTGCCCACTGTCCTTGGTCTTCAGCATTTCGACAAATACGCCGCGCGGATCGCCATACTTTGGAACCTCATAGGTGAACTGCTCGACAGGTAAGTAACTCACGTAAGTCGAATACAGCGCACGCACCAGTCCAGCACCTACGGGCTCACTGATCAGCGTGGCACGACTCTCGTGGAATGCGTGCAATTGATCCGCCAATTCCCCCACCGTCACTCGGTACACGGGGCTAACTTCGTTGACCGCGTCGATGGAGGCTCCAGCATCCATCGCCACAATAAAAGAATCGATGACATCATCGATGTAGACCAGGCTGACTTCAGCTTGTCGATCATTAATCTGAATCGGTAATCCCCGCGTGATGTTGTGGCAAAAAGTCGCTACAGCGGAGTTGTAATCAGGCCGTGCCCACTTTCCGAACACATTCGGCAAGCGCAGTACGTGAACCGTGGAGCCGTGACTAAAGTGCAAGTCTTCCAATAGCTGCTCGGCAGCTCGCTTGCTGACTCCATAGGGATTGTCGCGCTCGGCCTGAATCGAGGAGGTATATAACACGGGTATAGGCTTGCCACTCGCCTTGATGGCGTCACAAAGCGCGGATGTCAGGTCCGTGTTGCCAACCTTGAATTCGTCCTGAGACTGCGGTCGATTGACCCCGGCCAAGTGAAAAACAAAGTCAGTATCGGCCACCATTGAAGGCAATTGGGCGAGGGTGTTTTCCCGGGTAAAGGGCACAACCTCTATATCCTTTCGCTCACTCAGGTGCGCAACCAGGTTTTTGCCGACAAAACCGTTTGCCCCCGTGATCAATACCTTCATGACTCACTCCTCCGGCGTAGCATGTTCGCCACGCTGGATAGCCTGCATGAAATCGAGCTTGAGCAAGAGACGCTGCATGCCAGCCACATCCAACCTTTCGGTGTTATGGGAATTGTAGTCTTCAGTTCGAGAGATTTTTTCTTCGCCCAACTCCACGAACTTGGAGTAGTTCAGATCGCGCAAATCTGGAGGAACACGATAGTAGTCACCCTTGTCTTCGGCGCACGCCATCTCTTCACGACTGAGGAGTGCTTCAAACAACTTCTCACCGTGTCGAGTTCCGATGACCTGTATCGGATGCTCAGGTTTGCCAACCATTGCGGTGAGTGCCTTGGCGAGGGTCTCGACCGTAGCAGCCGGCGCTTTCTGCACGAAGAGATCGCCATTGCGACCATGCTCGAACGCATACAACACCAGGTCGACGGCATCCGCGAGCGTCATCATAAAACGCGTCATGTTCGGGTCGGTCAAGGTCAATGCCTGATCCGCTCGAATCTGCTCGATAAACAAAGGAATCACAGAACCGCGGGAAGCCATGACGTTACCGTAGCGAGTACCGCAGATGACGGTTTTTTCGTCATCCACATTGCGGGACTTGGCAACCATCACCTTTTCCATCATCGCCTTGGATATCCCCATGGCATTGATAGGGTAGACCGCCTTGTCGGTGCTAAGGCATACAACACGTTTAACGGTGTTCTGAATGGCGGCTTCGAGCACATTCTCAGTGCCGATGATATTGGTCTTGACCGCTTCCATCGGGTGAAACTCACAGGAAGGAACCTGCTTGAGCGCTGCGGCGTGAAAAATATAGTCAACACCGCGGGTAGCGTTAAGGACACTTTGATAGTCGCGCACATCGCCAATATAGAATTTCAGCTTGGGATTGGCGTAACGCTTGCGCATATCATCTTGCTTCTTCTCATCTCGGCTGAAGATGCGAATTTCAGCAATGTCACTGTCGAGGAAGCGTTTAAGAACCGCATTACCGAAAGAGCCGGTACCGCCAGTGATAAGAAGCGTTTTTCCGCTAAACATAATAGGTCCTAGAGCAACCCGCACAGCACGACAAGCTTTTAGCCGGCCACTCACCTCAAAACCTGCTGACCAACATAACCTACTCGTCCCCGGCAATGGCTCGGAGGTCAAGAGACTCAAGGAAAACGTCGAAGCTTGATGGCATGCAGGCTGAAAAATCAGCGTTGTGTGGTGCAGTTAAAGATGAAGGGGTTGAAATTGACCACTATTTTAAGCCCTGCACCCTCAAAGTCAAAAGCGATCACGTATGCGCGACTTTCAGCCGCCTTCCACGTGGCGACTGATATCTGAATCTCACAGACAATACAGGAAAGAGCCGGCAGCTCTTTGCAACGGCTAGTTCTTCAAACCCGAACGTTTGCGCCCGAGTAGCAGGCTCAATGCAGGCCCGACAGCCAATCCAACGATTAGACCCAGTGTCACGAAAACTGAAACTGGAAGCTCAGCCGTGGTCCAGCCAAGAAAAGATAATGACGCAGCTTGTTGGTTCTCCAGTACAAAGGCCAATACAACCAGAGCCAATAATAGGACGAACACTGCCAGTAAAACGCGCTTGAATCTAAGCATGATCTTCTCCGAGGCAAAATCGAATCAAAGCCCCTCTTCCTCATCCTCATTCACCCGATCCCGCAGTTCCTTCCCCGGCTTGAAATGAGGCACAAACTTCCCATCCAGACTCACCGACTGCCCAGTCTTAGGGTTGCGCCCCACTCGCGGTGCGCGGTAGTGCAGCGAGAAGCTGCCAAACCCACGGATCTCAATCCGATCCCCGGTCGCCAGGCACTGGGACATTTGCTCGAGCATGGTCTTGATGGCCAGCTCCACATCCTTGGATGAGAGCAGCCCTTGATGGGTGACAATTCGTTCGATCAACTCCGACTTCGTCATATTTTTCCCTTCTTTTTCAAGCAGCTAGGAAAAGCGCTTCGAAGGTTTTAGCATGACTTGATGAATTTGAACAGCCCGCTCGACAACTTATCTGCAGGATAGATGACAACCCGCTATAGGCCGATTCCATTGTCAATTACAGATCACCAGCATGGTTCGCGTTACCGCGCCGGCGGGGTTCCAGCCGAAAGGATAGTCACCCTCCTCATCCTTGGCGTCGCTGGATCGGGTGATGACCTTGTAGCCCTGCATCTTGCATTCGCGGGCCGCTCGCTTCTCGCACTTCTCCCACTTGTTACCCAGCCCTGAGCAATCGACCTCAATGCCGCTGACGCCGCGCTTGGCGTGGGTCTTGGCGCTGGTGGCAGAGCAGCCTGCGAGCATGAGCACTGCGATTATTACGATAAGTCTGTTCATTCATATCCTTATTGAAGCAACCACGCTAAACGCGTTTTTGTTAAGACTATAGTCAGTTCTGACAGTGAGCTATACGCCCTGGTTCTCGGTTGTTGATTCAACAAATTTCAGGCACAAAAAAGGGCGACCGAAGTCGCCCTTTTTCTATGGTCTGACAGAACTTAGTTCTGTTTTTCCATTTGTGCACGCAGCAGGTCGCCCAGAGTGGTAGGACCAGCAGCAATTTCAGAGGTA
>Ga0308170_10001140_pt1 | contig 27163 bp, 30 predicted proteins | sample PhyBR2_2_FD_202136 | JGI IMG/M metagenome (GOLD analysis project Ga0308170, IMG submission 202136) | Phyllosphere microbial communities from UC Gill Tract Community Farm, Albany, California, United States - DLSLSB.R2 | ecosystem: Host-associated > Plants > Phyllosphere > Unclassified | place...
ACGAGCGATGAGAGCTGGAGAGATAGTCTTGTAGAAGGTGGAGAGGAGGTCTGGTCGAGTTTGAATCAAGGTTGAAAGGAGTTTCGAAGAAGACCTTCGAACCCTCCATGAAGTATCATCTTCATCATCGTACCTATATCCACTCACTTGTGTTAGCTTACCTATCTCTTCCAAGTTGAGAGAACGAGCTCGAACTTACTCATCCTCGAAATCGTCTTGATCCAAATCATCATCCTCTTCACCATTCTCCCCCATCTCCATTTCCTCATCCCCATCCCCTTCCTCCTCTCCTCCAGCATAATTCGGATCAAACCTCAAACATTCCGTCGCTTTCCCAACAATCTCTCCAACCAACCCCGAGCTACTCCTCAATTCCTCTTTACACTTCAAGACTAAACTTTCGAGGCACGTCAAACAACCTTCTCGTACTTCTATGAGAGTTTCTTGGTTCGACTCGTATTGGGTCGAAGTTAAGGCAGAGAGGATCAAAGGGATCAAAGTGGGTACGTGGGGACCGAGTTGGGAGGGTGAAGTGCGAGCTACTGAGGAGATTAGTGAGATTGAAGTGAGGAGGGAGTCGGAAGAGGAAGTGGAAGTCGATTGGAGAGAGGGGAGAAGGGTGTCGGAGAGTAAAGAGGGGAAGAGGTTAGAGGTTGATGAAGTCGTGGGAATTAGAGTAGCTGTACAAGATCTTATCGCCCCTCAGTTCTGCGTGCTGAACCGTCTGAGAGGAAACAGCGAACGTACCGATAGTTCCAACAGCACGTTTCCTTACTGCAGCCCTTGAATGGCCAAGTAAAGGAACTGAAGCTTTCAAGATTTTTTCTTGTAATTTCGGTAAACCCCTCATAGTACTCTCAAACCTCGAAACGATATCACTCAATAAATCCAATGAATCTATCAACAATTCCGCCGAACTTGCGCTCTGTGTGATCGCTTCTACCTCCGAATCAGCGAATTCGCTCGAAACATTGATTCAATGAAAGAAGGAAAGACGTACGTTTGTAAGTTGTGAAAGAACTTCTGGTACCAAATTATTACAACAAGTACCAGCGAGTGTACTCCCAGGTTGTACTTCAGCCACCACCATTTTCAATCCCAAACTAGCGATATCCCTTACTCCTTCATCAGTGTTTGCCGTCAAAGTTACTAATCGATCAATGATAGTTCTAATCCTCGTCGCATTGACACTTGGAGTTAAAGTAGCCAATCTAAAACCCGCTTCACCAAGTCAGTGAGGGAGGAAGAAGTGGAAAGTGGGAGAGGGGGAACTTACGTTTTTACAGCGACTGATTTCACTTCACCATTGGGATCGTTCAAGAGGGATAAGACGGATTCTACTAGTTGATGTTCAGTTGAATCATCGATTGCGAAAGTGGGTTGAGTGGCTTCATTGATCAAATCTTGTAATGCCATGAACCTGTACCTCTCCTTGACGCACTCAATTACGCGCTCTACTCTATTAGTAAGGTAGAGAGAAGGATGTTATACCTGAGATCTGCATCTGGATTCTTTAGCTGTTTGAAAGAGATCAAAGGTGGGGTTGAGTCACTCCTCACTCCTGAACAAGAGAGAGAGAGGGATAGAGTTTACCTTTTGTAGTAGTGATTGTACTGAATAAGAGTTCTTGGCTGCCATCCTATCCGAGTGTTTGAATCTCAGAAGAGTGAGATGAAGGAACCAGAAAGAACGAACTCGCTTCCTCTCACACCTACCTCTCTGACTGAATTGCTATCGCTTAGTGAAGCTCTTGCTGCTCTCTGACTCTAATACAATATGTCCTCTAGTTCTCTAGACGAACACGATTCCTCTCATTCACTTCCCCTCCTTCATTCCAATTCCACTTCCTATCCCCCCCTCTCAACTCCCCACTCCTCCTACTCGTCTACAAGATCCCCATCTCTCCTTCACATCCTCTCTCGTATCTCATTCCCCGCAGTCCTCCTCACAATACTCGCTTTCGTTTATTTCGCGCTCTACCCTTCTTCGAATGGCTCGGCAGGGAAAGAAACGGTGGATTGGAATGAATGGACGAGAAGGAATGCGACTAACGTCGATGTCTTTAAAGGGTTGGAGATTAAAGGGAAAGATGGCAATTCAAGAGCGGTCTTTACAGGTGAGCAGAAAACAGAAGAAAGATTTTTTGCGAAAAAGATTCTCCGAGAAAACGAAACGAAGCGGATTCAAACTGATGCTTTTTTCTTTGGGTTCGGAAAATGGTAGCGCTCGGAGCTAGTCTGAACGAATTCTGGGTCAAGGATAGGGAAGGAAACATGAGGGATATAGTTATTGGTTGTTCGTACTTCTTCTCTCCTGCTCTCTTCCTATTCCCCATTAACCCTTCACTTGTACTCTATAGATCCAGATCCTCATACCGCCATCTCCTCGCCCTCTTCATACGCATACTTTGGATCAATAGTAGGAAGATACGCAAATCGAATTTCTCAATCCTCTTTCACTTCTCCCTATACGAACGAGAGTTTCAGTTTACCCGTCAATGAGGGGGATAGTACGACTTTACATGGTGGGATGTGGGGTTATAGTAGGAGTGGGTGGAAAGTCGAGAGTCATAAAGAGAATGAAATCGTATTTAGTTTATTGGATCAAGGGAGTGAAGGTGAGATGACTTTTGATTTTTCAATCGGGTTCAGTCACTGATTGTGAAATTGCGACCTCTCGCAGGTTTTCCTGGAACTGTTCAAACCCTCCTCGCTTACACCCTCTCTTCCTCTCCAACCCGTTTCACGACTCATATGATTTCTCGAGTACTCTCTCCCCTGCCCTTGCGCACCCCCATCTTGCTCTCCTCTCACGTCTACTGGAACCTCGGAGGATGGGCAACAGAACCAGATAGAGGGAAAGGAGGAGGGATGAAAGTATGGGTTGACTCGGATAGAACGGTCGAGCTCGATGAGGGGTTGATACCGACTGGGAAATTACTCAGGGTTGAGAAAGATGGACCATTAGATTTTGCGGGAGAGGAGGAAAGGGAGAGGGAGTTGAAGGAGGCTTTGGGAGATCCGAGAGCGAAGAATTTGTGTGGACCAGGTGAGCTTTCTTTCTTTACGCTTGATCGAACCTGTACATGAAAAGATTGACCGAGGATCGGAAAGTTCTCAGGTTGTACGGGAATCGATAACGCTTTGATTTATTCAAACTTATCTCGAACGGATTGGCAACAGACCGTCATGACTCTGTCTTCTGCCTCTTCTGGGATTCGGTATGTCCCTCTCACCCTCCTTCCAACACTCTCTACTCGCTGACGCCCTTCTCGAGATAGGTTGAAAGCAAGAACGAATCAACCTCTCCTCCATCTCTACTCTAGCAATTCTCCCTCCTTCTCGCAAGGTTCCTACCCGAAGAAGTCATCACATGGGGAAGGGACCTATGAGCAATATAGCTGTCTTGCGGTTGAACAGGAGGGATGGATTGATGGGTTGCATCATCGGGACGAGTGGGAATTGACAGGGGAGAAGAATCAGGTGAGCCCACTTTTCCCGACTTTTGAGCACTCTTGAAGAGGGTACTGACTTTACACTCTATGTATAGTGGTATGATGAGAAGAGGGAGTACGAGTGGTGGAGTGAATACGAGTTTGAGAATTTCGATTGAACATTCGGAACTTGATGATGGAGTCTCTCTCGTGATGTACACGCCATGACCGAGTAGTAGTACAGACACGATGTTGGCTCTCAGAATGGGCTGGTCGGACGGTCAGAGGATGAACGGGCAAAACAACGAAGATCGATTGGCAAAAAGGAGGAAGAACAGACGAGCTCGAGGGGAATCTCAAAGGGACAGCTTTGGTACTACAAGGATGATCACGCTACTTCAGAACCTTCTGTTGCTATTGATGAGACTCTTATCTATCCCGTACATCTCTGCTCGACGGTGGCTGAGAGCATGCTGAGGCAGCTCAGCGTATTTCTTTCGTCCGTCGAGCATTTCCTGACCAGTCACTATGCTACATTCGCGCATCCATGTCGCATTGTTACGTGCGGAGTAGATCTCATAGCTCTGATGAGGGTGGAAAATGAATTCGTGAAGGATGCGGTTCCCTTCGTCGAGGCGAAAGAATCGGTGACTCCCAGGCACGTATTCGTAGTACCATGTATAATCGCTCCCTTTTGTTCGCTAGACATGAGGATCAAGCAGTGTGAGTTTACTGAATGTTGATCTCGAGAGATGCAAGTTACCCTGAAATGCGAGTCTCCCCTTTTCGCCAAAGGTATGAGCTGACCAAGAATGTTCTGTTGCCACTTCCAGTCTCCGGCTTGACTAGCTTGTAGAAAATTCTCCAATAGGTCACTCTCGCTGCGAGCCTGGACGGCGTAAGTCTAGTGAGCTCGACGGGCCGGTTGAAGATCAAAATGAGAGAACACTTACGGCTTGGTCGTAGTAGTCCCCCAAAGCCTGTAGCCTAGCAGAGTTGTAGCTCGGATCTGGATGATGCTCCATCACTCGAGTCGTCGATGAAAACAAATTCGGTGTGGTGAGAGAGAAGTAGAGGAACAAGAAGCAAAAAACTAGCTGTTGCCACCTGCACGCCTCAAGTACTCGTGGACTGGAGGATCCTGCTTTGTGAACAAGTACTCGTGGACTGGAGGATCCTGCTTTGTGAACTGGTGGAGGAGTCCGTCCACGAGAGGAGATTGCAAACCGCAGTCTGTAACCGAAACCTCGCGGTTCAGTTCCCTTTGCTCTCCTGTTCTCCCACGACTAGTCACCGAAGCACTCTACCGAGTTGACGGATATATGGAGTGCTTGCAACCCGTGAATCAGTCATTGTCTCTCAAGTGAGCGGTTTCGAAGAATCGGCTATAGACGCAGCGAGCAAACGAGACTTGACTTCTGTCCCTCTCACAAATATGACCCCCAAAGATGGATGCGCACAATAATAGAGAACATTGACGCTTTCAAAGTGCGAACAAAGTATAACGAGGGGGTTTTCATAATCAAAATCGGGGAAAAGTTTGAATGTTGGGGCTATTTGGGGGTCACTACCTCAAAATCTCCTGCTGCGAGCGATCCAGGCAGATCTATCAATCTTGTGGATGCCGGTAACTCGATGTCCGATTGAGCTTTGAACGTGACCCATCAACTCCGCCAACCTCACTTGCTCTCGAATTGCCCCCCTCCCGTTGATGTGAGTACGTTGCCTGTTTTTTGTGATCTCGTAGACGGTGTCATCATTTTTGAAGTGCAATTCGACAAAATGAATCCTATTCCTATCCTGCTTCTCCGTAAAGAATCTGAACGTGGCCGTTACGTACTCGCGAAAGTACTCGCCGGTTGCAGAATCGATGTACGTCTACAGAGTGAGGTCAGAGCCTATAGACGGTGCCAGAGGTGGTGAAAAAGAAATAGAACTTGCCGGTAGATGATCCAACACTCCGGTCTCGCTATACAAACCCAGAAGAGGTTGAAGAGCAGCCTGAGCTGTATCGTTGATCGGCACACTCGAAGGATGGCAAGCAATTGCGTTGCGGAAGACACCGCTGTAGTACTCGATCTCTTGAGCACGACCCTCGAGCGCCTGTAAATCCGCGGCGCCAATCAATCCTCGGTGAGAGCAAATGTCATATCAGGCAGAGTGACTCACTACTCTTTGAAGCTGTCTACGTGGCTGTGTTACCTCGGAAGGGTCAACTGGGATCTTTGCTCATGCGTTAGACAGTGCAATCGGAAACTTACGTCGAGATTTGTGTTATTCTGCGCCTCTAGTTGTGCTATGTAATGCTGATACTCTTCTAACCTGTCTCGAAGGACTGATGGCATGAAGGTGGAGGCAGAGCGGTGTCGAGCGAAAAGAGAAGCAAGCAGGAGGAGAAGCGAGAAAGATGATCGAACTCAGGAGACGGAGCTCGGTATGCGGTACAAGGTAACAAGGGAGAATCGTGGAAGTCATTCATTCGTCACGCGGTGTCCTGTCTCTAACCGCACTCCCTGATCGCAATCTTCGAGGGAGATTCGTAACGAATGCTCTTGCTCTGTTGCTCTCTGATACAGCAATAAAGCAAGATGATAATGCTTGATGATAATGATCCAAACAATTACATAGCAGAATAAGATAAAGCTTGTGTAATAGAGCAAAATAGGTAGGACAGCAACAATTTTCAATGTTACGAGCTGGGTTTGGAGGGGACGATACGAGAGCGAGGAGAGTCTAGGTCGAGACTAGACGAGGTCGAGGACGAGGAAGGAAGGACGAGGACGATAAACGAGGAAGGGGAAAGTCTGGTCGGGTGCCGGCGACGAGGACGAGGTTGACGAGAACAGAAGAGTCTTTCGATATCTCTCGAAAGAAATCTCTCTGGGACGATGATAGCTCGCTAGTTAAGGTGAACTAAGAACTGAGTGATTGGCACAAGAGTAAAAGAGAAGAGAGAAGCAAAGCGTTCTCGTTAAGCAAAACTACGAAGAATAATATAGAACGCGATAGAACAAAAGAGTGTGTGAGATAGATCATGTAAGAAGGTTTCAATGTTAAGCAAGTAGAACCTGAGAGAACAAGATGGAAGGAGTGTGGGTACAAAGTAAAGCGAGACGAGAATCTAGAAAAGAAGGTTTCGAGAATACGCTAGAATGTTCTAGCGCGAGGGTTACTTCGTGGTCGTAACATTCAACCTCTCGTCTTCTCCCTCAGCCAATACTCTCTGTTTAACCTCCAAGCCCGCAAAATTCCGGCAAGTAGACACTCGACCTTCAAGACTCAGGCATTACTCTTCAACGACGAGGCGAGACAGCGAGGTTATCGAGAGGAGCTCGAAGCGGTAAAGACGAATGCGGTCAAAGCGTCAGTTTCGTTTTGTTTGGTTTCGCTCGTTTCGCTTCGATAGCTGCGGAGAGCTTCGCTGACTCGCTGCTCATAGACACCTCTATTTAGATAAGGCAGATGGAGTAATACAGGACGATCTCCGAATATAACGGCATCAACCGAAAAACTTTGCAAAGAAATATTCAGATCAAATTCTAGTTATGACGTCTCCTTTCGCGCCTCAGTCTCTTCAAAGCCTTCTACTCTGTACCACAAACGCATTGCTGTGGGTTTCCCGGTGACCCAAGCTGGATTGGGAAGATTCTCCTTGATTCGAATGTCGACCGATGAAGTTACGAACACGAACCGAAGTCGCGTTGTCAGGGTTACCCGACTGTGACTCAGATACAGCTGTCAATTTAGCAAATTTGGATGGCAGAATTCAAACGCACCAAGAGCGACATTTTCGCAATGACTTCTTCGACCTTGTACATCTCGCAAAAAGCGTGAATGCGGGGCTTTGCGTTCAAGTTCCTCCACTGTTGCTGTGTAACGATTGAGTATGCGACTCAGCCCAGAAACTTGTCGAATCAGGGTCAATTCACACTTACCTGATGTTTGGGAACGTCCTCTTTGATGAATTCGAGAACCGCTTCGACTCGGTACCAAACAAGATCAAGTTGTAGATTGTTGGGACTCGTGGTGATTTGTTTCCGAATCGGCTTGGCCCACTCGTTCTCAAATTGCTGTGAATTTTCGCCATGTAGAAACAGCTCTTGATAAGGCTGATTAAGAAGCTTCTGGAGGAACTGAGTTCGAGCCCGGAGTACTCCCTACACAGCAGAGTCAGTACCAAACAGAATCAATCTGAGGAAGAAAGCTTGACGGACATTGAGATTGAGCTTCCTCATAATGCTTTCAACCGTAAACTCTTTGACTGGCCCACTTTCTGTCACAATCTCAACCTGAACATGGCACTCAGCAGAGCATAGAATAACGGCAGTTCGAGAAGCGACTCACAAGGTTTCCTCTCCAGTTCCTTCGCTCAAGCAGCTTCTTGAAGTAAGCGGCAATACTCGTCCAATTTGGCTCGTAATAGTAGTTGAAGCCTCGGTTGCGAGTAGAAACATGTTCATCAGGAGTGATGATGGTTCCATCAAGACGTAGGAGGAGCTGGTGTTTCCAAATTTCGAAAGCCTGCTTTAGTTCAGGTTGTTGCGGTGAACCCAAACGAGATTCGATGATATCATCGAGGTCTTCGACTAGTGCACGACGGAGCGTTTTACTCCTCGATGAATCACGACGAGAAAATAATCCAGTTTTGCTGACAGCGTTGGCTGCTTCGAATGAGCCGTAGTCTGGAGGATCTGGTGCCGAATCATAAATGGGGGGTCGCTGTGAACCCAAGTCGTCTTGATGTTGATAGTTCATGGCGAGATGTCGAGGAGGTCGGCGGGAGAAAAGAGAGATCGGGACAGAGTTGTGAGAGGGAATCCGGCTACAGACCTGGTTGTTTCTCCGTTCGGAGTCCGGTCCATTCGTTATAGCGGCATAGTCAGCGAGCCTCTCTCGTGGAGAACGACATGCTCACGAAACACCGAATACACAATGCAAGCCTGCTACGACTCTCCTGTACTCAACATCCCTATTCTCCACTTCACTTTCGCCAGTGTCGGTCTCTCGACTCGTTTCGTCTCTGCTTCTCCCTCGATAGGTTTCGGTCTCGCTTCCCATTCAGCGAGCAGACTAGCATCTCCTTTATCCCGAATTTGCTGTTCCTCGACTTGTTCCGCTTTCCATTCTTGTTCTCGAGGTAGCCAGATACGGTTGACGAGGGAGACGAGGAAGGCTTCAAAGGCGGTGAGCGCAGACTGGAGTTCGGAGGCGGAGGATCGATGTGAAGAGGAAGAGAGGGTGAGAAGGATCGGTAGGAGACCTGCGACTTCGGCTGCAAGCCATGAAACCCGCGGATCAGCTACACTCGAGATCAATCGAGGGATATGGAGCTTACTCTGGAGTTCTGCGATCTTGACTTCAAGCGACTTCTTGATCGAATTGAGCAAGTACATTTCCTCGTAAACACTTCCTTTCTTTCCCGCAATCTTCTTCAGTCCAGCTCGTCTTCGAGATCTCGCTGTTCGACTCGACGACCTTTGACTACTTGCGACAGTCGTTGGGTTGACGGTGTAACGAGTGAAAGCGGTTCCAGCGTCCGAAACACCATCGGGAGCCAATTCGAGGTTCTCGAGAGCGGCGGAAGGATCGTCGATGCAGAAGTATTGATCTGTGGGCAAGCGGCAAAGTCAGCAATGATGGAGGAAGAGGGAGAGCGAGGACGAAGAACGAACAAGGATTGTTGTCTCTTCGTTGTCTCAACTCGTCTAATCGATCAGCTTGTTTCTCTAGCTGTTCAGTCGTCTCCGAGAAGTCGTCGAGTAGTCGTTGTTGCATGTCGAGCGTGCTAGACTTGATTCGAGATTCGATGAGATCCCTTCGGTTGTGAAGAGCAGTCTGCGCGATCAGAAGGAGATCAATGTGACTCCACAGGAGTCAAAGTAAGGAGATATCGAGTACTCACGAGTCGTACAGCTTCAGCGTAGAGATGTCCTTCGCACAAGGCATCGATAGCTGCCGGTAGATCTTGAGCGTATTCGAGCAAGACCTTTCCTGACTCGGCGTATCTTCGTTTACTCGTCAAACGTTCTATAAGTCGCGAGAGAGGTGATCAGCGTCAGGTAAAACGGTCCGCGCAAGCAAGTGCAGAAGGCTTACCGGCGATCTCGAAAGCCAGTTCTTTGACCTCATCCTCCGACTTTTGCGAATTGTAAGCGACCGTGAACAGCTCTTGCCAAGCGTTCGCATGCTGGTACGCGAGGATAGCCTTGTCGGGTTGATCGGACAGCGAGAAGACTGAGAATCGGGAAAGCTCAGTTAGTCGAGATCTCGAAGTAGCGAGAATGAGGTAAACAACTCACGCAGGCCTGCCTCGGCATACTTCGATTTCTCGAACAGATCCTCCGCATTCGCTTCGAGTACAGTTCTATACTTCTCTTGATCTGATCCGTAAGCTTCGAGAGCGACTCCGAACAATCCATGTTTCTTCGTGTAATCGAGCGCTTCGTCGAAATGATCGGGACCTGCTCGAGAGAGGTTGCGAAGGGCAGAGACATGTCGAGAGAGGTAGTCGTCGATCTTGTGTCTCTGTAAGAACTCGGGAAGTTCGCGAAGTGCTCGAAGGAAAGGGAGATATTCTCGGGGATCCTGTATTCGAGGCAAACTCGAGATCAGCCCCAAGTCACAACCTGCCAGACGAGGGAACCATGACTTACCTTCTGAGAGTGTTGAGCGATCATCAAGACGAGGGCAAAGTCGTACATTCCCAAAGCGAGATCGAACAGTTTGTTGGCATCACTGAGGAAGATGATGTACTTGACGGCATCCTCTGCCCGTTCAGCGTCTCTCGCTATAAGTGATGATCGAGTCAGCGTGAGATCGCTCATACTGAGAAAAGAAGCCTGTTTACCTTTGAGCTCGGCGAGAAGGTTGAGAGCGTCTTCGTAAGCTGGAGGCTGTCTTCGAACGTGAGCAGTCAAGATGGAATTGGCGTAGTCGAATACATCTCGCTTCTCTAGATCCTCGCGAACGAGGTCACAGACGGTGTTGATCTTGTTCGTCGAGACGCTACAGAGACCAACGTGAGAATCAGCTTTCTGTCAGCACAAAAAAGAACGAGAGAAGCTTACGAGACAGCAGGAGCGACTGAGCCGGATGCACCAATGCTCAAGACACTCTTGTACATGCTCTTCGTTACATCTTCGTCCTTCAGTCCACTCAAGAACAGGTTGAGATGATCGACTTCCTTGACTTGGTCGACGAATTCGCTGATGTGTTCGGTAAAGAGAGCAGGATTGTGATCATGGAGGAGGTTGAGGTCGATGCGATGCTTCCGGCACAAGAGGAAAGCGGATCGGAAACGACGTCTGCTCGGGGAAGAGAGTGAGCGAAACTCGACGGAGAATAAGCGATTCAGAACTCACGAGTCGAGGAAATCTCGGACAACTCTCAAGACTAATGGTCTCGGACAGATGATCTCGAGGTTACCTCTCGGCATTTGTAGAACTAGACTGGTCGAACTGGGTGCGACAGTGACAATTCTCGAGCCCCTCTCAACCGCTCGTTTGATCGAAGGAGTTTCGTTCTCCCCTCCAGCTCCACCGTTAGCTCGTCTAGCGAAAGATTCAGTGTGCTCGACTGCTGATGGACCGGTGTAGAAGGGTGAAAGGGTGAAGAGGGGGACGAATTTGGCTTCATGGGAGAAAGTGGTGTAAATGAGGAAGTCGGGAGTAGTAATGAACGAAGTAGCATCGGATGCAATGAGTCGAGAGGAGGAATAGAGTCGACCGGAAGCGGAGAGACCGATAACTGTCGGGAAACGAGAAGAGGAGGTCGAAGAAGCGGGAGGGAGGAGAACGTGTTGAAGTTGAGGACAGAATTCAGGGACGGGAGTGAGGGAAGGTGAAGGGAGGGACATGTCTTCGGATTGTGAGTAGAGGAAAGTCTCGAGTAGCCATCCTTCGTTTGTTTCGAGTAAGAAACTGTCTTCTTCTTCTCCTCCTTCCCCATCCTCTTCGTCTGATCCTTCCTCTCGTGTCGCTACTTTCGCAACGATTCTTCGAGCTCCTTCCATAACCACCACTCTTTGCGCTTCCGCTTCCCTTCCAACAATGACAACCTCATCTCGAACTTCCCCATCTTCTTCTCTGACAGTCCTCAATACTCCAACTTTGACTTCTCCCGCTTTCGTTTGAAGCATCGCACATTGCTTGACGACCGATCTGGCGGCTTGAGGAAGGTCGACTGTCCATTCGAGGACAGGAGTAGGTAAACCAGCTCTGGCGCGGGCTTGAGCATTGCCAGTAAGCGAGAGGGACCAAGAGTAGACGGCGACTGATGTCGGGTAGAGGAGCGCGAAGTAGAGAGGTGCAGTAGAAGTGAGGGAAGATGTCGAAGTTGGAAGGGAAGGAGCGAAGGAGATGTGGGGCGGAGTAGAAGAAGTTGGCAGAGTGAGAGCGCTCATTGGAGGTGGGATGTTGACGAGTCGGAAGGGTGTCAATTTGGTGTTGGCTGTCGAACGAGAAAGTGAGTCAGCCTATAGTGCAGCGATCAACAATAAAGCTTCACTCACATCCGTCGACAACCGCGACTGTCGCATCGTCCTCGTGTCTCTCGGCACTCCTCTCTGACCTCAGCGTATCCCATCCCATCTCGTACGTTTCCGACCCTTCCCTCGTGATCAGACTCAGCTCGAGAGACTTTTCAGGATGCCATGAGAAAGCGAGGAGTTTCGAAGAATTTGATAAAGACGGTGAAAGGGTTTGCTTGAGTGCCCAATAATAGTTCGAACGATGATAGAGGTGTACTGTGAGCACTAGGAGTCAGCTCTGAGGAACGTTGATCAATTCAAGGCGAGCTCACCAGTGTCAGAACCATCCTCTTTTTCAATCCAAACCGCGAGCACATCACTTCCCGAGTTCCAAGCGACTTCCCTAATTCTTCCTTTCTCCCTCACCTCGAATTCATACCTCCTCAATCCGTTCCTCTCAAAGAACACAACTTGCTTCCTCCCTTCCTCACCCGTTTCAATCGATAAATCCTGACTACTCGCAATCAATTCTCCACTCGGGATCCAATCCAACGCATCTTCCAATCCCGCCACCGGTAAACTAGTCGAAGACAATTCCGCTCCAACCCGGGAGAAGATTCGAATTCGTCGAATTTGTCGAGATGATTCGGTTTCTTCCTGACCTGTTCGAGCTGGTACGGTTTCGATACTTGAAACAGCGAACCATGATGCGTCACCTCTCCATCTGATACGGACTTTGCCTTCGTCTCGAGGACCGAGGAGTCGTTCACGAGTGAGTAAAGGATCGTTGGCGGCAGCTTGAGCAGCGGCGGTCTTTCCGAGTGAACCATGGAATTGTGTCGATTTGTTTCCCCATCCTACTGAGACAGGTGCATCGGAACCAAAGGAAGCGGTGTGTAAGGGTGATTCGGAAAGGGGATCGAAGGATTTCGTTAAAGTGAGGAGTACGTCGTTGCCTGCCGAATCGAGTAGGTGAGCAGCGGCTCCACTGAGATGAGATGAGTCGCACCTACCGTTGACAATAGCTAGTAGCTCTTCATCAGGACTCCAGTGAGCTGCCTTGATACCTTCATCGAAAGTTCCGACGTTTTCTCTCTGCGGTCTCGAAATCTTTCGTCAGCTTAGCTATCGGGGAAGCTGAGCGAGGACCTAGAGCTCACGACAGGTTCTCCAACTCCACCATTCAGGAAGATCTGCTCGATATCACCGTTCGAGAGGACTACGACGAGTGCATCATCTTCTGGAAGATATTTGAACGATAGTACTAGAGGAGTTTCTGCTGTTGGCGCTTCCTGGTTTGGAAGAGGGAAGGCAGACCATGCTGTCAATAACTCGGGATCCTGTTCTCTTTCAATCTGTCAGCCAATCTTGAAATGAGGAAACTTGTGAGAGCGAAAGAAGCAAACCTGTTTCCCTGAATTGCCGTACACTTCCAAGCTGATCTCACCATCACTCAAATCACCTTGTAAGATAGTGTAGACCTTGTCTGTAGCTGGATCGAGTGTTGTAGCGACTAAGGAAGAGTTTGCTGAAGTCGAAGGTGAGAAATTGACATTGAGTAGAGTGAGGGACCTCATGTCGCTCTACACTTAAGTTTGCTAGGCTGCTAGAGCTGGGAATGAGCTGCTTCTGGTAGAGTTGTGTGAATGGTAGAAGGACAGGTTGAATTTGTGAGGGAACTCTTCAACTCTTACAACTCCCTGCCTCAACCTCTAACAATGGCTGGAGCACCTAGACCTGGAGGATTCAACCCTCATCTACCCGGTGAGCACGAATTTGCGGCTGTCTCGACTGAATACGCTGACTTATTGATTCTCATCATCTCACTTCGTTCAATCGACTCAGGACTCGGACACAGACTCGGCGCAAAGCTTCTCGGTGCTAGCATGTGGTGCTTCTTGTTCTACCGCATGCGGGCTGATGGTCCTGTGCTCCTTGTGAGTCCTCTTGAGCGTTCAGACTCGTCGAGAAACGTTGAATTAACTGATCCCCCGTTTCCCGTCAAATTTAGGGCATGCGACACCCTTGGGAGCATTAACGGACTCAAGAGATGGACTGTGTGTACCGATAGAAGTCAGAGTGAGGGATGTTCAAGCGAAATGTCATTGGTTCAATAAACTCGATTCCGGGAGAGGAGCATTCACAAATTCGCGAGTGAACGGGAGTGGGCATCGATCGAGGTCACTTAGCGACTGTAGGCTAACCGGAAGCGGTTAACGAGATCCTCAGTCATCAAATTTCGACCCTTCCTTCCTCCCGCCTTTTCGACGACGACAGCGACAGCGACGAAGCAAGACCGATCTTTAGATGAAGCTCCGATGGGAAGAGAGGAGCCAGGGCAAGACAGTAGTAGATCGTCCCCTCCGAGGGCAGGGTGAAGCAGTAGGAAGGAAGCCCATCGACGATCAGAGGAAAGATACACTTTTCGATGCGAATGATTCCAACGACCGCTTACTTCTCTAACTACTCATCCTAACCCTGTTTCAAGCCTCAGAGTCCTCTCACCCCTGCGCCTACATTCGTTAAAGAGCCGACTGCTCCTCTCTCTCTGGGTGAAAGGAACTCGATGGGAGCACTCGCAAACTCAGGGAGAAAGGGTCAAGGCGAAGCCGATTTCGTGGACGTTCGTGGCGAGCGATTTGTGAATCTCGTCCAAGAAACATAGGAGGTTGATCTGAGCGCGTGAGCGGGGTCATCGTGGGAGAACGCCCACGCTTCTTTTCCTCGTTTCTGTATCCGGTTCTATCTTCCTCTCTCTCTATCGCCCTCGCTCTTTGCTCATTACTACTCTATACTCAAGTCTCACCATGGCTTCTCCATCTCGACCATCTCCGATCGGTAACAAAGAACAGTGTGACAATGCCAACGCTCAAACAAAAGCGGTGCTCCAATTGGCGAAGGAAGCTTGGTTTGCGACGAATCCCGTGAGTTTAATGCTTCTGTTCAAGAAATCTACAGCTAATCATTGTTACCGACAGGTGAGAGGAATGCACGAGGACATGGAGTATCGAAAACACCCCGATTTCGAGAGATACTTCCACTACAAGCAACACGACGACTCGGGAGTTTGGAGCGAGTCGAGGGAGCTTCTTGCGAATGGAACTACGATGGAGATCGATGTCAGACCTTACCCTCCCAAACAGGCTCACTGGATGTTCCCGAACCATATCAGACTCATCGCTCACCCTCACGCCATCAAGAACAATCCTACCAGTCGTGTATGTTGCTCGTTTTGCATTGTGAAAGTACTGTAGCTGACAGTTTGGTATGTTCAGTCAGAGGAGCTCTTCGGCGAGTGCTTTGTGACTAAAAACGATTCATCAGGCCTCTTTTACCATCGATGCCACGACGGATCAGTCAAGGAGCTTCTGTTCAGCCCCGACGAGCACATGAGTGGACACAAGACCATGGCTAAAAAGCTGTTCATCTACTTGTCGCCGACGAGCGTTGCATTCCAGGTGCGTCGGGGCGAATTCTTTGGGCGATCACTGAGCCGAACTGATCACTTGGTCACGGCTGTCACTAAGGACAATATCGCTACGTCGTCTCAGGTTCAGGCAAGCTTGAACCACCGCAAAGCGAGGATGTACGGATTCGATCGCGCTGATTCGGAGGATAGGTTCCAAAAATTGCGGTAGTCTTGTCCCTCTGCGGCCTCTGCGGCCTTGACCCTTTTCGCCATCGTGCTCTCCCTTGCTCTGATCTGTACCTCCTCTTGATCTGTGATCTGCCCTCCTCTTGATAGCTTGAGTTTGTGATTTGTGTCGAGCGTCTGGTTCCGCTTGCAGTTTACGCCTCCGTTCCCTCTCCAATAACTAGTCATCAGCTCGAGCGCTATCTCAGGGGTGACTTGGTAAGCTTACAAGAGGTCTGATGTTCGCGATATATCCCGCGAGAGACTTGAGAATTACGAGGTGGAAAAGAAGCGAGTGGAAACATGAGCAGTGAGACGAAGCCAGCCGAGTAGTTGAGTAGTTCAATACTCCTGTAAAGGGTATTCACAGGGTCAAAGCGTGATCGAAAGTGAAGGGTAGGTAGTCAAGAGAAGATCAGAAGTTGCTCATTCTTCAAGTGACTCTCTGACTTCTACCACTCGCTCTGGCTATTCAAACTCGCTTTTGATCGGCAAAGATACACCACGAATCAACCTGAAAGCTACTGCAAGCTCGCTCAAGTGAGTCTTCGCTCTTCTCTTTACCCATTTCGACTCTGAATTGATGAGCTGATCTACGAGGCTCCTCTAGACTCTTCAAACGGCCTCCATAGTTCTTCCAAACTGCTCTACTACTCGATCATGCTCTCGACAAGTCTCGCCTGCTGTTTGTTGAGGGAAAGCGAACATTGACAGCGAGGAAAGACTGGGTTAAGAGCGGGAGTGAACCGAGTAACGAAAAGGGATACAGATCGAGAGAGCTCAATTGCTCCACGACGAGGCAGAAGATAGAATGGGAAAGGTACGTTTGTCGAATCGAGCTTTCCTTGGAGTTGGCTGATTTCGCTGACTTCATTTCATACTTCGAACAGTTCCTGACCTAAGCGTCCACGAGGCATGCTTTTGCGATACTCGACAACGCTCGAGGCACTTGCCGACCTCGCGATTCCGAATTCGCTTCGAGATCGGGGAGACGGCGACCTCACGTTCTGCAAACCTTTCCGTCTCTTGTTCGGCTACACTACGACGCTGCTTTGTTGTCCATCTGCTACGCTAAGCTGTCTCGAGTGATTCAGACGAGGTGGAGACGCTTACCAGCATTTCTGCGAGAACCGCGGACCGTTTTCCTAAACCCGACGTTTCCCTCGAGCCGCTTTCTGTTTCTTCCTCTCCTTACCCTCTCCCTCCCACTGATTCTCACCGTTTCTTTCTTACCATTGAAGAGTCGCTGGATCAGATGCCCCATCAACTCACTCAAGCTCAGTCGGATCATCTTGCCACAGCACAGCGCGAAGCGGACCGCACATTACACGAGGAATACAGGAACGCTTTCGTCAAAGTCCACAAGCTACAGCAACTTTTAGAAGCCATCGTCAAGTTCTGTGTCAATCGAGGAGAAGAGAGCCGGAGTCTAGAAGCTTGGAAGAAAGCGTACATCAAATTCATCGAAGGAACCAGTATGAGGGAGGTGGTGCTGAAAGGGTTTGAGGAGCACATTGGACTTGTTCGAGAGAGCGTTGGCAATGGGAAGAGGGTAAGCAGACATCTCGCTTTTCTCAACTTTGCAGAGCTCACGCTTATTGGTATCTGCGTCGATCCGTGTTTCAGCTGATCCGCTCGGGAAGGATCAAAGCAGAATTTGCTCCGCAGCTTGACCTGCCTAGAGAAGCCGGTCTGAAGGAACGCTCGAACGACGCCCTTCTTTACACCCTGCAAGACACTGACTCACAATAACTTGTTGACTACAGAGTGTCGAAGACATCTGGTATCAAGAGATGTCCTTCTCTCTATCAGCGGCTTTATCGAAGTCCAGATGAAAGCGAAACGAGCGCCGTATGAAGGCGGACCTTTGACGGTGCTTCGTGACCCTTTGAGAAACTGGTTTAGCAAGATCAAAGACGATCTCTTCACTTCCAACGTGGAATTTGAGAATGTCAGGCCGGCGCGCAAATACTGGCTCAAACTCTATCACGAGATTCTAGTCCTCTTTCACCTCGTTCATTTGGGGGAACCGGTTACGTCCTTCCCTCTCTCTTCCTCTGAGAGACAATGTTCGACTTACTTGCGTGTCGTCCAACAGATCATGATAGAGGGCCATGCAGCCCCTCTCTTTGGAACGGACAGAATTCCGCACCGACTAAGCGAATGGACCGTTCGTTCAAAATCCGCTTTTCCCTCATTCTTCTGTCAAACTCTAGCTGATATGCTCCTACCGGATTCACCTTCCAGCCTCCCGCATATCTCGATCAGCCCGAGAACCTCATCGCATTGCAACTCGGCAAATTCCATCCTGTCGCAAGGAGTCAACTCGGACCCGTCAACAGGTTCTGAACTCCGACGTATAACAGCTCGTAATATACAGCACCTGGTGGATCTAATTTCGTTGTAAACCTCGCTCTTTTGTTTCTGTAGACGTTCTTTTCGATTTCGCAATTTATCTTTGTCAGCGCTTTCTTCTTCGCGATCTGTCGTCTTGACGTTGCGGCCTACATCAATAGCGCAAAGAGTATGCAAACGAAAGATTAAATAAAGATTACTCTTGACTTGTTCTACACTATCGCTACAAGTTGTCTCTCTTCCCCTTCCAACTTTCGACATCGCCTTATCTCCCGGGCATCTTTCTGATCGTCCTTCTCCTCGGTGTAGTCGCACCACTAGCTGTGCCTTCATCACCTCCCGCACCTAAAGCTGTGAATCATCAACATTCGAATCCTTCATCAGTCACTCATCCTTTCAATGACGATGAAAGAAGAGTGAGACTCACAAAACAGTCCTCCACCAGTAGGGGTTGAAGGAGCTTGCGCAGCCTGACCAAACGAGAAACCTCCTCCATTCGAAGCTAATCCAGGAGTGACATTCCCGTTCGAAGGGGGAGAAGCGCCGAATGAGAACCCTCCTGGGCTAGGTTGCGCTGGAGCGGATTGACCGAATGAGAAAGAGTTCGTTGGTGAGACTGGATTTGAAGAGGCTGGTGTTGAGGAACCGAAGGAGAATCCGTTAGCTGCCGTCGAAGGAGGTTGTCCGAAGAACGACGGAGCTGAAACGTCCTTCTTCGGTTCCGTAGATGTAGAGCCGAATGAGAATCCTCCTGATGGTGCTGCTGCTGGAGTCTCGATTTTCTTCTCAACTGGAGGAGCTGATCCGAAGGAGAAACCTAATGATTTGGGTTCTTCCTTCTTTGCTATTTCGTCTGGTTTAGGCGCGGAGCCAAAAGAGAAGGAAGCTGACGGTGTCAACATAGCGGGAGGAGCTGCGAGAGTTGCGGTGGAAGGAGGAGGAGCTCCGAATGAGAAGCCTCCCGATTTAGGTGGTTCTTGTTTCTTCTCTTCAGTTGACGATGAAGGAGTGGCGCCGAAAGAGAACGAAGATGACGATGTCAAGGGCGCAGGTGGAGGAGGGGCAGAGGAAGTAGAAACGAAAGAGAACGAGGGTTTCGAGGGTTCTTCTTTCTTCTCGGTTGAAGGAGCCGTACCGAATGAGAGCGAAGGGGCAGAGGGCTTTGGGGCTTCAACCTTCTTGTCGCTCGTTGTCGTCGGGGCCGAGCCGAAACTGAACGAAGAGGTGGGTTTCGCTGCTTCGACAGGTTTCGAAACTGTTGTCGAAGGGGCAGCGCCGAATGAGAATCCTCCAGAAGGCTTTGTCGGTTCCGCTACCGGTGCTTTTGCCGTCTCGACTGTTTGAGTTTGAGGCGCGGTAGGCTTCGGATCGTATTCAGCCAATTTAATCTTTTTCAACCCTTTTTCTTCCGCCTCTTTTTCTTGTTCCTCTTCCTTCTGCAGTAGCTTTGCTCGAGCCCGTTCAGCGATCGACCACGCCCGTCGAGCGGGACTTTGAATCCCTTGAGTCGAGGGTAATCGCAGACGACCTCCTTTCGAGAGAGCAGAGAGGGAACCGTAGGAACCTGAAGAGGAGAGACCTTTCGGTGATGACGGGAGAAGGGAAGAGAGGGAAGAAGTCGAAGAGGATGAGGGGAGTAGTCGGGAGGATAAAGAGGAGTGGGTTCGGAGGGGCGAGTTTGTCCCTTTCGTATAGTACAATCCTTGTTCTTTCGGTTGGCGAGGCTATGATCCGAAACCTGTCTTCAGCACATGCCCAGATAGGGTGTTGAAAGGAGACAACGACTCACGAGAGAAGTTATATCCTCCATCGATTGATTCCCTTTCGATTCCTCCTGTCTCAGCCTCTCCTTTTCCCGCTCTTCCTCCTCATAGCTGACTTGCCACGCAAGCTTCCTCTGCTCAAACAACGCTCGGTATTCCTCTTGAGTAACCCATCTCTCGACGACGACCTGAGAGCAATCGAATTCGATCAGCACTATAAGTCGTCGAATTTGAGGAAAGTGAGAAGCGTACCTCGTGCATCTCCTTAGTATCAGGATGTCTAACATCCTTCGGCAACTTGTACTTCCTCCTCTTCTCCCTACACTCGACCAACCGTCTCTGAACCAATCCATCTTCCCTCTTCTCTCCCTTCTCGACATCCGGTTCATCCAATCGATAATAATCCCCCTCGTGGTTCTGCCACACCTCTCCTACTTTCCTCTCTTTATCTTCTTGTCCTCCGATAGAAGTCGATTTCGTGAATTTAGGTTTCGATAATGATTGTTTCGCTTTTCGAGCGGATTGAGCGGATCGAGAGGAGAGTCGTTTCTTCGGTGTCGACTGAGAAGGGGCGGAAGCGGCAGTCTGGAAGCGTTTCTTTGCTGCGGCAGAGGGTGGTGGTGGAGGAGAGAGGAGATCATCATCACCCATTAAATCCTCATCCTCCGATCCTTCCCTCTTGAGTTTCTCCCTGAATCGTTTCGCAACCACTTTCTTCACCGGTCTCTTCTCTTCCTCGACTTTCGATTGTTCTACCCCCTCAGCTTCCGAATCAACTTCACTATCCGCGTTCCTCTCCCTCTTTTCCTCCTCCTGATCCGACTCGCCCAATCCATCATTCGAAACTTGATCGATCCCTCTCTTATCCCTAATCGAACCCGTTCCAATCGTTTGTTTCTTCGCTTTCTTCTTACTCCTAGATTTCCTCTCCTGACTCTCTCCATCCGAAACTTGAGGTGATTCCCTCGAAGGTCTCTTCTTCCCCTTCCCTACCTCCTCCTCCTCCAATTCCTCCTCCCTCATTTCCTCATCATCATCGTCGAGTTCAATCAAAGAATCATTCGTTTCTTCTCGACGAGTTCTTTTCCTCTCCTCGAATTCCTCCTGACTATCCTCTTCTTCATGTCTCTTAATTCCTCTCTTCCCCCTCTCCTCATCCTCATTCCTATCAATCTCCATTAAATCCCTCACCTCTTCGTCCTCACTTTGAAACGAATCAAATTTCCCTCTCTTCTCCCCATGTTCCTCCTCTTCCTCGTCCTCATCTCCCAATCCTCTTTTCCTACTCTGCTGTGATTGATCAGGTACAGTCGATTGTCTCAATGAAGATGCAGGTCTTTGGGATTGAGGTTGAGTAGTAAAAGATGGTCTCAAAGGTGATTCAGATCTGAATGAACCTCTACGCTCCCTCATTTCTGGCGCACCATTGAGTGAATTCCTTTGTTGTATTTGTTGGGGTTGGGGAGTGGAGCGGGCAGAAGTATGGGGAGTGGAGTTGAGGGACGAGGAAGAAGGTTTTCGAGGGAGTGGTTGACGGGGAGTACGGGAAGAAGAAGAGTTCGTTTGTTGTGCTGATAAACGTTTTCTAGCACTATACTAAGGGAGTTAGTTCGCTTGTCAGATGAAGAGAAGAGTGTGATGAAACTAAGTAGGTCATCACAAAGTTCCAACTCTTCTCTATGGGCTAGAGAGGGGCAGACTTACCTTCTAGCTACTTTCTTTTCTTTCCCTTGTCCAAATTTGAACCATACTGCAACGATAGCGATCAGGTAGAAATACCAGGGAATTTTGGAAAGGATCCACCAAGTCCAACTACCGAGGGTTGCTTTTGGTGCTGTTGGGGGAACTCGAGAAGAGATCTGCTCGATCTTGGACGACATTTAAAACGGAGGGAGAAGTCGAGCGGTGGGTGGAGAAGAGAGAGAGAGAGAGGGAAGGGAAATTTCGCAAGGAGAGCGACTACATTTTCGCTAATGTTTGATTGTTGCAAAGTCGGTCAGAGAGCTCCGCAAGTAGCGTGCAGCTGCAGGGAGGAGGAGCTCCAAAACAGCAAGAGACGAACGAAGAGACCGTGTTCTCCGAGGAGAAAAGAACAAATGTCCGGCTTTCGACTTCGCTTCGAACATCTCCCGGCCTCGGCTCGCTCCCTAGCGACGTTACTCGACGGTCCCCTCACCTGGCTCGAAGAAGCAGTTCAGAAGGAAGTGAAAGCGAAAAAATAAATCGGTTCGCTTTGATTGGTTTCCGAGGAAAAGTAGAACCAACAAACTTCCCTTCCCGATCTTCTGCTCCCCTCCACATCGCTTCGACTCTTGCAGCTCCTCGCTGACCTCCCCTCGCACTCGCTCAAGCTCTCAACACCTCTAACCGACTTACCGTCGCTTCGCATTTCCCGATCTCAAATCGCCTCTTCCCTTCTTCGATCATGTAAGTCACTTCCTCCTTCTCCTCATCTCCCACCTTCCGCTAACCCCCACGAATGAGTATAGGCTCTCTACACTCCCACCAGATCACCCCCCAATCCCAACTACCTCAACCGCACAATTCCCAACTCGACCTCCTCCAGCATGTCCCATGTCGCAACTCGCACAAACTCGACCCAACTCACCAAATGCGAAACATCCTTATGCAGGTGAAGTGTTCACTTTGGGAACTAGGAACTCGAAATTAGCTATGGTAAGTTTCTTCTCTCTCTCTCTCTCTTTCGAAACCTCCTTTCGATCGAGAGAGTGGAAGAAGAAGGGAATGCTGATCGGTGTTATCGAGGAGGAATAATAGGTTCAAACAGAAACGGTTAGGAGAGAGTTGCAGGAGAAATGGCCAGGTTGCGAAATTAGGATTTTGGGAATGGTTAGTTTTCTCTGCCTCTTCCTCTCTCTTCCTTTTCTCCCCTCGTTCCTCAAGAATGCTGACGAGAAAGAATACGTTGAATTTAGACTACTTTGGGAGATAACGTTCAAACTCAACCTCTCTACACTTTCGGTGGAAAAGGTTAGTTTTCACTCTTCCTCTTTCCTCGGAGTTCAACTCACAAGCTAACCCCCATTCCGCAAGTATAGCACTCTGGACGAAAGAGTTGGAAGTAGCATTACTCGAATCCCAAGTAGACGCGATCGTTCATTGCCTCAAAGACGTCCCTACCGAATTTCCACCAGGATGTCAATTAGGAGCAGTACTCGAACGTGAAGACCCTTTGGATGCTCTAGTAGTCAAAGAAGGATTGGGATATACTAGTTTGGAAGAAATGCCTGAAGGTGCAGTGATTGGAACAAGTAGTGTTAGGAGGGTCGCTCAGTTGAGGAGGAAATTCCCTGGATTGAAATTCGCTGATGTCGTGCGTTTTTCATTTCTCTCATTATACTCTTCGATGCTCTTGAGAACTGATAGTACGTATTTGAGAGTGCACAGCGAGGTAATCTGGGAACGAGATTAAGGAAACTCGATGATCCTACTTCTTCTTACCACGCTTTGATCCTAGCATCTGCTGGTCTCCTCCGTCTATCCCTCGGTCACCGTATTACCGCTCCTATCGGTCCTCCCATCCTCTACCCTTCAGTCGGTCAAGGAGCGCTCGCCATCGAAATCCGAGAAGGAGATGACAGATCACAAGAAATTATTGGATCGTTGGAATGTTGGAAGACGAGTTGGATGACTAGAGCAGAGAGAATGATGTTGAAAGTGTTGGAGGGTGGATGTTCAGTTCCTGTTGGATGCGAGACTCGGTTGACTCAAGTTTGGGTCAAAGGTGGTGAAGGGGACAAAGAGAATCGAGTGAATGGAACCGTTACTCCTCAAGTACATCAAAGAGTACCGAAATCGACTGCGAATGGAGGAGGAGGAGGTTACTTTTCAATCCCGAATATTAATGGGATCACGAAAGAAGATAATCGTTTGATCATTCCTAGTCCTCATTTATGCCCTCATCATGATACTCAAGGATCTTTACATCATGCGACGTTGCATTTGACGGGAACGATTACGAGTTTGAGTGGAACTTCGGCGGTGATTTCGACAATTTCGAGAAAAGTTCATTCGGTCGAGGATTGTGAGGCTTTGGGAAGGGACGTTGCGTTGGAATTGATCGAAGGTGGAGGGAAGGAGATCTTGACTGAATTGGGAAGACACGTCAAGGGTAAGCTTGCACTTTGCTTCTCTCTTCGTTTTTTGGTTTCTTGACTGACTCAATTTTTCTTGTCGAGTGCTTGTAGAAGTGGGAGGTGACGAGTTAGACGGACGACCTATTCCCACTTCAGTTCCGAACCCTACATCACCCATTTCGATTCCAGTACATCCAGCAGATCACATGATGGCGACCGACAAAGTCATCGAAGAGCTACATCTCGAACCCTCAAACGGTGGTCTCTCCCCTCCTGCTTCAAACGGTATCAACGGTCACTCTCATTTGAATGGGAGTTTGTCAAAGAGTCCAAAGAGTCCGAGGAGTGGAACCAAGGTGTTTAGGGCGGGAGGAGAGAAATGCTTGAGACCTGAGGGATGGTAGGAGCTTAGCAGATGTAGAGGAGAAGGGGAGGTGTAGAGATGTAGTTTTGAGATATATTGTATGAGATTGATTTGACTGGAAGATACAGATTCAACTAAAATTGTTTACATAGCACGATCATGTTCTAGCAACGAAGCACACCTTTCTCATAGCGAGCGTTTACTCGAGTTGGGTACTCGCGAGGAGACGTCGACTTGCGAGGGAGAGAGCGATACGAGCGAAATGGAACGAATTTGAAGTTGCGAAAAGGAAGATGCAAGTTGCGAAGAACGACAAGGCAATACAAGAGATCTACAACAAGCTCTTCAATGTCTATCTATCTACTCCCCTTCTGAAGCACCCCACCACCCCTGACTCTCCTCCCCTCCTCAGCCTACGATCTCAGATCTATTGTTTCCAAAACAACAAGGGATGTTTCTGATCCCTGCTCGACTTTTCATCCTTGGTCAAACTCTGTCTCCTGATCTTGTAGACGTTCGCGAAACTAGGTCGTTTCGGTAAACCCCTCAACGCGTCTCTCTCCTTGAAACTCAACCTCCTTCCTTCTTCTCGTTCTTCGAGGTCGACATCGAGATCTTCGGAAGGATGAGAGGAAAGTTGAGACCGAGATGGGAAAGGATTGTTCTCGAGTGGTGAGAGACGGGAAGGACGAGGGGTGTGAATGTTGGTCGAAGGTGAGTGAGAGGGAGAAGTTGGTGCGGGTCGGTGAGAGTACAAATCGGGTTTCCGTCCAAACACTTCATCCGGTCTCTCATACTCCCTCTCGTTCTCCTGTTCCTCACTGTTGTACCCGAGTTCCCTCTCTCTAGCTTTCCAATTCTCTTCTTTCCTTCTCCTCCTCTCTTCCTCCGCTTCATCCAACTCTCCTTCAAGTAACCACTCCATCCTAGTCCACCCTCTAACCTCTTTCCCACCATACCACCTTCTCTTCCCTACCTCTTTCTCCCTCTCTCCCTCATCCAACTCGCCCCCAAACACTCCCTTCTCCTCCAACAACCTAACATTCCCTTCTGCTCTTTCCCTATCAATCCTAATACTCTCCCCAATAGCCCTCACTAATTCTTTAATCTTTTCCCCCGCTCCTCCTCCTCCAGCTCCAGAAGTACTCTCCAATTTGACTCCACCACTCAACATTTCCTCCAACCCTTCCAAAACTCCCTCTACATCCCCTTCTCCGACTTGCCACCGAGTTTTGAGTACCTCGTAATACAACGTAGATGTACATCCAGAGATATAGGAATAAGGGTTCGAGGAAGCGAGTTTGAAAATTGATAATGCTGAATGAGGTGATCCATAGGTATCTCGAAGGGTGAGGAAGAGGTGTAGTAACAGTTCAGGATACAACCTTGATGAAATCCCACTATTTCGCTGTCCCAATGAACCCAACAACCCTTGCTCAACCACTACTCCCTTCGATTGTTCTCGTGAATATCCGAAAACTTTTTCAAAACCCCACCTCAAAACTTCTTGTTCGTCCCTCAAACCCCCTAATTCTTCCCTCATCCTATCCAATTTCAATTCTTCTTCCTGACTCAATTCACCCCTTGTAATAACCGATCGATCCAATTCCTTTTTGAAACGGGAATTATAACTTTTTTGTTTCTTTAACGATCGACTCTCTAATGCTGCTTGTACTTTCCCAACTCCTCCCTCGATTCCCTCCTCTTGTGTCCCGAATAAATCAAACACTCCTCCGGTTTTTGATTCCCCTTTTTTGGATTTTGAACTACTAGCTAAAGAGTTTGGTAAGATTTGACCTAATAAATCTGCGAATGCTTGAGCTTCTGAATCACTCAGGTATTGTTTTTGTCTTTGTTGATGTGCGCGAGGGATTGAGGAGGAGGGAGAGGAAGTGAAAGGGGATCGAGAGGAAGAAGAGGAGGAGGATTGGGAGGGAGAAGGAGATGAGGAGGGGGAAGAGGATGAGTAGGCATCTTGAGGGAGTGAGTAAGGGGTGCTATAGAGTCATTAGAAGAGGTTAGTGAGGATTAAGGAAGGGAGAGGGAGAAGGGGACGTACGAGGTAGATGAAGAAGAAGCAGAACTGGATTGACACCAACACGTGGAAGTATTGATTGACCTCCTACTAGAAGTTTGAAGTGCTCTTAAGGATCTCTGCATCTCCTCCCTTTATCCTCTAGCTCGTTGTAGTATGTTGAGAAAGTGAACAGTTCTGTTTCAACCTTTTCTTTCTCTCTTCCCCTCTCCTCAACTTCCCAATGCCCTCGACTAATCCACCACCTTCTAAACTCCTTCACACACTTCCTCAAAAAGGTCCCGTCCATATCACAACTTTCAATTCAACTCAGACTTATCTCTTATCCTCCGGTTCATCCCGTTCAATCTCACTCCACAACCCTCAAACCGGATCACTAATCAAACAATACACTGGTGCACACGCTTACGAGGTATTGAGCATAAATTGTACAAAGGATAATGCGAGGTTTGCGTCTAGTGGTGGGGATAGGAATTGTTTCATTTGGGATGTTGGATCTGGAGAAGTATTGAGGAGGTTAGGGGGTCATACGGGTAAAGTTAACGTAGTCGAATGGGGCGCGAATGATTCAGTATTAGCTTCAGGTGAGCGAAGAAAACACAAACTTTGTTTCATTTCTTCGCAAGGCTGATGAAGAGGTGAGGTTTAGGTTCATTTGATACGACCGTTCGAATATGGGACACAAAGTTAGCTCTTTCTCTCTCTCTCTCCTTCTCCTTCTTGACTAACCCCCCCTTCACAACCGAGTTAGATCAAATAATAAACTCCCCATTCAAATCCTCGACGACGCAAGGGATTCAATCACTTCCCTCCTAATCCGTGATTCGACAATTACAACAGGTTGCGTAGATGGTTACCTACGTACTTATGATTTGAGAATGGGAATGATTACAAAAGATTTCTTCGATCGTAACCTTCATTTCCGCTCCTCCTTCTTCTTCCTTCTCCCACTCACTCCCTTCGAATCGGGATTAGAACCGATCACTTCATTAAGCGCATCCAAGAATACACCATC
>Ga0308170_10001145_pt1 | contig 27078 bp, 21 predicted proteins | sample PhyBR2_2_FD_202136 | JGI IMG/M metagenome (GOLD analysis project Ga0308170, IMG submission 202136) | Phyllosphere microbial communities from UC Gill Tract Community Farm, Albany, California, United States - DLSLSB.R2 | ecosystem: Host-associated > Plants > Phyllosphere > Unclassified | place...
CTGAGCGAGAGGGACGCACTGGCTTCGGCGGCGTTCTGCTTGCCGCCGCTCCCCTCGTTCCTCGTCCCGAGCCCGACACCAAGCCCGACGCCGAGTCCGAGCTGTTGCGCGCGCGCCCGAGCAATGTCAGCTTGCTTCTTTGTGCTGCGCTCGAGGAAGGAGAGAGAGTCGACGCACCGCAAGGAGGAGCGCAATGACGAGCGCGAGGATGCCCGACCACTTGAGGTACCACGGCGTGACGGCGCTCTTGCCGCTCGTGCTCCGCCCGACGCTCGTGCGGCTCAGGAGCGGCGCGCTGCGCGGGCCCGAGCCCGTCGCCGTGCCCGCAGCCGAGGTCGCCGTCCCTGCGCCTGCTCCGGCGGCGGCGGCGCCTGCGCTCGAGCCTGCGCCGGCCGAGGGCCCGCGAGGCTGCGCGTGGAGGAGGTCGGTGTCGTAACCGTACTGTGTGAACGAGATAGAGGAGGGAGAGAGGTCAGCGGCGATGGCTGTGAGGAGGAGAGCGGCGAGAAGCGCACGCACCGTCGAGCGAGGGTCGGCGAAGGGGTCGCTGGGCGAGACGGGCTGCATCTTGGGCTGGGCGGAGGTGGCTGAAACGAGCGACGAGGGCGAGATGAGCAGCGAGAGGGAGAGAGAGAGGAGAGCGGAAGCCGATCCGGGCTCGGCGACGACGGAGAGGAGGCTCGTTGACGACGAGGTCCGCGCGCCGACGACGAACGCCCGGACTCTCCGGCGAGGCCCCGCCGACGTCTCGCACTTTCTCACGACGAGCCTGAAGCTCAGCGGTCTTCCAGGACCGGCACCATTGCAGGGGGAGGGGGGAGAGCCACAAGACGAGGAAGAAGCTAGACGAGCGCCGCCTCGAAATCGGCACTGCGCCTCCTCCTCTCGCGCACCGCTCGCTCGTCCAGCCCCAACACGACGCCCGTTGCGGTCGCTCCCTCGTTGAGCATCGTCGGGGCGAGGGTGCGGAGCGAGAAAGGCGAGGCGGCGGAAGAGTAGGGCGAGGACGAGGAAGAGCGGCGCGCCGAGAGGAAATCCTCGAGGAGGTTGGCGAGGAGGAGGACAGGGAAGAGGGCGACGACGAGGAAGATGATCCTGCGGCACGTGGAACGAGAGCGGCGGGTCAGTCGGCGCTCAAAGAGGTCCTCGAGAACCGGAGGGAGAGGAGGTCCGAACGCACCAGCGCTCCCGGTGACCTCGGCCCGTCGCGACCCTGATCTCCCTCGCGCCCTCCCTCAGGTCGAGCGCGAGCTCGTCGAAGAAGCGATGCGACCACGTCGTCGTCCCGCTCGCCTTGTTCCGAGCTGCGTCGGCGAGGATGGCCTGCTTCCAGTCGGCGCGGTGCCGGCTCGACGACGAGCTGCCGACCGACGTCGGGTCGTGCGGTATGTTGGAAGAGGGGATAAAGACGTCGCGGCGCCGAGGACCCGAAGACGAGGAGGAGGGCGACGGCTCGAAGCGGTAGAGGGGAGGGGGAGTGACGAGGGACGCCGGCGTCGTGCCCGCTCTGTCCTGCGAGGTCAGAGAGGTGGGTCAGATAGATCCTGTAGAAGAGAGAAGAGATGTGCGACGCACAAGACGAGGAACCTTGAGCGCCTCGAGGCCGTCCGTCAGCCGCAGGAGGATCGAGAACGGATTCTCGACGACAAAGCGCGACGCATGGACGACGTCCTTGGTCAAGAGGTGCTGCGACTCGTCGGGACGTCAGCACAAGGACCCGTCGAGCATCGCAGAGGAGGAGCGGAAGACGAGCGCACCGGAAACTCGTGCGCACCGGCCTCGAGGTAGTCCCCGAGCGCATTCGGCTCGACGTCCTCGCCGCCCTCGCGCCTCGCCCGCCTCCTGCGGTCCCGCGCCTCGGCCCTCGCCTCGCGCCTGACGTCCCTCGCCCGCCGAGCGAGCCGCCGCACGACGCCGTCGACCTCGTCCCGCCGCTCGACGAGCTCGTGCGCCTCGTCGCCGTGCCGCACGCCGTCAAGCGCTTGCCTGCCCGCCTCGTACGCCGTCCTGGAGCGCTCCTCGTCCTCCCACAGGCGCAGCACCTCGCCGTCGACCTCGCGCAGCCGCGCCGCCGCATCGAGAAGGCTGTCGCGCAAGTCGAGCGCAAGCGTCGGGGTCGAAAGGTCGTTCGGGTGGAGGGCGGCGAGGCGAGCCGAGAGGGCGCGGATGGTGCGGATGCGGGTCGTGAGGGTGTCGAGGGAGGAGTGGGCGGTGGAGAGCTGTGAGGTGGAGAGGGTCAGCGAGGTGCGAGGGGCGGGGGTTTGGGCGACGCACCTGGTCGTCGAAGGTCGGTGCGCGGTCGTCGAGGCTCGAGCGAGTCGAGGTGCTCATGAGGTCGTCCACCGAGGACATGGCTGCAGCTCGAGAGGCGGCAGCTGAACGAGCGAGAGCAGCAGCTGAAAGCGACCGAGAGCCGGAAGCTCGTCGTCGGCGAGTACCACGCGCTCGCGGCGCAGGTCCGCGGAAGTGCCGGCGGACGGCGTGCGTGCGCGTTCGTGCGACGGACAGGAGGCGAGGGAGCGTGCAGCTCGGCCCCGGCGAGCGAGCCGGACGACGCTGATCGAGCTGCCGCCGCAGCGAGATGAGCGGCTGCTCTGCGCGGGAGCCAGCTGTGCAGCTGCTCTTGCGCACACGGTCGGCAGTCCCGCGCTGGTGGTGAAGGGGAGGCGGGGCAAGCAAGCGGGGCGGTTTGCGGAGGAGAGAGGGGAAGCAGGATGACGGCAGGCGAGCGGTGGTGCGCGACGACGCGGTGGGACGAGTCGCGGGCAGCGAGTGGCTGTAGCCAAGGTGTCGCTGTCTGGACTACTTCACAGCAAGTCGTCGCTGTGGTCCTGAGAGCGAGAGGAGGAGGAGAGGGGGCCGGGCTCCGGTGCGACCCGGCAAGGTCGTCCCTTCGTCGCCTTCTCCGCTCTCGCCGTCCTCGTCGAGCTACACCCTCTCACCTGCACAGGCTGCAGCGCAAGTCCCAGCCTCTACCGACCCACCCGCCATGCTCAACCGTGCGGCCCTCCTCCCTCCTTCTCACCTCCGCCCACACCGCGCCCGACCCGTCCACTCCCTCGGCTCTCGCATCGCCCCACACCAGCCCGTGCACGGGTGGACCCAGCGTGGACGCCCTCGCACTCGACCCGGGCGAGCTCTCGCGCACGCGCAGCCCCTCGCGAGCTCGTCCTCGCCGACCTGCGCGTGCCGGCGGCTCGCTCTGGGCCATCCCGCGGGTGCTCACCTCGACTCGTTCGACCTGCGCCGTCAAACCCGAGCGACGCCGCACAGCAGCAGCAGCTCGACAGCGAGCCAGCAGCACCCGAGCTGACGCACCCCTCTCCTCCCTGCAGCTTCTCCCCTCTCGTGCGACTCGGCCCCGCAAGCCGTCACCGCGCCCAGCTTGGGCATCCAGGCCGAGTACACGACCCCGAGCGAGGTCGACAAGTGGAAGAAGACGTTCCACCGCTATGCGACCCGCGACTCGATCGGCGGCGAGAGGTGCGTTCCCCTCTCTCCCTCTCGAGCGGCTCCGAGCGAGGCAATGCGGCACGAGCCCATGACGGCGCCCGTGCCGTATAGCTAGATGTCGACAGCGACGAGAGCGAGACTGATGCCGACGCCCGCTCGCAGCTACCTCACCGAGCCCGACTTTGTGTCGGCCGTCGCGCCCGAATCCGACTTCTCCAAGATCAGCCGCCAGCAGTACGGCATCCTCTTCAAGGTCGCCGACCGAAAACACACTGGGCGCGTCGACTGGGACGACTTCGTCGCCTTCGAGGAGCTCCTCAAGAAGCCGGCCGCCGAGTACGACGTGCGTCCTCTCCTTCCTCCCTCGCCTCGACCTTCTGCTCCAGCTTTCCCTGCTGATCCTCTTGCTCGACATGCCTTGCAGATTGCCTTCCGCGTCTTCGACACGAACGGCGACGGCCAGGTCCTCTTCAACGAGTTCAAGAGCACGTTCCAGAGCATGCGCGGGCCCGACGCCATCCCGTTCGACTTCGACAGCCCCTGGGTCAAGCTCTACCTCGGCAAGCAGGACGGCGGCCACGTCCTCGGCTTCAAGTGCGTCCCTCTCTCTCTCGCGCGCCTGCCTCGTTGCTCGGCCCAAGGAGATCAAGCTGACGCACGACCCTCTCGCGCGCAGCGAGTTCACCCAGCTCATCAAGGGCCTCCAGGGCGAGCGCCTGCGCCAGGCGTTCCGCCACTTCGACACGAACCAGGACGGCTACATCGACAAGGGCGAGTTCAAGCGCATCATCTACGAGCTCGCGCGCCACAAGCTGTCGGACGCCGTCCTCGACAAGCTCGACTCGGTCAGCGAGGTCGTGCCCGGCGGCAAGATCAGCTACTCCGAGTGCATCGCCTTCTACAACGTGCGTCCCTCGGCTCTCTTCGACTCGTGCTCGCTCGAGACGCCGAGCCTGACCCTCGTCGTCGTCGCGCTCGCAGGTGATCCACGAGATGGACCTCGTCGAGAAGGTCGTGCGCGAGGCGTGCGCGCGCTCGCCCGACGGCAAGATCACGCCGCTCGACTTTGTCAACCACGCGTCGCGCACGATGCGGTACGGCACCTTTTCGCCGATGGAGGTCGCCATCATTTTCCACTTTTCGCGCCAGGGCGTGAGCGACGCCGACAAGCCGCGGCTCGGGTTGCGCGACTTTGGGAGCCTGCTCGACGCCAAGTGGGGCCCGCCGAGGACGACGACGACCGTGACCGAGGGCGGCAAGGTCAAGCGCAAGGCCGGCGGCGCCATGCACGAGATCGGCAAGGTGCGTCGCCCTCGTCCCTCTCCCTCCTCTCTTCGCCCTCGAGGAGCACGACCTGACTCCCTCTCTCTTCCTCGTCGCAGTCGGCGTACTACTTCGGGCTCGGCGGCATTGCTGGCGCGCTGGGCGCGACCGCAGGTCCGTGCACGCTCTCTCTCGCTCCGCGCTGCTCGACCTCTCGTCCCGCCGATCCCTGACTCGCCCCTCTCGCCCTGCAGTATACCCCATCGACCTCACCAAGGTGCGCCTACCTCCCTTCCTCTCGCCGAGCGCGCTCGCGCAGCCCTGACTCTCCTCCTCGTCGTTGCTCGCGCTCGCAGACCCGCATGCAGAACCAGCGCTCCAAGGTCGTCGGCGAGCTCCTGTACAAGAACTCGCTCGACTGCGTCAAGAAGGTGTATAAGAACGAGGGCTTCACCGGCTTCTACCGCGGCCTGCCTCCACAGCTCATCGTGCGTGCTCGCTCCCCTCTCGTCCCCTCCTTCCCGCCGGGGCTTGCTTCGCCTCGCTCGGCAGGGTCCTGATGAGAGGCTTGTTGCACGCAGGGTGTCGCGCCCGAAAAGGCCATCAAGCTCACGGTCAACGACCTCGTGCGCGAGTACGCGACCGACGCTGCGACGGGCCGGATCAAGGTCGGGTGGGAGCTCGCGGCGGGCGGTCTCGCCGGTGGTTGCCAAGTCGTGCGTCCTACTCCTCTCCTCCTCCTTCTCATGCACGTCGTCGCGCTCGTCGTGCTGACCCTCTCTCGTCGTCGTTGCTGCGCGCGCAGGTCTTCACCAACCCGCTCGAGATTGTCAAGATCCGGCTGCAGATGCAGGGCGAGAACGCCAAGATCTCGGGCGCGGCGCGGCAGAGTGCGGCGCAGATCGTCAAGAGCCTCGGACTGCTCGGCCTGTACAAGGGCGCCATCGCCTGCCTCGCGCGCGACGTCCCCTTCTCGGCCATCTACTTCCCGGCGTGCGTCGCCTCCCTCCTCTCTCTCCCTCTCTCTGCCTCTCCTTGGACCTGCAGCTGACGCTCTCTTTCCTGCAGATACGCCCACCTCAAGAAGGACATCTTCCACGAGGGCCGCGACGGCAAGGCGCTCTCGTACGGCGAGGCGCTCTCGGCGGCCGCCATCGCCGGCATGCCCGCCGCCTACCTCACGACGCCCGCCGACGTCATCAAGACGCGCCTCCAGTCCGAGGCGCGCAAGGGCGAGAGCACGTACAAGGGCGTCGTCGATGCGTTCCGCAAGATCCGTGCGTCGATCCTTTCTCGCTCTCGCTCGCACTCTTCGACCTCGAGCGTCGCCCGCTGACTCGCTCTCGCTGCATCTTCGCTCGCAGGTGCCGAGGAGGGTTTCTCGGCGCTGTACAAGGGCGGCCCCGCTCGTGTCCTGCGCTCCTCTCCTCAGTTCGGCGTCGTGCGTCCTCATCTCCCCCTCGGCCTCTCCTCCTCTCCCTCGTAGCCTCGCTGACCCCTCGCCCGCTCGCCCGCTCGCCCGCAGACCCTCGTCGCGTACGAGAACCTCAAGAAGCACTTCCCCTTCCCCGAGCCCAACCAGAGCCTCATCGAGACGGTGCTCCCGCGCGAGGAGGAGATGGCGCGCGTCCGTGCGAGGAACGCCCTCAAGGGTGCGTCCTCTTCCTCTCCTTGCTCTCTCTGCTGCTCGATGAAAGCTCGGAGCTGACTTTACACGCTCCCTCGCTCGCAGTGCTCCTCGACGTCGACACGAACGTCGGCATGCGCTCGGCGCCCGTCCCCGAGAGCAAAAAGTAGACTCGTCGCCCTCTCCTCGAGGGGACGACCCCAATGCAGTTATCAGACACTCTGCGAGCGACGATTCGGTGGCTGCGAGAGCGAGGAGAGGCTTCTCGAGAGCGAGAGAGCGTCGGGAACGGTCGTCGAGCGCGACTTGGGAAGGCCGTCGCCGAGCTCCCAAGTCAGCGCTCGCCGGCGCGAGCTGGCTCGAGCCGCTCGACGCTCTTCGATAGCCCAATGTGGAAGACAGACTGCTCGCCGAGAATGCTTGTGCTCGCCGTCATCGGCTCTCTCCTCCCCGCTTTTCGCTTCTCGCTCTTCCTCTCCACTCGCCGGTCCAGCTCAACCCGAGAGCGCAGCGAAGCGAAGAGACAACGAGTTGCTTCACGAGCTCGATCATGCAATACTACAACAGGCGCGCCGTAGACTCAGGCGCTGATCGAGGGGAGAGGCTCGTCCGCTCTCAACGTCCCGCTCGCGCTCGCGCTCGAGCTCGGCGGGAGCACGCCGCGCACCCAGGCGTCGACCTCGACGAGTTCGGGGAGGCAGAACGTGTGCCCGATGGCGTCCCACGAGCGGAACGTGACGTCGGTGAGGTTGAGGCGCCGCGCCGGGTGCGTGTGCGCGAGCGCGGTCGGGGGGAGGGTCGAGTTGAGGTGCGAGGGGACGGCCGAGGGCGAGAGGAGGGCGAGGGAGGCGAGGGCGTCGGGGAAGCTGTAGATGGGGAGAGGGTCAGGCCGGACGGCGGGAGAGAAAGCGAGGTCGGCGAGTTTGAGAAGGCCGAGAGGGCGAGAGCACGCACGTGAGGTACTCGTCCTGGCCGCCGTGACCCCACCACACGGGCAGGTCTCGTCGATCGAGGTCGTACATGAGCTGCGAGAGGGACGCGCAGAGTCAGCCCGAGAGCGCAAGGAGAGAGAGTCGAGCTCGAGGGAGACGACGCACCTTGGCCATCTCGTCCCTCAACGGCAAGAACCCGCTGAAGACGATGACGCCGCCGAGCCGCTCAGGGTGCGTGAGCCCGACGAGCAGGCTCATGACGGCGCCCTGCGAGAAGCCGGCGAGCACGATCCTGCGAGTCCCCCACTCGCGCTCGGCCCTCGTCCCGACCTCGTCGTCGTCCTCGCCCGCCGCCTCGCTGTCGCCGCCCTTGCCCTCGCCCACCGGACCCGCTCCATCTCGTCGCTCGCGCCGCCGCCGAGCGCGGATGAGGCGCGCGCGCTCGTGCACGACGGCACGGTTGATGCGCCGGGCCGTGTCGAGCATGCCGTCGCGGTCCTGGTCGCGGTCGTACTCGTAGGGGAACGCGTCGATGTTGAACCAGGCCGTCTCGTTCTTGTCGAAGAAGCCGACGTGACGCTTCTCGCTGCGGGCGTGGAAGGAGGGAGGCGGGGAGACGAGGTCAGGAGGTGACTCGAGGAGGGGCGCGGGTGCAGCGAGAGAGCTGGACGTACGCGAGAGGGACGACCCAGCGCGTACTCGGAAAGCGCTTGTGCAGATATGCGGGCAAGAAGGCGTCGTTCTTGACCTGCTTGAGGCCCTGCAAAGAGAGGCTCGTGCGTCAGCAGCGGCTTCGACACCTCGCTCGCGCACGAGCACGACGTGATGAGCGCGCACTGAGAAGTGAGAAGCAGGGACGCACATGTAAGAAGATGATGGTCGACTCGTGCTCGTGACCTTTTGCGGGCCCCTCGGCCTCGACGTGCACCTCGTCCTCGGGCGGGCCCCACAGGTCCCTCGCCCTCCTCGCGCGCATCGCCGCGAGCTCCTCGCGCCCGAGGACGAGCTCGTCACGAGCCGGCTCTGTCGCTCGTGCGACGACGGGCGCCGCCGGGAGCGAGAGGCGGCCCATGACCGTGAGGAGCGCGAGGAAGGCGAGGCCGAGGAGGACGAGCGCGCGCAGGTGGCGCTGCGCGCGGCGCCCGCCGCCCGGGTGGAGCGAGACGAGCTCGAGGGCGTCTGCGGTCGCTGACGAGCGGACGCCGTTCGGGTTGGGCGACTTGGTGCCTGGGTCGGGTGCGCCGAGGGCAAGGCTGAGGTACGAGGGGCGGCGCAGGTCGGACGGCTGAGAAGCCAGGAGGCGGTCGTACGAGCGGGACGAGGAGCGAGGGGATCGGAAGGGGCTGGTGAGGAGGGACTGGACGGTGTGCGAGAGGGAGGGACGAGGGGCGGACGCGCCGGCGAACGAGGAGGGTCGCCGTTCGTGGGACGAGGTCGATCCGCCGTGGCTCGACGCGATCGAGATGCGCGCCTGCTGGAGATACGCTGCCGACTCGAGCATGGTCGGTGACGGATCGAGGGCGGCCGAGATGCCTCTGGGCGAGCGCAACGGCGCCGTGTCGACGTTGGCGGGTGCGGCGGTCGAGGCGATGGAGCGACGGCGGACGGCGCTCAGGGGCGACGTCGTGGCGGGCGCGCTCGCCACCGCCGTCACCGTGGAGAGCGTGTCGACGACGGCGGGCTGTCCCGCGGCGGCGCGCCGCTCTGCAAAGACGGCTCGCCTCGTGCCCGGGACGGTCCCGTCGTCGAGCCGTGCGCCGGCCTGCTTGACGGCATCTTTGGCGGCGGCGGACCGTGTGACGGTGGGCATGGGCGATCTGCGGGCTGCTCGAGCCGCTGCGCCGTGGCCGTGGGGCGCAGGACGCCGCCAAGGGAACCGCGAGGTTGGCTGAGAGGGGAGCGGAGCGGACGGCGGGCGAGCGAGAGGCTGAGCGCACGCCTCTGTGCTTTGAGAGCGATGAAGCTGGGCAGTCGAGCGTGTACCTCGAGAGCTAAGAGGGCGAGCTGCTGCAGGAAGCGGGGGGGCCGTCGGACTCCGCGACGAGGAGGAGAGCGGCGGACGGACGAGGCGGCGGCAGGCTCTCGCTCTCCCTCCAGGCCCCCTACTCCTCTCCTTGTACGTCCAGCCCTGCAGTACGCGCTCACAGGGAGCACCTGCACACCCGCACCCCGTCCCCAGCTCGTCCTGACGGCTCCTCATCTTTTCCTCGCAGCTCCCTCTTCAAAATGGCCGCCGAGCTCTCTCACCCGCTCATCGTGGGTGCGTCTTAGCCGCCTGCTTCTTGCACTGTGCACTGGAGAGAGCTGACCCTGGTCTCCCCTCCCACAGACGGCTGGTTCCGGTGCGGCCTCATCTCGTCCTCCTCCTCCGCCTCCACCAACCTCATCAGCAGCAGGCTCGCTGACTCCTGTCGTCCCTCCCTCCCTCTTGCTCGCACGCAGTGAGATCTCTGAGCAATGGCCTGGTGAGTCCTCGCTCTCCCTCGCTCTCTCGCACCCACCCGCACCGTCCAGTTTCCGACTCTCCCCCCTCGCACTTGCTTCGGCGACTGACCGCTCCCGCAAGGGGATGGCACTGCAGGTCAGGCCATGACGCTCCGCGTCAAGAAGGTCCTCCACGTCGAGAAGTCGCTCTACCAGGACGTCCTCGTCTTCGAGTCGACCGACCACGGCAACGTCCTCGTCCTCGACGGCGCCATCCAGGTGCGCTCCCTCCCTCTCTCCCCCTGCCTTGCTCGCCTGCTCAGGAGCTGACCCTCATCTCCCTCCTGCTCGCAGTGCGTCGAGCGTGACGAGTTCTCGTGAGTCTCCCAAACCCTCGCTCCATCCTCGCTCGGTCCTCTCGCCCCCCTCTCGCACCGCTCAGCAGCTGACTCGCCCTCGCTCGGCATGCTCGCAGGTACCAGGAGATGATCGCCCACCTTCCTCTCGCGTCGCACCCGAACCCGGAGAAGGTCCTCGTCATCGGCGGCGGCGACGGCGGCGTCCTGCGCGAGGTCCTCAAGCACCCGTCCGTCAAGTCGGCGACGCTGTGCGACATCGACGAGGCCGTCCCGCGCGTGTCCAAGCTGTACCTCCCGCACATGGCCGCCGGCTACGACGACCCGCGCGTCACCCTCTTCATCGGCGACGGCTTCAAGTTCCTCAACGACTACAAGAACGAGTTCGACGTCATCATCACCGACTCGTCCGACCCGGTCGGCCCGGCCAACTCGCTCTTCCAGAAGCCCTACTTCCAGCTCCTCAAGGAGTCGCTGCGCGCCGGCGGTACTATCTCGACCCAGGGCGAGTGCATCTGGCTCCACCTGCCCCTCATCAACGACCTCATGTCCATGTCGCGCGGCCTGTTCGCCAAGGCCGAGTTCGGCTGGACTTCGATCCCGACCTACCCCTCGGGCACGATCGGGTTCGTCGTCGCGACGCTCGATGGCGACCGCGACCTGCGCACGCCCGTGCGCGACCTCCAGAACTGCCGGTACTGGTCCAAGGCCGTGCACAAGCAGGCCTTCACGCTCCCGACGTTCGCCCAGAAGGTCGTCGACCAGAGCCTCCAGAAGCCGGCGCCGGCCAACGCGTCGCCCAAGAAGGTCCTCCTCCTCGGCTCGGGCTTCGTCGCCCAGCCCGCCGCCGAGTACGTCCTGCGCCGCAGCGACAACTCGCTCACGATCGGCTGCCGCACGCTCGCGACGGCCCAGTCGTTCGCCGCGTCGCTGTCGCGCAAGTCGGACGCCATCGCCGTCGACGCGGCCGACGAGGCGTCGCTCGACGCCGCCATCTCGGCGCACGACCTCGTCATCTCGCTCATCCCCTACACCCAGCACGCCAACGTCATCAAGAGCGCCATCAAGTTTAAGAAGGACGTCGTCACGACGTCGTACGTGTCGCCGGCCATGAAGGCGCTCCACGACGAGGCGGTCGCGGCGGGCATCACGGTCCTGAACGAGATCGGCCTTGACCCGGGCGTCGACCACCTGTACGCCGTCAAGACGATCGACGAGGTGCACAAGGCCGGCGGCAAGATCAAGGGCTTCGTGTCGTACTGCGGCGGCCTCCCCGCCCCGGCGTCGGCCGACAACCCGCTCGGCTACAAGTTCTCGTGGTCGTCGCGCGGCGTCCTCCTCGCGCTCGGCAACTCGGCCAAGCTCTACTCGAAGGGCGAGCTCGTCGAGGTCGAGGGCAAGGACCTCATGAACCACGCCAAGCCGTACTACATCAACCCGGCGTTTGCGTTCGTCGCGTACCCGAACCGCGACTCGACGCCGTTCCGCGAGTTCTACGACATCCCCGAGGCCGACACGGTCGTGCGCGGCACCCTGCGCTACCAGGGCTTCCCCGAGTTCATCAAGACGCTCGTCGACCTCGGGTTCCTCAACGAGGCGCCGGTCGACTTCCTCGCCAAGGACGCCGCCGTCGCTCTCCCCTGGGCCGAGGTGACGCAGCGCGCGCTCGGCGCATCGTCGTCGGACGAGCAGGCCCTCGTCGCCGCCGTCAAGGCCAAGGCGTCGTTCCCGTCCGAGGCCGAGGAGCAGCGCATCGTGTCGGGCCTGCGCTGGATCGGCCTCTTCTCGCAGGACAAGGTGACGAACCGCGGCAACCTCCTCGACACGCTCTGCGCGACGCTCGAGGCCAAGATGCAGTACGAGAAGGGCGAGCGCGACATGGTCATGCTCCAGCACAAGTTCGAGATCGAGAACGCCGACGGCTCGACGGTGCGTCCTCGTTCCTCCTCGTCTTTCCTCGTCCTCATCCTCCTCTCGCACGCTCTCGAGGTGCGAGCGTCGAGCCGCTCGAGAGCCCTGCTGACTCTCTTCGACACCCCACTCCCCTCCCCTCTCCTCCCTCCCTTTCGCCCTTCCTGTTCGCCCCTCGCTCTCCCTTGCTCGCCGACCCACCTCGACCCTTGCAGGAGACCCGCACGTCGACCCTCCTCGACTACGGCGCGCCCATCGGCACCGGCGACGCCTCGTCGATGGCCAAGCTCGTCGGCGTCCCCTGCGGCATCGCGACCCAGCTCGTCCTCGACGGCGTCATCTCGCAGAAGGGCGTCCTCGCGCCGTACACGATGGACATCGTCCAGCCCCTCCTCGACGGCGTCGAGGCCGAGGGCATCACCATGGTCGAGAAGACGCTCTAGACGGCTCGTGCGCGGTTGTCGAGCTCGCCGGCTCCTTAGTTCTCGCAGTGGGTGAAACGCAAGGGTCTGTACTTTGAGTCTCGCTCTGCCGTCGGGTGCTCGTCGAGAGCAAGGGTCCGAGAGCTCGACGCGTCTCGAGGCGCTCGCAAGGAGGTGACGCTCGTGCCTCGACTCTCTCTCTCTCCTGCTCTCTCCTCGTGCCTCAAAGCTTGCAGAGGCTCTCGCTCGTGGCACCGCTCTGTCTGAGGAGCATGTGCGTCGTCATGCATCGACAATCAGTCGGCAGCGAGCCATGGGTCGCGACCTCGCTGAGCTCTCGCTTCGAGACATGTCGCTCGCTGCCCTCGCGCTCGCGGTCTCGCCAAGTGCGCGCTCTCGAGGGGTCGGCAGGCGCTGCAGTTCGCCGTCGGCGAGCATCCGCCGAAGGGTCAGCTCGCCTCTCGCGCGCAAAAGACGGAGGAAGGCTCCATCACATCCGCTCCGGCTCCACGCGCGTTCGGCTCGTCGCCCGGACCCTTGGCGCCTCTCTCGATACCGAGCCGCACGCAGAATTGCACTCGAGCTAGCTCGCTTTGCGCTTGATGGAACGCAAGGGCTGGCATTCATCGAGTAGCAGTACTGGCTAGCGCGAGGAGAACCCGGTCACGTCGAGGAAGAAGAAGTTGGCTGTGGAGCGGCCGAGGAGGAGGGCCCGCACTCGCCCTGGTCCGCAGCGGCGCATGCAGCGGCGAGCTGGAAAAGTCGACGTGCATGCGCAGAGGCTCGGTCAATGCACGAAGAAGATGCGCTTTGACTGCGGCGTCGAGAACTCTCCAGCCGTGCGCCGACTTGCGAAGGTCGAGGCGCACGGACCGCTCGGAGAACTCGTCGCCGACGCAGCTCCTGTCGACTCTCGGATCGCACTCCTGCAGAGCTGGTCTCGAGCTTCTTCCGAGGAGGTCGTCGTGCCCTCGAGAAGGCCTAGCCGCAGGGGAGCGGGCATCGCGAGCGTGGTTCTCCCGGGCACGCTGAACGCAGAGCTCTCGTGGAGGCATCGCCGAGCCGGTCTCTCCTCTCACCCTGAATCAAGTAGCTCGTCGGCAGGAAAACGTCGTGCGCGACGGCCGATGCGCACGCCAGATTTCACGTGCGGAGGTAACGCAGCCGGACGAGGGAGGGTGCGAGAGCTGCCCACCTTCGCAGCGAGCGAGCGTGGCCGTCGCATTCAACCGCGGGCGGTGCGTTCGCAGCGCTTGCTTCGCCACGAGCTTGATCGCCCTCGGGCAAGCCCTTCGACGCCGAGGCGAGGCAGCGATCCCACTCGGAGCGAGAGCAGGGGCGGATGTGCTCGGCGCGCGTGCCCGGGTCGCGACGACGTGCGCTTGAGCCTTTGCGCGCCCTGGCCCTGAGAGACTCCGGGGGTGAGGCCGCGTAAATGTGGAGCACCAGGAGCGATCAAGCATGCATCCTCTGCGATAAAGACGGACCGTCGGCGCGCTCGCTCCTCGAGCAAGGAGGAGGGTCGAGCTCCTGCGTCGGCTGCGTGCCTGCGGCGGGCGTCACACAGGAGTGAGTGCACCTGGGCACTAGCGAAGTTGGCCAGGAGTCGCCGTCACAGCGCGCGAGCCCTTGCAGCCCGGCCGGCGGCCGCCTGCAGCCAGCTCTCGTCGCACGCAGCTGTGACCGGACGTGACCCCGCTCTTTCGCCGTGCCCTCCGACCCCGGAATCGGTCCCTCGCGGACGGACGCTCAACCCGATCGCGCTTCCTTCTCCACACCTCGCACTCTCGTCCGCGCCGCCGCACGCCGAAGACACCGCGTCCGGGCGAACGAGCTCCCCCTCCTCGCTCCTCTCTCTCGCCTCCCTCTCCCTCGCCCTCGTCGTCGCCGGTGCACGCCTACAGCCTCATCTTCTTCCTCTCAACCGCCTGGTCCCACCGACGCCGTCCGTTCGTCAACGACACCTCGTCCCGGCTCGCCTCCTGCACATTCACGCACCCTCGATTCTCTCCGTCACGTTCGCTCGTCGTCGGTACTTCAAGCCTCTCTGCGTCTTCCAGCAAGGTGTGTGCAGCTCTCTCTCGCTCCTGCGCGACCGGCGCGCGCCGAGCGCGGCGAGGAGAACCCCAGGAGCTGACCCCCCCTCGCCTCGCGCTCCTGCAGCATCTTTCTTCCTCCCCTCGGCATGATCTCGGCTGCATCCTTCGCCTCGACCTCGATGGCGACCACCCCGGTCCTCGGCCTCGAGCACATGAGCGTGCGCGACGACGAGCGCGACTTTGTCCTCGAGGGCGTCTTCATCCACCCGGACCACCTCGCGCAAGGCTTCTTCGCCGAAGAGCCCGTCGACTCGTGCTCCGAGACGTCGAGCATCGTCGACTATAACGACGAGCTCCCGGTCGCCGAGCTCACGGGCCTCGCTCTCAACTGCGGCGAGGCGCAGGACGCGACGCTCGACTACTTCGCGCCGCGCGCCGGCTCGTCGAACCCGTCGCCGTTCTACTCGGGCTCGACCGAGTCGAGCCAGGCGTCGTCGCTCTTCGAGAGCCACGGTCCGGGCGCATGGTCGGCCGCAAGCACGCCGACGTGCGACGCGCTCGTCAAGCCCGACTTCTCGCGCCGCTCGTCGACCTACTCGACCCTGGACGCCGCCTCGCCCTCGATCCCGGCCACCTTCTCGTACGCGTCGTTCCACGCGCCGGCGACCGTCTCGGCGCCCATGACGCGCCTGCCGTCGCGCAGCACCTCGCCGACGCGCCCTTCCCCCTACTCGCGCCCGACGCCCTCCTCGTCCTCTTCCTCGCACGGCGGCGCGTCCATGACTCGCTCGGTGTCTTCGCCGGTCGAGACTCAGCGCCAGGTCGAGGACCGCCAGCGCCGCATCTCGATCGCCGAGGTCGTCATGGACGAGCGCGCCGTCAAGATGGCTCGCTCGCAGTCGACGGCGACGACGCCCGTCCTCGGCGCCTTCCCGTCGCAGGTCACCGGCAGCACGTCGATGGCCCGCACGTCGAGCAAGCCCCTCTTCTCGCCGCTCATGGCGGCGTCGTCGTCGTCGACCGGTTGGGGCAACCTCCCGGTCGCCTCGCCGTTCCTCGGCTCGCGTCCCGGCGCAGCGCCGCTCCGCGGCGAGCGCGCGCACTCGTTCGCCGGCGTCGAGAACTACTTCCCGCCGCCGAGCGCGCTCGCCGAGCCGCGCCGCTCGGTCCCGACGATCCCCTACGCCGCCGCGCCCGCCTCGACCTCGCTCTCTCGCCAGTCGCGCCGCATCTCTCGCATCTTTCCCCTCACGCCCATCCTTCCCCAGTCGCCCGAGCTCGCCGCCGAGCCGTCGTGCGCGGTGCAGGTCACCTCGTCGTCGTCGTCGTCGTTCGACTCGCAGCCTCTCGCTCGCGGCCGCCTCCACCGCGGCATGACCTTCTAGGTCGTCGTCGCCCTCTCCACCGCATCCTCATTCGTCGTCAGCATCCACCAACATCCATCTGTCTATACCTCCAGCATCGGCCGTCGCGGCGCATCGCGCTCATCCTCCTCATCCCCCTCATCTCGGCCCTTCGTTCTCGGGCCGAGCAGCATGTCTCCTTCTCCCTCCTCTGTGCCCCTCATCGACCTCGTCATCAACATCGTCGTCCCTTGTCCTCTGCCTGTCAGTCGGTCATACAGTCACTTGTCCCCTCTCGTAGCAGTACCTCCCCTTCGCCGTGCGCATTCGGCTGTACCCGTCCTTGCTGTCGAGCATGAAAAGTACCATCTGTCCTCTCATCTTCTTCTCAGCGAGAGCTCGAGCGAGTACAAGCTTCAGTCTCTGCTTCTCAGCGTCGCGCTCGATGCGCGTTCGGCAACCTTCGCAAATTGGCGCGCTCGAGCCTCTTCCGCCGGCGCGAGCGTTCCGTCCCACGCCGGCTCGACGACAGCACTTCATGCAGGCGTGACTGCGTCGTCACTCGGGCAAGCAGCAGCATCGGCTCGCAGAACGATAGCATCGACGGAGCGTAGGCTGTGCTCGCCGAGCCACGCGAGCGGCGCAGGAAGCGGATCGGAGCGCAGCCTGCGGTGGCCAATTTGGCGCCGACCCTCGCTGCAGCATGTGCACGCTTATGGTCACGGCCTGGTGCGTGAAAGGCGTCTCACCGGGGCCTGGCCGAAGCCCCTGGGCGGCGACGAGGAGCACGAGAGCGCGCTCGAGCCGGCGAGGACCAAGGTGCATGCGCAGGTGACGGAGCCCTTCTCCGGCCTCGCAAGCGCCTTTATCGCCCCCGGGTTCCTCGCACCTCTCTCGCCGCCGTGGGATCGTTCCGCCGCACCCGTCGGCCGGGCGCTCGAGCCTGGAAGCGCTCACGCGAGCGCAAGAGCAGCTGCGGCGGTACTTGGCGAGCAGAAGGGCGCTCGGCAGGATCGTCGCAGCGTGCTCGACGTGCGACAGGTCCCTCGAGAGCGTCAGACGCGGCCGTGCGAGGAGAGCTTGCGGCGCGAGAAGCTTGCGCCGAGCGGGAGCATGGCGTGCACCTCGCGGCGAGGACGGAACGAGGAGGTGCGCTCAACGTTACCGACTGCTGCGGCAGGGGAGGAGCGCACGAGAGGGGCTCAAAGCATAGCTGCGTCGATCGAGGGTGCGAATGAGAAGCTCGTGCGCAAGCTGAAGCGGAAAAGTCGTGCCGCGCTCCGTCTCGGCGGCGCGTCGGAAAGTCCGGACGGACGGCGCGCTGTGCAGCTCGAGCCTCGCGCCCTTCGCGCAGGCCTGCATAGCGAGATGCACATGCCTAGCTCGAGCCGGCTCGGCTGCAGCGCCGACCTCGGGCTGCAGCCAGACCCCGGCGAAGAAAGCGAGCGCGAGCAGGAGGGCCGGCTTTGAGCGTGTCGACGGCACACAGGAGGGAGCAGGGTTTGCGGCAGCATTGTACAGAAAGGTCTCGAGCTGCAGAACGCGCACGAGGGTCGCCGGCCCGAGCGTGAGCAGGAGAGCCGCCGCAGAGAGGCGTGCGTGCCGTCGTGCAAGAGCAGCTCGACGACGAGAGCACCTGCACGGGTCGCAGAGCGACGAGACGTGACCAATGTTCGGTGGCACTCGTTCGAGCTGAACAGACGCGTCCCTGGCGAGGCTGAGGAGGGGCGACGCGCTGAAGAAGATGAGGAGGAGGAGCGACAGGGCTGACAACAGCACGAGGTGGCGCACTCGATGGCCCCGTAGATAGCCAGACGCGCCCTCTAGCACTCTGGTCGCGCAGACCAGGCCCATGAGCAGGAGGACGAGGTGGGAGAGGGGCGACAAGGTCCTCGCAGCTCGTCTCGCTCGAGGTTGATCCAGTTCGTCCACTCGCTCGCGCTGTGCCACTCGCTGGTCCACGCCACTCGCCAGGGCCATCCCGCACGAGCCGGCGCACCGCACGCCGCGCCCTCAGAGGGCCTCGCCACCTCGCCAAGCACCAACCGCCGCCTCTCGCCCCGGCCAACCCTCGACTCGCTCGCACGCCTCTTTAGGACGCCTACCAGTGCACGGGTTCTGTTCCAGGTGCGTCTCTCTCCCTCTACGAGCACCCATGGAGGCTCGAGGCTGGTGCGGGAGGGCCGGTCGCCCCGCTCGCGCCCAAGAGCTCCTCGTCTCGGTTCTGCAGAGCTCACGAGAACCGCAGCGAGTGCGCGTTGCGGTCTGCGAGACGCACAGTGCGCCAGGGCGAGCAGGAACGGGGTCGCTCGTGCGCTCACGGGTCGCTCATCTCGTCGACGAGCACCGCCTCGAACGACCAAGACCTCGCAGCCCAAGAGCTCCTAGGATCGCCGCTGACTCTACGCCCTTCCTCTACAGACTCGCCAACATGCCGTCCGCCACCGCACGCCGACGTTCGCCCTGGGCGGGGCTCGCTGCCGCCGTTGCGCCCGTCCCGCTCCTCCTCGCCGCCGTCTTGCTGCAGGCGCCTAGCCCGGCGAGCGCAGCCATTATTGGCGCCGAGCTGCACAACGTCTCGTCCGACACGACTCAGTTCAGCTACGTCGGTCGATGGCGGTCTGACACCGAGGACGGCGTCTACCAAGGTGCGTCCCCCTTCCAGTCCGACCTCTCCTTGCTCCCCTTTTGCAGCAGAAGCGCCAGCTGACGCTTTGCCGCCTGCACGCAGCCTACTCGAACGACACGGACGCCGTCGTCACCTTCTCGTTCGTCGGCGTCGGCGCGTCGTACCTCGCCGAGAAGCGCGACGACCGAGGCATCTGCCAGATCCAGGTCGACGACGAGTACCCGACCTATATGGACCTGTACGACAACTCGGGCTACTCGCAGGGCCTGCAGCCCATCTGGAGCAGCGGCACGCTCGTGTACGGCCAGCACAACGTCACCATCTCGCAGGTCGGACCCGACTCGCGCTTCGGGTGCGTCCTCCTCTCTCTCTCTTCGGGCGCGGCACCTTCAACCTCTCGCTGACTCTCAATGTCTCCCTCTTGCAGCTACTACCCGTACCTCGTTACGTCTACATGGCTCGAGGCGGTCCCGAGCGACGTCGGTGCGTCCTTTTCCTCGCTCCGCTTCTTCACGAGAAGGGGCTCGTCGCTGATTCTCCTTCTCCCGCGCAGCGTCCTACCTCAACACCCAGGTCATCCCCTCGTCGACCGCATCCGCCGTCCCGACCCAGTCGTCGAGCTCGTCGCCCAACGTCGGCGCCATCGTCGGCGGCACGATCGGCGCCGTCCTCGCCGCCATGCTCCTGGGCTTCCTCTTCTACCTGTACTGGCGCGACCGCACGCAGCGCAAGCGCAGCGAGGGCGCGCCTGTCGAAAAGGTCAAGAAGGCCGACGGCAAGATGGCGATCGAGGACGAGCCCGAGTCGAGCCCGTACGGCGGCGGCGGCGCGGCGCCCTACCCGGGCTGGGGCGCCGGCTTCAGCGGCTACGGGTACCCGCACGACCCGTACGGCGCCTACTCGAGCGGCGGCGCGTACACGCCGTACGGGTACGACCCGAGTTCGGCGGCCGGCTCGGCCTGGGGCGGCTACGCCCCGCCGCAGCACCCGCAGCACCAGCACCAGCAGTACCTCGGCGCGCCCCTCTCGGCGGGCTCGCGCTCGGCCGACTCGCACAGCCCGCCCGCACCGCGCGCGAGCGGCGGCGCGAGCAGCGCGGGCGGCGCGTACCCGGCCTCGGCGGCGAGGGGGTCCAACTACGACTCGGCGTACCACTCGGGCGACGGCAGCGACTCGCGCAGCTACCCGTACCACGTGCAGGGCTTCGGTACTGAGTCGAGGTCGTACCCTGTGCCCGAGATCTAGAATTGGCGAGCGGGTTCGAACGGTTGAGCTGTTGGACGGACACTGCGCGAGGCTCGACTTCTTTCTCCTTTCCCTCTCTTCCTCTAATCTCGCACACGGTACTCTCCCCTCTGTTGTTCTGCTACTGCATTGCGAGCATCTTGTGCTACTTTTGCGACTCGGGCGACCTCGAGAGAGCGAGACGAGGGGAGAGCTCTCGAAGGGGTGCGAGCGCACGGCCAAGGAGAGCACGTACAACACCATTGCAGGCCGACACGACACTGTCTACCGAGATCTACTATGTGCACGACGAGGGAGAGAGAAGGAGAGAAGGAGGGGAGGGACGAGGCAAGGCTCAGAGGACCGAGGGAGCCGAGGTCGGCGAGCTCAAGCAGAGCTGGTCCATCGGCGGGATAGGCTCGGGCGAGGGGTGCGGTGCGAGCGTCATGTCGGACGTCGGCATGAGGACGGCGATGCCGTAACCCTGTCTGCAAGGCGGAGGGAGGCAGAAAGAGTCAGTCGTCGGCTCGAGGTGGAGAGCGAGCAGAGCAAGAGACTAGGACGCACTCTTTGATCCACGCCATGAGCTGCTCGTTCTGCATCTGCTCCATCGTGAGGTAGACGTAGGTGCACCCCTCGTCGTGGACGATGCGCAGAGAGGGCTCGTGCGCGAGCTGCGGCGACGTCGAGAAGTGCTGGCGCCGCTCGTTGAGGACCGAGAGCGCCGTCTTGTGCATCGCCGCGCCCGAGTCGTCGCCGTCCTGCGTCGTCGCGAGCCACTCGGGCGAGGCGCCGGCGTCGCCGGGCAGGCCCGACGACGAGAGCGGGCCGTACGAGTACCCGTCGGCGTCGCCCGCCGTCGCCGCCGCGAGGATACTGTCGACCGTGAGCGGCGCAAAGTGCGACTGCGGCTGGAACGAGCCGCCGTACTCGGGCGAGCCGAACGCCGGGCTCGGCTGCGTGCCGTCAGGGTCGAACGAGGGCGGCTCGGGCAGCTGCAGCGAGCCGTCGAGCGACGACGGCGCGCTCGAGAGGGCCGAGTTGGGCGGCATGAAGAAGTCGTCCGAGCCGACGTGGTAGCCCTGCGAGTTCGGCGAGCTCGCGGCGCCGGCGAGCGCCGACATGAACTTGCTCGCGACGATGGTCGAGCGGCGGCGGTCGAAGAAGCCAATCGGCATGTCGCACTCGAGGCGCTCGCCGTCGTCCTCGGACCATGCGCTGTCGGCCGTCGAAGGGCGCTCCGAGTCGTACGCGCCCTGGCCCGGCGGCGAGAAGCCGAAGCTCGGCGCGTCGCCGAACGAGTAGTGCGACAGGCCGTCGCTCAGGCCCTCGCTCGGGATCGTGTCGAGGAGGGCCTGCGAGAAGGTGACGGTCTCGAGCTGCTCGGCCGAGATGACCGTAGTGCTGAGCGACGAGCGACGGCTGAAGGACTGCGCCGGCGGGAGCAGCTGCGCGTCGCCGCCGTGCTCCTGCGCCTGGGCCGACGTCTGCGGGTGCACCTGCCCGAGCGCGAGCGCCGAGCTGCCGCCGGCGAGGCTGACGCGGCGCACCGTCGGCTGCCAGCCGATCGACTGGCGCCGGCCGTTGAACGTCGTCGTGAGCGGCGAGATGAGCATGAGGTCGCCCATGCTGCCTGCGGCGACGTCGCTCGCCCTGAGCGTCCCTCGGCGACGCTGCAGGGCGTCGAGCGGGACGGGCGGAGCGGCCGCTCGACGCTCGGCGAGGAGGGCGCCCGACGTCGAGTTAGGAAGGTCGCCGAGGGTCGAGCGGAACGACGTCGACGCCGACGACGCAAAACTGCTCGGCCCGCCGAGCGTGTAGTTCTGCAGCTGGCTGAGATCGCCGTCGTGCGCCGTCGCCGGCCGAGACGAGCCGGGCGCGCTCGACGAAGGGTACGAGCCGACGGACCCGACCGAGTAGGCCGTCTGCGGCGGCGCCGAGCGCGACGGGTCGAGGTTGAAGTGCGGATCGAAGGGCGAGACGTCGACGGGGAAGGCGTCGTGCTGGTACGAGGAAGGGTCCGGGAGCGCTTCGAGGCAAGGGTCGATCGGGAAGGAGGAAGTGCTCGAGGATGACGCCGAGAGGGACGACGCCGAGACCGACGACGACGACGAGAAGTGGCTGCCGCCAAAGTGCGAATCGAGCTGTGCGACGTAGGCGAAAGGCTGGTCCTCGTCCGACGCGCCCTGCGGCTGCGTCCTCGTGTGGCTCGTGCGCCGACCGTACTGCGCGCGACCCGCCGAGGCCGAGAAGTCGCCCTGCTCGAGCTGATGCGCGAGAAGGGACGACGAGGCGTGCGACGCCGTACCTGGCGGCGCGAGGTACGAGACCTCGCCGAACGGCGCGCCGTGCTGCGCGGCGACCGTCGGCTGGAGCTTGACCGTGCGCACCGGGCTCGACGAGTGCGACGACAACGACGAGGGCGCAGGCGCGGGCGCGCAAGCCTTTGCCCTCGACTTGGCCGGCGCCCGGCGGGCACGCGTCGCGCGCTTGGGCGACGTGCGCGGGGCGGGTTTGGCCTCGTCCGGCGACGTCGAGGAGGGCGCGGCGTCGGCGCCGGCGTCTGCAGCGCGAGGGACGCCCGAAGGAGTGCCTGCCCGGACCTGCTCGACGTAGTCGACGGCGAGGTCGCCCGGGTAGCGACGCTCGACGCTCGCCGCCTCGAGCTTGAGGACCTGCTGGGCGACCTCGGTGCAGGCGCTGCGCTCCTGGTGCCGGTCCTTAAGCTCGGGCTTCTTGCGGCGACGAACCGTCTCCTTGACGCGCTGCTGAGGGCGGTAGCGGTAGTCGGGGTGGAGGCGGGCGTGCTCCTCCTTGGCGAGGCGGGCCTTGTCGTCCCAGTAGCGCTTCTCCTCGGGCTTGAGGTTGTTCCACACCTGGCTGACGATCATCGAGATGTGCTGGCTGTTGTTGATCTCGAGCGAGGCGAGGTACCGGGCGTGCGCCGTGCCGGGCGGGTCGGGGAGGGACGGGTCGACGCTCTCGGGCGCGCAGCAGTGGGAGCGGAAGAGGATGAAGGCGTTGGGCGGCCGCTTGATGTGGCCCGGCGCCTGCTTGCGCGAGTGCGACTTGACGGGCTTGCCGTTGCGCCCGATCTTGGCCGGCGCGGCGTCGGCGACGTAGGGCGACGAGGCGGTCGACGGTCGCGAGGTCGGCAGGTCGTGGCTCGACGCCGGCGAGAAGCTGTACGAGCCGAACGACGAGCCGTGCATGTCGAACGAGCTCGCGTCGCTGTCCCACGCGCTGTACTCGCTCGCGCTCGTCGCCGACCGAGGGCGGAAGAGCGGGACCGAGTGCTCCGACCACGACGCCGGCGACGCCGAGTAGGGGTGGTGCCGAGCGCTGCCGCCTCGGCTCGACGAGGGGGTGCCGGCGCGAGAGGATGCGCGAGTGGACGGTGCCGACATGGGGATGGGCAGGGGTGCGGCCGAGGAGGACGAGGCCGACGAGCTGACGATGTAGCCGGCGTCGCTCGAGGCGTTGATCGGCGTCGGCGGCTGGAGCGAGAAGGCTGGCTGGGCGGGCGCCATGATGTATTGGTCGTGGTAGCTCATCCTGTGCAAGAGGCGAGGGTCAGCTGCTGATAACTGGGGTGAGAGCGAGAACGGGCCGGCGCGACGTACCTCGACGACTTGAAGAAGATCCTTGAGGCCGCCTGGTCGTGCGCAGCGTCGGTCGTAGCTGGAGCTGTAGCTGGCAAGCAGCAGCGTAGGCGGTGGGAGACCAAGCCGTCTCCCTCTCGCCGCGAGAATCGGCACCGCCGCACCCAGAACAAAGGGCGACGGCGCGAACGCGGACCGGCACGCCGTCGCCCGTCCCGCACGATCAGCCGGGCTGTGCTGGCCGGCTCGCACGGTCTGTGGAGCCGGCTTGGGCGGAAGCGAAGATGAAAGCGGAGAACAAAGGCGATGAGTGTTGCACCCGCCCTCGCGAGCTCGCGGAGGGCCGGGAAGGCGCAAAGCTTGCGGCGCGCTATCCCTGTGTGGGCTGCAGCTCGCCCGAGCCGCACAGAGCGGCGGCTGCCCCGTTGGGTGAGGAGGGAGAGGAGGGCGGAGCACAATTGAGCGGACGACGACGGAGGCAGCTTCGCTCGCCTCGTTTCAGCGCTCTCTGCTGGCTGAATGGCCTGCGAGGAGTCCCTCCTGGAACCCATCGTTGTGTACCGAGCGACGCTGCCCTCTCCTGCGAGCGAGCGTGCTCGTCGCCTCCTGCAACGCACCGCTCGCGAGCGTTTTCAGCGCACCCTCACCTCGTCGACCAGACGGCGGGCGACCCATTTCCTCGCCCGTGCGGAGACCGCGAAGCGACCGAGAGATCTGCGGAGAGAGACGAGCTCGCCGAGACGCCGCAAAAAGTGGTTCACCTCTCGCTCGTTCGCAATTTTGGAGGCGAAGCGGCTCCTCGCGATCCGCACGAGCGAGCCGCCTGCTCTCTTTGGGCAGCGAGCGAGAGGGGAACGATGTCGCCGCGCCGTAAGTACGGGCCGGGCAAAGGCCCGAGCGAGGACGAGCAGGAAGGGAACGAGCCTTCTCTCGTGCAGCTTGCTCGCACTCGACGAGGGCAGTACCTTCAACAGCGCTACGTGACAGAAGACTCCGACGCAGACGAGAATAGGTCGAGCCAGCTCGGAGGAGGGAAAGTAGAGGGAAAGGGAGAGGGAACAAGGGAGAAGAGGAGCATGAAAGGGGTCGTGAGGAGGAACGAGGCTTCGAGAACATGGACAGGGTATGAGGGGGCCGTCGCAGGACTGTGCGACGACCAGGAGGACGCAGCCGAAGAGGCGCTTAGATGAACTCCCAGGTGATGGAGACCTGCGGGAACAGAGGAGGCGAGTCAGCCAGGTCCCGGGCGGTTCCGGCTCGACGAGAGAGAGAGCTTGACGCACCATGCCCTCCTCCTCGGTAGCGATAGCGGTAAAGGCGGCGACCGAGAGGTCGAGGCACGAGTTGTTGACGCTGCGAGAGGACGAGGTTCAAGTTAGGAAGGCCGACTCGAGAGAGGTCCGAGCGGCGAGCGAGGGACGCACCAGGTCGGGCACGAGTCGGCGACGGTAGCGGTGATGGTCTTGCCGGTCTCGACGCGGGTGAGGCGAACCTGCTGGCCGCAGTGCGAGCCGCCGGCGTAGGTGCTGCGAGGGGGGAGGGGGAGGAGGGAAGGTCAGCCGACGGTCGCGAGAGCGTCAGCCCTCGTAGAGCATCCAGGAAGAGCCTCATGCGCGCAGCACGAGACCAGGTGAGCAGGAGGACGCACGCAGTAGGGAGAGCGACAATGTAGGCCGAGTCCGGGTTGACGGCGCCGCAGTTCTGCAGGCAGAGGCGTCAGTGGACGGCCCGAGGACGGCGAGGACGGGCAGAGGGAAGTGGACTAGCGCCCGGAATGCCCGCTTGCATATAATAGCTTAGAGAGGAGGAGGGAGGAGAGGAGGAGAAGGAGGAGGAGAGGGAGAGGACGAGCGTTAGTACGGCGAGTCGAGCCAGGGAGGAGCGACCTTGCCGAGCTCACGTTGCGTACTGTGGACGACGAAGAGAGTCAGCTCGAGGTCGTGCTGCACGAGAGAGCGAGGAGGAAGGAGAGGAGGACGCACGCCGCCCGAGTAGACGTGGCCGCCCGACGAGCCGCCCGAGGACGAGTTGTCGTTGTTGTCGGCGGCGGCGGCCGCAGCCGAGGCCGAGGCAGCAGCAGCAGCCTTCGACGAAGCTGCAAGGAGGGCGAGGGGCAAAGCGAGGGTCAGCGTCGTCGTCGTCGGCGGGAGGGAGAAGGTGCGCTCGAAGAGACGTACAGACGGCGGCAGCGGCGGCGGCGTCCTGGGCGGCCTTGGACGAGGCTGCAGAGGAAACGTGCGTCAGTCAAGGTCGCGTAGGAAGTCTGCAGGAGGAGCGAAAGGGACGCACCGGCGGCGGCAGCGGCCTCCTGCGAAGCGGCGGCGTCGGCGGCAGCCTTCGACGAGGCAGCTGTGGAGGAAAAGCTCGTCAGCGCCCGCTCCTCCTCGTCGAGAGAGGCAGCAGCGAGACTCGAGACGTACCGGCGGCGGCAGCCTGGGACGCCTGAGCGGCCGAAGCCTGCGAAGCGGCGAGGATGGCGGCCTGGTCCGACTCTGCGAGCGCAACAGCGAGTCAGCCGACGCCCGCAGCTCGCGCGCAGGTGAGAGAGTGCACGCACCGTAGGCATTGGCGGCGGCCTTGGACGAGGACGCAGCGTCGGCGGCGGCAGCCGAAGCTGTTGACGAGGAAGGAAGGTCGGGTCAGGGAGGGGCTCGAGCGCGAGGAGAACGAGCTGGAATGGGACGGACCGGCAGCCTTGCTGGCGGCAGCAGCCGACGCCGAGTCGTACGAGGTGGTCGGCGCCGGGGTGGTCGACGCAGCCGGGGCGGCGGTCGTCTTGACCGGGGCGGCGGACGTCGCAGCCGGGACCTCGGCGTCCTGGCTCTCGACCTTCTTGGCCGACGACGACGCCTCCTGCGACGACGACGCCTTGGACGACGAGCCGTCGTGGGCGACGACACCGGCCGCAGCGACGACACCGGCGTTGGCCTCCTTCGAGAGGGTGAGCTGGATGGGGAGCATGCCGACGTCGGCGTCGCCGCCGAGCGCGAGGAACGCCGACTTGGAGAAGGTCGTGAAGGCGGTGCGGTCCGAGCCGTCGACGACGGTGACGGTCACGCTCGCGCCCGTCGCCGGGTTGGTCGCGTAGGCCTTGGTGCCGCAGAGCGACGACTTGGCGTCGGCGTTGGCGTAGAGCGACAGGGGGAGGCCGACCTGGGGCTTGTTGTTGCTGTTGCGGGCAAAAGAAAGCGAGGGTCAGATGAGGAGCTCTGTGCGTGTAGAGCTTCGTGCGCTCGAGCTGGACAGAGGGGGACGAGGCGAGGTAGAGGAGGACGCACTCGATGGTCGAGCCGCAGGCTCCAACCCAGCCATCCTCGGCCCACCAGATGGCGGTCGTCTCGGTAGCGTCCGACGACTCGGTCGAGCGAGTCTCGACGGCAGCTGCGCGCAGGGAGGGAGAGAGCGTCAGCTCGTGAGGTCGACCTTCTCAAGTCGAGCGACGGCGAGCGACTTACAGCCTGCAGGTCGTAGCGAGTGCGGGCGCAGAGGGGAGCGAGGGAGAGGGCGGTGGGTCAGCGTCCTTGCTCTCTGTCCTTCAACAAGCTGCCTGCGAACCCTCGTCCATCCCCGCGTTCCGGCGCGTCCCTCGAAGGGGAAGGGCGAGGTGGGTGCTCGCCGCTCAATGGCCAGCAAGAGAGAGGGGACGCACGCTTGGCACGACGGTGAAGGCGCTCGACGCCACGACGGTGGAGAGACTGGCGCTGGCCGGCCGGGCCGTGAGCGGCGACGGACGAGGCGAGGAGGGCGGCAGCCGAGAGGGCGACAAAGGACTTCATGGCGAGGGCGAGGGGCGGGTTAAACGAGTGTGGGTGGGTGCGAACGACGAGTCGGAGGCGGTGTAACGAGCGACGAA
>Ga0308170_10001146_pt1 | contig 27073 bp, 31 predicted proteins | sample PhyBR2_2_FD_202136 | JGI IMG/M metagenome (GOLD analysis project Ga0308170, IMG submission 202136) | Phyllosphere microbial communities from UC Gill Tract Community Farm, Albany, California, United States - DLSLSB.R2 | ecosystem: Host-associated > Plants > Phyllosphere > Unclassified | place...
GAAACTCGACCGCCTCGTCGCGCTATCCATCAACCCCAACATCGACCATGACGAGCACCGAAACATCAGCGTCAAATCACCTTTCAGCCTAGTTCAGCTTCTGGATGCAGTCCCCTTCTCGATCCACTTTCTTCTTCTCAAAGGTATTCACTTCTTTGGGTCACTTTCCTACGCGACTACTCGTCTCAAGCCATCCGCTCTCGCTCTCATCGAAGGTCCCTCGGTCCAATTTTACCTCAAAACTTCGACGTCTCACACCTTCGTCACTCTCGTATAAATGAAAGATAGGAAAGGTCGTTTGAGATGGTACAGAGCTCTCGAGGTGAGTCACGCCTTCTTGAACGGATTGTCGGCGGTGAGAGCTAATCAAGCAAGTTTCGCGTCGTTGCACAGACTTGATCTTTCTTCGCCTTGTCGATGTCTTCGCCCTTGCCCTTGCTCTCCTTTACCGATACATGCCACCCGTCTCTGCACACGTGCCTCGACCCCACCCCCTTGTTCATAGCCACCGATTTCTTCTCCCTTACACACCGGCTTCTTCGACTCTTCATCCCGTCTCCTCGAGCTCCTCGCTCACGAAAAGCAACTCGAGAATGGAACCCGAAGAGACAGAGGAGTGGAAAGCGGAACTGTACAATTGCAATTTTGCCAAATGAAAACGAAGTGAATCAAAAACGAGGAGAGAAACAAGAGAAAACGAAAGAAGAGGAGGATATCCAAAAAGACAAGTGTCGTATAAGTAGTAGAGAGCAGAGAAATCAAGCGATATCGAGTTTCGTCTTGAGGGATTTGATGAGTAGCCAATCTTCTTTGGGAACGTCGGCTCGGAAATGCTCTTTCAGGGCGTCGATCGATGCTCGAGAGATCATCGATACTACCTCGTCCTTCTCGTCGACTGATATCGGGTAGGTGCGAGTCAGCTACGTTCGAAAGTTGTTCGAGACAAGAGAAGGAGAACTCACAGTGTCGTCCGAATTGTTTCGCGTTCTCGTGGGAAGCATGTTCAATCTTGACTGCTACTCCCGCACCAGCTTCGTGCTTCTTGACGACATCCTTAGTCTTCTTGTTGATTTCGAGTGAAGAAATTTTGCCGAGTGAGATGACTTCTCGCTTCTTCGTTTCGGGGTCCGTTCTGATGACACAGAGAGGAGTACCGACTCGAAGTGAGCCTTCAATGATGTCGCAACCGAGAATGATAGCTGGTAACGATCGTCGGAGGTCAGTTGCGTTTCTCGTCGGCAAGCAAGGGAAAGGGAAAAGGAACGCACGATCACGCTTGGCAAAGCAGGTAATGATGTTGAGTCGACAAGGGAAGACAGCTGTAGGAGCTGCCTCGGCCTTCTTAGCAGCGACCATTGAAGCGTTGTAAGCGGTGAACTGATCGAAGAGATGGTAGATGATATCGGCTGATCATCAAACGAGAGAACGAATCAGCTCTCGGTTCGTATAAAGCGAGAATGGAAAGTGAACCCACCCTTGAAGATCTTGATACCGACTTCTTCTGCCATCTTCTCAGCTTCCTTATCGACTGGAACATCGAAACAAAGAATGACAGCCAACTCCTTCGCCTTCTCCAACATCGCCGAACATCGCATGACATCCTTCTTGTGCACAGGACCGATATTGATACCAGAGACCTATACGAGACAAACGAATTAGCTTCAACAGAAGTCAAGATAGGGAGATGAAGAGAAGAACGAACGGGAATCTTCGACACTCGCAAGAACTCCAACAACGCTTCGAGAGAACCAAGAGTCGAAGCTTGAACACAGACACCTCGACCAGATTTGTCGACGGATCCCAACAAGTTTGTCAAGTCGGACATGACCTCCTCTCGTAGCTCATCTTCGTCGTCGTCCTCACCGCAAACGAGCAGTCGAGAACCAGCGATCGCTTTTTCGAGCTCAGGAGCGACAATCTTGATACCGAGAGAAGCCTTGACAGTCTTGTGGTGAACATATTGACCCTAAACGCTCAAGTGATAGTCAGCAAGAATTGCTTCAAACTTGAGAAGAGAAAGGAGTTCACCTTGATTCGAAGTTCCTTCATGGGTTGAGGGGTGAGGAGTGCTCGAACTTGAGTCACGATAGCTCCATTGAGACCACAAACGACGATCTTGTCACCTTCGTTGAGAACACCGTTCGAAAGGACGACATCGATTGTTGTTCCGAGACCTTCGATAACCTTGACTTCGAGTACGGTACATTCGAGAGTCGAGATGTACATCAAACGTTCAGCCATTCGCTCTTGAGTGAGCTTGATGATAAGCATGAGCATGTCGGGAACACCTTCTCCAGTGTGAGCCGATGTAGGGACGAGGGAGACGTTCTTTGCGAAGTTCTTGTTGTCGTAGTAAGGGACAGCGTTGAGACCTTGCTCGGCGAAAGCGACGATCGTGTCTTGGAGACGCTTCTCGAATTCTCGTTGAACTGCTCGGTTTTGTTGAGCGAGAGTTTGTTGGAATCCTCCGTCTTTCATCGCTTGCCATCCGTAGAGACGATCGATCTGAAGGTATTGAAAGCGAGTGAGCATGGAGGTGAGAAATCGTCTCGAAATCGAAGCACACCTTGTTGAGAGCGACAATGAAAGGAGTCTTTCCGTCTCGGAGCATGCGGAGCGATTCGAGAGTTTGTTGTTCGAGACCGTGCTATACGAGGATCAATTAGATCAGTATCAGGACGGGAGGTGAGGAGTAGACAGAAGCTCACCATGATATCGACGACAAGAATAGCAATGTTACAGAGTGATGAACCACGAGTTCGCAAGTTGGTGAAAGACTCGTGACCCGGAGTATCGATAACGAGGAGACCAGGGAGTTTGTATTCGGGTAGATCGCCCTAGAGTGGAGTGAAAAGGAGGGTCAGCTTGAGAAACGATTGAAAGGAGAAAGTGCAAAGTCAAGGCGCACATCTCCGAGAACACGAGTCTTCATTCGAATAGCATCCATAGGGAAGTAGGTAGCTCCGATCTGTTGAGTAATTCCTCCAGCTTCACCTTCTTGAACGTTGGTTTGACGAATCTGTGCGAACATTGCTTCGAACGATCAGTTCTTTACGGATCTTCGAGGTAGAGTTAAACGCACCTTGTCGAGCAACTTGGTCTTTCCAGTATCGACGTGACCCATGATAACGCAAATAGGAGATCTCAAGTTATCTTTACTCCTCTCCTCCAAAGCCGCCGCATTCTTCGCCAACCTCCTCTCCTTCGCCTCTGCTTTCTTCAAAGCGATTTGCTTCTCGGTAGCAGTCAATTCGTCGTCGGAGCTACTTTCTTCATCAGAATCGTCATCCGAATCATCAGAGTCTGAATCTTCATCGGAATCTTCTTCAGAGTCTTCGTCGGAGTCCTCCTCCTCTGAAGATGATTCGACAGCGGCAGCTTTACCCATAGCGGCGGGAGCGGCCTTGCCCTTTGATGGAACGGAGGATTGAACTGCTGGAGGTTGTTTCTTGCCGGCGATAGGAGCAGGAGTAGCTTTTCCGTTCGATTTGCCGTTCGTAGCTGTGGCTCGGTTGAAGCTTTCGATCAGTCTCGAGTCTTGAGAGTATCGAGAGATCGACGAAACTCACCTTGAGCAGCAGGTTTAGTCTCTTCCTCCTCTTCCTCGTCCGAACTCGAAGCGTCCCAACTATCCTTGACTTCTTCCTCTTTCTCGTCCTCCTCTTCAGCACTCGAAGCATCCCAAGAATCCTTGACATCCTCATCTTCGTCCTCCTCAACTTTCTTCGATTCCTCAACTTTCTCAACTTTCTTCTCGACAATGGGAGCAGCGGGTTTCTCCTCAACCTTCTTCTCTTCGACGACAGGAGCAGAAGGGGTTTCGTCCTTCTTCTGTTGTTGTTGACCACCTCGTTTTCGGTTACCGTACGAAACTTTCTTGGGTTGATCGGAAGATCCAGCTCCTCCCTCCTGAAGTCCGGCGATAACGACACCACTACCGAGTAGAGCTTGTCGACGTGCTTCGGCAGCTGCTCGTTCAGCTTTCTGTTTCGGTGTGAGAAGTTTACCTTCCTTCTTGAGTTGCTCCTTCTTGGCCTATTCTCAATCGTTTTGTCAGCTAGGTGATCGATTCAAAGGGTGTAGGAGTACTGCATGTGCTCACTTTCTCCTTCTCCTTCTTGCGAGCTCGCTCTTCCAATTTCAATCGTTCCTCTTCCTCGGCCCTCCTCTCTTCCTCCTCGATTCTCTCTCGTTCCTCTTGTTCCCGTCTCGCTTGTTCCTCGGCAGCTTTCTTCTGAGCTTCGACCAACGCCCTCAGAGCGGCCATCTGACCTCCTCCTCCCTTGCCCTTCTTCGCAGGTGCAGCCTCTTCTTTCGGCGCTTCAGCACTAGCTCCGGTCTTCTTCTTCTTCTTCTTCTTGCTCTTAGCGGAAGCGTCTCCTCCTGCTTCATTCTCGTCTTCACCGTCCTTGTCGGCTTCGGGGGCAGGAGCGGCAGTGGTGGGTGTAGGTTCGGGTTCAGTTCCTCCTCCAGATGCGGCTTTCTTCGCGGCAGCTTGAGCCTTCTTCTTGGCCTATCGTCGAGGGATTGTCAGCGATGATCGAGTAGAGAATCGGGGTGCTAGCTCACCTTGTCTTTCTCTTTTTTCAACCTTTCCTTCTCTTTCTTGCTCAACAGTTTCGGTTGACCATCATCCTCTTCCTCTCCCTCCTCCTCATCCTTATCTTCAGCAGCAGCGGCAACGGGTGCAGGTGTAGGTTCGGGAGTCTCCTCGATTTTGACTTCCTCGACAGCTTTCGTAATCTCGTCCAATTCTTGATCCTCGTCGTTCTTCTGTTGTTTCCCACCTTTCTTTCCTTTCTTGCCCTGCTTGCCCTTCTTGGTATCCGCAAACTCATCCTCCATCCAATCATCACCAGCATTCTCCGCACCCCTCGGCGCCGCTAAATCAATCTCCTCTTTCTCCTCGACAGGTTTCTCTTCATCCTCCTCGACGACAGCTTGTTGTTTCTTTCCCTTCTTACCACCTTTCTTTCCTTTCTTGCCTCCCCCACCGAATTCCTCTTCCATCCAATCGTCCCCAGCTTCGACAGGTGCTTTCTCCTCCAACATTTCTTCCAATTCTTCTTGCTCCTCCTCGACTTTGACCTCTGCTTTCGATTTCTTGGATTTCTTGTCCTTCTTGCTATTCGAAGCTTTCGCGAGTTGAGCCATTAATCCTCCATCATCGTCTGAATCGTTGTCATTTCCATCTCCCATTTCGAGGGATCCGAATCCTCCCTTCTTGGCTGAGGAACGAGATGGCGCTTCATCTTCATTGTCTGATGCGAGTCCAGATGCTCCAGGTGATGATTTAGCTTTTGCTTCCCTGTAATTATGATTTGGTCGAGTTCGAAAAAGTGGAGGAGAGTTGGGAAAGGGTGGCAAGGAGCGAGAAGGACGGAGGTGTACGAAGCGATGGTGAATGGTAGCATATATAGAGCAACTTTCAGTCAGTACTAGCTCTCATTCGAATGTATGATGATCCCTCCCTCTCTTTTTCTTGAGGCAAAGGGAGATTCGCTTACCAGTAGGCATCATCATCTTGAGGTTTCTTTTTACCTCCTTTCACTTTCTTGGGTGGCATAGCTAGCTAATTCGAGTCGACTGAGCGAGAGAGAAGTGGAGAGGAAAGAAAGAGAGAGAAAGGGAGTTTTTGTCGAGTCGGAGGTTACCTCTCCACCATCAACTTGAATGACTCGTTCGCCTCGAGCAGCGGCTCAGGGAGTGCACATGATCAAGTACAGCTACTCGCAAGTCTACCGCTAGTCGAAGAGTCAACTCGTCACTCGATGTTCCGACAATTCGTCAATCCCGATCTCATCTCGCTCGAAACGCAACCTAGGTCGATGACGATCCCACAGGAGACAGATGGAATGACTGCATGCTCACTCGCCTGACCTCGCTGTCAACTGCCCCGTTCCTCGCTCTTCTTTGACCTCTTCTACCTCAAATCCGATATCCCCTCGTCACTCTTTCCCCAGTCGCACCTCTGTCGAATATCACACTCGCAGGGTGAAGTTGACTAGACTATAGCTTAGAAAGGGGGCCTCCATCACCTCCTCCTTACGCAAGCACAGCCCAACAAAATTCGACATCACTTTCTCGCCCGTCGCTCCCCGTCAAACAGACGACAATCGAGCTCTCAAGGCACATTGACGGAGGTCTGCTCACAATAACTACCGAGTGGGCTCGGCGGAACGAGCGAAAACGCGACGACTATCTCGCTAGGACGCAGAACGAGCATTCGAAGGACTTGCGAAAGGGGTTTTCTCGTTGAAGCTCTGGTTTCGTAGAGCCCTCGAGGCAGTGAGCGGTGATGGACGTTTCTGGGATCGATTGGTGTAGATCAGGACTGCTGAACGAGTCGTGGACGATTGTAATCACGCTTTTTGATACTCTCGCAACTATTTTTCACATATCTCTCTCGTCTCATCGCACTTGCTCTCTTCTTGTTGTCACTGCCAGAGAGAGTACGACACTGTCTATCACTTCAGGCTACTCTGACTGTCGTAACGCGTAAAGTGGGTATAGACCGAAAGCCAGAGGGTCAACGCGCCGAAGCCTTTTCTTCTCTTCCTCTCTTCTTCCATTCACTTACTTCGCCTCTTCTCGACTCTACAAGCTCTGGTAGCACAAACACAAGATATACGACTCAACCTGTAGATAAGGATGTACCAAGACTACTAGACTCGACTCTTTCCTTCCCTCTTTTTTTTTGTGATCACCGAACCCTCAAGAAAGCCAGCTCCTCTTCTTCCCTTCGAATATCCTCTATCCCACTCTCTACACTTCTTCTCAAACCATGCCACCATCCCACTCTCGAACGTCCTCAATAGCACTCCCAACCTATTCTTCAGCCCGCTTCAAACGTCGTTTCAAAGGAATCTTATGGGGGATCGTACTCGTCGTAATCCTCACTTGGATAGGAATTGCACGACACAGATCCTCGCATCAAAAAGAGGAAGCGGGGTTCAGAGAAGGAACGAAAAGTTTATATAGACACTTCAAGTCGAATTTATCATCGAGGTTTACGACGACAGTTGGGATTGAGGATGTGAAATTTGAAGGAAAGGTGAGGGAGGAAGAGGAGGAGGAAATAGAGGAGGAGAGTAGAATTGATACGGAAGAAATCCCACTCGCTTCGTTACCTTTCTGTAGGAAGACGTTCCTCTTTCGATTCGCAGGTACGCTCTCCCCCTCTATTTCTCTCCGTTGTCCTTACTGCGCACTGACGAGCTTCTAAGTTCAGGCTTACATGGTCAAGGATCCGAATTAAACCTCCTACTTCGCCTCTCCTCTCTTTCAACTCATTTCGGTTACACTTTACTCCTCGACTCGACATCATGGAACTATGGTCCTTTCTCCTCCTACTTCCTCCCTTTACCTCCAACCCTCCCCTTACCCTTCCCTTCAAATGGAGCTCCTTCTTTACGATGTCGACCTCCGGGACCTTCGACAAGAAGAGCTAAAGTCAAATTGGCTGAGGATGATCTGAAGGGTCTAGCGGCCGGAGAGGAGTGGAGTCCAGGGTGGACAGAAGCGAAACATGTGGTGTGGGGTCCTCAGAGGGATATGGATGGATTGGATTCGACTATTCTCAAGCTGTTTTCCGACGATACTCAACTCTCGACTCTACATCGAGAGGATCTGAAAGGTTTGGAAAGGAAGCGAGAGGGAGGAGTACAGGAATTGGGTGGATTGAGTGAAGAGGAAAGTTTGCCAGAGGTGTTTGGGGAAAGTTTCGAGAGGTTGGCGGATGAGGTCAAGAGGGTTTGGAAGTTGAATGAGGAGGTCGAAGGGATGATTCAGGAAGCGGAGGAGAGATTGGGATTGAGTAAGAGAGTGGATGAGGAGGTCGAAACAAAGGAAATAGGAGATTTGGTCATTGGAGTTCACGTTCGGTGGGTTTCGTTTCTCTGTTCGATGTGTCCTTGAGCCTGGACTGATCGGTGGGAGTGAACTTCGCACAGGCTCGGAGACAAATACCTCGAAGCAGATCGAATAGGACCTCAAGCTACCCTTCTCTCAAACGATTCCCTCTCCTCCAACTCCGCTCCGTCTCCCTATTCTTCTTCCTACACAGCTCAGCCAGGTCTCCACGAATCGACAATAACGAATTACCTCGCAGCAGCTATCAAATCTATCAACAACATCCTTTCCCTCTCTCCTCCTTCGGCCCTCGAACCAGCTACGACAACCTCAACTCGAGCAGAACAGATTGATTACTTGATGAGTTTATCGGAGGAATGGGCAAGTGACGGGGAGGAGGGGAAACCAACGTTGATTCTGATGTCGGACGATGAAGGAGCCGTTTCTCAATTCCGGAAACATCCTCTCGCATCACGCTTCCGAGTGGTCGGTACCGCAGCAGTAGTTGATGAATCTCCATCGCTTGTCGACGCCGGAACAGAGGAGGAGGACTCGTCGTTGGTCAAGAAGAGGATGGCGAAAGTTGTCGTTACGAAGAAGGAGAAACGACAGCTACGAAACAAGGGAATCGGAGGGCATGGAATGAGCTCTCCTCGGCACGGGAATCAACGAGGACATTGGTCTCTCGCTCACAAGGACAAGAAACCTGATGGTCCTGTCATTCCGATCGTTCCTGCTGGATTCGTACGTTTCTCTTGTTATGAGCTACTCTCTCTGAGTCCAGAAGCTGATCGACGTGAGAACCATGTACAGAATGAGAATACTTTCAACGCGATGCCTCTCGAAGAACGGATAGCTCAATCTCGGCTTTTCGTAAGGGACGTTACGTTACTCTCGACTCGATCTGATGCCCTAGTCATCACTGGATCTAGTAACGTCGGAAGGTTGATGAGTCTACTGATGGGAGATCGGGCGAGGGGAAGAGTGAGGAGTTTGGATATTCGGTACGACTCCTTTTTCTTCGTTCAATTGGATCGAAGCTGATTGCGTTTCGTCAATGCAGATGGTTTCCTACCGCTCAATTCGCCTAGTCACCCTCCTTCATCTTACCCCTTCTCTCGCGCTACCTCACTTCGCCTCACTCCCTTCACCTCTTTCGCATTGGAACAAGAAACTAGCTCCCTCTCCCCTTCTCGTCAATCCAACTGATCACCCACTCTTCTCTGATATGATATCCCTACTGATTATTGATACCCCTTACCCTTACCTATACTTATTCTCGAATTATAGTTTACGTAAATATACCTATTTCTCGGCTCAGGAATTGCTCAGACCAGCGCGAGGCAGAACTCTCGCAGACATGACGGTCAAGTTCTCTCGCGGATTCGCTGTTCTGATGTGAAAGCCATCTCAGTTCAAATTCCATTTCTGAATACCTCTGCACAAGTCAAACAACAAACATCAACGCAAGACATCCCTTCTCATCTCCCTCTCTATACTTGCAGCGAGTTTCCTCGCCTCGATGGGTGAAACCTTGGCGAATTCGTTGGTGCAATATCGCTTAGCTTCGGCGACGGCGTAACGCAAGGTCGTGTGGAATTGCTCGACTGTGTCGTCCTCAGAGGGTGTGTTAGAGAGTATCGCATAGCAGATACTGAGCTTGTGCTGTAGTGTCGACCAAGGAGTATTGTTTGTTCGAGGAGGGGTGAGCAACGAGAGAGAACATCTATGTTCGAAATCGAGCATAAGTCCAAATGGGTCGCCTGGCAGCTCAACTGGAAGGCCTGCTTCCCGCGTCTGGACCATGCTCAACCTCATGTTGAGTCGCAAGATGCGCATGGCGGTGATCCCGTTCGCAGCTTTCGATTTAAGGTCCTCCGAATAATGAAGTGCCTTCGATTCGCGATGGAAATCAATGAATTGCTGTTGCTCAGGTACGGTGTCAGTTCAGATGATGCAAGATTACAGGCGGTGACCTCGTACGCACCTCGAGGGAGACTCCGACTTCCCCATTTTCTGCTCGCCAACGTTGAGATTCAGTTCGACCGTTCAGCCTGGTATTAGGCATTCGGCTCAATTTAAGCATATCCTCTGCTTCATGATCTGATAAGAGAGGCCACCGGAAGGGGTTTGATGACCTCCCACAGACTTTTCGATGAACTGGCCAAACCTTCAGAAGATCAAATCGCCGTCAGCTCTCAATCTACAGTCGAGATCGATAAAGGCTTACAAGCTTCTGGTGCTCTCTCGAGCAGAAATACAACCAGTCCGTTCCCCACTTCGAACACTCGCCGCACCTGAGGGTTGACAAGTTCCCACAAACAACGCAAGGTCCTGAGCCAGGAGGAGCTGGAGGAGCGGTGGAAGACATCTTGAAGGAGTGGCGAGATGGAGTGTCGTTTGTGTTGGCGCCAAAGAGTCGGGAGACGAGACTGGTGAAGTGTAGGAGGACTAGGACTCGAAGTTGAAAAAGGCGAAGATTAACGAACAGATCCTTTTCTATCGTCTTGCATTTGATTCGCAGTGTGATCAGTCCTCAAGCCTCTAGAGAATCGGACAAGGCTTGATCCATCCGACATACTTCGCAATTTTCGAAATTTATAATCGTGCGAAACACTTTGCAGTCGTTGGATGTCACCTCGTTTGCTATGAATGAGGTCTCACGCGTGCGCCAGATCAGAAGACATACGGAAGAGATCTTGCCTTGATCGAATGCGACAAAGCCGTCCAGAAGGAGGCTTGAAGTGAAGTGCCATTTCATCCCAACACCCTCAATGGCGGTAAATCACCATCTAGTGCTCCTTTAGCGATACCGATCCTGCTCATTAGGGTCACTATCGCTCTGTCAATCTCCGGCCCTTTGGCAGGGTGAGCAGGCGTGATCACCGTCCGACAGTACGTCCGCAGAGCGTTTCCAGTGTGCACAAAACACTTCGACAGTTCTCCTCCATTCTCGGAAAGCTCCTTTGGAGTCTTGTTGACGACTCGGGAGAGTATCGCGAAGTGGATGATATTGAGATGTTGCCATTTCTTCGACCAATCCTACGAACATAGACAATTCGAAAAGAGTCGTCAGTCTCCAAACAGACATCTCCACCTTCTGACTATGAACGCGACTTACACGATAATCGTTCGCCAATCCGACCCAAATATCGCTCTGCCAAGCGATACAGCAACCATAGGGATCCTCCTCTGCAAAATGAAAAATTGGGTCTCCTCCGACCGCTGCTGGACCCGTCTGATCTCGCTCTCGACATCGTGCACTGTAAGCGAGTTGACGAAAGACGGCGATGTGATCGTTACGACGTTCGGCACTCGTGCCTTCTCTCTCGTTGTCCCTATCGTCTCGCAACAAATCAATCGAGATCTGTACAGCTGAGGTCAGTTCATCTCCTCCTGCCGATGGCCACAGACACAGCAGAAATGAACTTACATCGAACCCTTTATCGGTCTTTCTGAAGTGTTCAACGATCGACTTTCTTCCTCCTCCAGGAATCGGCTTGTGTTTGATATCTTTCACCATCTGCGCCTCTCGCTCGGTGAACCCAGGCCATCGAAACCGTTCTCCACCTTTTCCGCACACTCTTTTGTGTTGCGGCCAGACCTATCGAGCGAGAGAAAGGTTGGATAAGCTCGTCTATAGTGATCGTTCGTGAAGGGGAAAATGCGTACCAGCTTCTGATGCTCTCTGGAGCAGAACCAAATGAACTATAATGGAGTACAGAGCGCTGGTCAGCTACCTGAGTGCGGCACGGAGAGTACAGAGGCTGGACGAACATTTACTCCCTTTTCGGCGCAACTGGAACAGCGCTGCGATGCTGCTTTCCCACAGACTACACAGCAGTTCGTAGCTCCTACTTCTTCAATGACAGCCATCGTGAGAGTGTTGATGTGGTGGGAAAGGTCGAGGGAGATGTGGAGTTTGGCGTGAGTGGGAAAGAGCAAGTGTCGAGAGGGAAATTCTTTGAGAGAGTTGCGGATCTATCTAGAGGATATTGAGGTCTATTGGGAAGCTTTGGAGAGTCAAAGGCGAAGTGATAGAGCGGTGAGGAAAGAAAAGCGAATTCGATCGTTTTCGCAAGAAGCAACGGGTCGACGATCCAGCGTTCGTTTTTGTACGACTCGAGGAGCTAAGTTGAGAAGTTTCGGATAGACTCTGACTGCGTTCGAGGGAAAAGAGGGTATAAAATAGAATTTCGCAAGCGATAAAAGTAAAAACAACAACTTGCTCAAGCGATACTACACTGGTTTTGAGGTCCATCCGTCAGCAACATAGGCATATAAGTCGGCAGTCCAAATCGGTAGTCCAACGCGCCGATAATCCCCTTCGCCATCGCCGGTTCCTCCCTCATGGCCTCCTCTCGACACCATCGCTTGACTTCCTGCTTCGTCCAATCGAGCTCTTTCTTATATACATCGATCATACCGCCATCTTTGTAGTGTGTCGCAAGTACAGTGAAGAAGTTGAGCATCTTCATCATGAGAGGGAACCAGAAAGGACGAGGATCCGCCGAATACCACTCCTTCTTGCCGAACTCGAGGAGGGCTCCTATGGGATCCTTGGCGGTGTATTGTACATACTTGACGCCGCGCATAGCGAAGTTGTCTTTTTGAGGAACGTGGAAGAGGAAGAGGAGGCAATGGTAGGATCTGCAAATTTCGTTCCAAGCTGTCCTCGATTTCCTTGTTGAAGCTAGTCCAGCGGCCGTCACTTCTTTCACCGTATCCTGCCCTCGTCTAATTAGTTAGTCGAGCACACTGATTGATAGAAGAGATGATTCTCGAGACTCACCTCGAAAGTCCTTCCGACCGATTTATTCTCCTCCCAATTCGACACTTCCTTCGCCCAATGATGTACGACGTCTCCTTTCATGTTCTCCCTCGGTACTTGTGCGAGCTTGATAAAGTCACTCGCTTCTTCCTCGGTCAAAGGCGGCCAAACGAAATCTTTCAAAGGAACACCACAGAATCGCTTGTGGCTTCTCCAGACCTGCAAGACGCGTTACTACTGAGTCAGCATCTGTAACGCTACAGTAGGAGGAAGGAACGCGCTCACTAGCTTTTGGTGTTCCCTTGAACAAAACCAGAAATCTTGGTGTCCGACTTTCAAGCATTGGCTGCAACGCAGCGTAGAAGGCTTTCCGCATACCATACAAGGTGATCCCTCTGTCGCCATGTTTCGGTCGGTCGATTTCGAGAGAAGTGGGCGAGAAAAGTGAGAGGAAGGAAGGAAAGAGAGGAGAAGTTCGGTTTCTCCGCTTCGCAAGCACCTTGTCTGAAAGCTCGGATCCATGTTTGCAATTTCTCCTTCGTCGAAGACGACCTTACAGCGTCGATATAATACTGAATAATCATTAAAGGAGACCAAGCCACTCGCCGAATGAGAGAGAATCAAAGAAGCGTCAAAAATTCGATTATTCAATTTCCCGCCAAAATGTCCTGAGGTGTCAGAGGCATCAACGCCGTCTTTTCCTGCGTGTACTGAGGGAACAAGAACTTGGGTACAAAAGGGGAGACTCCAGGAACTTCCGTAAATTCAGTAAACATGAACAATCCAAACCGAGGAGCTATCGCCATCTCCTCTCCCTCGAAACGGCACAAAACTTGAGAGACTTCGTGACGAGCGGCTTCGATCCATGGTTTGTGTCGAGAGGAGAGGGAGAGATCAGAGTAGTGGATGCAGAGGATAGTGAAGAAGACGAGAAGCTGGTGGTGTAAAGCGCTGATGGTGTAGTCAGGGAAACAAACGCTGAGACCGGGCCAGTACTTGTTCTCGAAGTAAACCATGAGACCCAGAGGATCTTGTGAGATGAGGGCGAGTGATTCTCTTGTTGTTGGTCGACCAGTGGATTCGAGGATTCGGAATTCGAAGATCTGATCTCTGAACATGCTCATGAACGTGTTTCCGTAGCTCTGAGCCAGAACTTCTGATTCTACCACGGAGCGACCGGCTTGTATCTACGGGATGCAAACGATTATCAGCTATAGCGATCAATCTCTCGCAACGATTGAATTGAAACTCACATTCTTCTCCATTAGCTCAGTCGTCCGTTTGTGCAACTCATCCAGATTCTCCTGCGGTACTCCATGTTTCTCGTTCCTCTCCCTGAACCAGCTCGTTTCCTTCTGATTGAGAGTCGGCCAAACCCATCTCTCCTTCCCGCAAACGCGTTTATGCGCGTGCCAGACCTACAATCAGCTTATACGAGTCAGCTACAGCTTTCTGAGTTTCGATAAGTGAGAGAACGAACGAGCTTCTGGTGTTCACTGGAGCAGAAATACATAAAGTCCATTCCCTTCGCGTTACACTTCCCACAGCGACTCGTAGCAGCTTTACCACATACAAGACACCTACCACCAACTTGTGATGAAGTACTGGCCATTCGTGAGGTGCTGACGAGGCGTGAACGGATCGTGAATTGGAGATGTTGATCAAGGTTTGAAGCTGGAACGGATAGGTGTGAAGGGTCGCTAGGTGTTTGTGGATGATGCTGAAGGGTTTCGTAATGGTTTACGCGAGCAGTGGAAGCGCGAAGTGGTGGTGGCAGAGGATTGAAGGAGCAAACAGCGAATCGCTCTTTTTTCGAAGTTTCGCAAGTGTCGGAATTTGGTGGGCATCGATTTCGATAACGCTTGCAGAGTCACGAAGATCGGAGTCGGGACGCAACTCTTTGGCGAGTCGGCTCAAAGCGAGAAGGAAACGCAAGTAATGTGAATTTCGAACAGAATGAGTTGATCAAGGCGGCAAGTTCTTTTTGCCCTCAAACAGCCAGCTACATTGCCACGGCGACACTCCTCCTTCGATTTGAACCTTGATTTCCTCGTTAACCGCCTGAACGAGAAATCCAGCGATGTTTCGACCAGGACCGCGCCAACTCTCGACGACTCCGTTCAACTGCTCCCTCGCATGCTTGATCCAAGGGTCGTGTTGATCGATGAGGTCAAGATCCTTGTAATGAACGCAGAGGAGGGTGAAGAAGATCAGGAGACGATGCTGAAGTGTCGAAAGAGAGGTCGACGAATCCCAAGTTGGAGATAAGACTTGCTGCCAAAACGTGTCTTCGAACATCGTCATGAATCCCAGAGGGTCCTCCGATACTCGCTGAAGGAGTTCCGTTTGCGTCTTGACAGGCTCCATATCTCGATGGTGACATCGAGCGTCGAAAGCTCCGGCTCGCAACCTGCAGAGATGTTCGGCTCGTTGTGCGTCTGTCAAGCCATGCGACCCCGGAGCCTCACCAGTCGTGATACCGATCAATAGCTGTAGTGCGACTGAGGATATAAGCTCGACGAGTCACAGGAAGATTGGGCGCACGAAACTCACCTCGAAAGCGTTCTTGTCTCCAGCTATGGGCTGAAGGATATCGAGCAAATTCCCTCTCTGCCCCCATGGACTGGTGAAGTCCTTTTGAATCGAGAATCGAACGAAGTCTTGCTCTTTCTCCGAGAAATGAGGCCATTCCCACGTTGCTTTCCCGCAAACCCGCTTATGAGTCCACCAGATCTGCTCGGAAAGCTGTTGATCAGCACGCCGATGTGTCGTGAGAGCTAGAGAGGACCTACGAGCTTCTGATGCTCCTTTGAACAGAAATACACCCAATCAATCCCTTTCTCAGAGCAAATCGAACACCTCGTGACGCATTGTTGACCGCATACGACACAATCTCCAATTGAAGCCATCGATCGAAATGAATGGAGTGTGACTTAGGGTGAAGTTACGGGGAAGTAAAGGGAAGGAGAAAGAAAGCGAAAAGAGAGGGAAATTTGAGATTGTCCCCAAGTCCCAAGTCCGAAATGTCCTCGGAGTAAGTTCAACCAAGCGAGCCTGTCTAGAGCGAGCGATGCGGAGCGTAGAAGGAAATACAAAGCGAAGAAGGACTCGAGATAGTAGAGGAGAAATGTGGGAGCGCAAGAGAGAATCTTCGCAACTTTATAAGCTCTGATTGTTGGCTCGTGGGAATATAATAAAGGAGCTCAGGCGAAGTAAGATGCGGGTGAAGGGGCAGAAGACGACGAGATGTAGGGGTCTGAGAAAGGGAAACAGAGTTACGAAGCTAGCGAGAGGAAGATTAGTCGAAGCGAAATAATGAAGACTGAGTTGATCCCGACTAAACCTGCTCTCGCTCATAGCTCTCAGTACCCTCGACATAACCGCGAGTCACATGCGGCTGAACGAACCATTGCAGCTCCACTACCACCCTCTACAAATTCGAATAAAGAGTGAAAGAGAATCTCAGCCTCCTGAATGACCTTCTAATCGTATAGAATTGCTCATCCCCCCATCACTCTCCCTACCTCATTCACACTAATCGACTCCCCTCGTTAAAAAGTGAGCTTTCGGATGAACAGGGTAAAAGTAGGAGAGTGGTTTCGAGGGATTTGCGCGAAAAGTCGGAAAGAAAAAGGCTTGTTGTGCGAGGAAGGGGAGGGGGACTGAGCAGCAAAGTAGAGTAAGGTCGAAGACTGTACTGGAGGAAGCTGGAGAAGAGGGGAGCTGTTGAAGAGTCGGAATGAGAGAGGTGAAAAAAAAGGTGATGGGAGCGAGGGAGACCTTGAGGAGAAGCGGGAGTTGTCGAGAGTTGATCTTTGTTGATTCTTGATCACTATGAGCAGGCTGTCGAGCTAATCTGAGTATTGTTTGGAATGGAAGTGGAGTGTAGGAGAACAAGAGAGAAATCTGTCACTTTTCGAAAGTTATTCGTGAGGCCAATCTCGACCGAACGCGTTCTCCATCACCTGCTACTCTTTCACGACCTTCTAATACGACCCAGCTGTCTGTGAGCTCTTCCTCTACAAGTTTCGCTATTGTTGACTTCGAATCACTCACTCTCTCGTCAACTCTCGTCTCCCTCACTCTCTCCCCATCTCTCAATCACGACCGACTATCAGACTACACACCTTCTCACAAGTAGTCGTTTATCCGCTGGACGGTGCAGCTCTTCACGTCCCTCCTCTCTCTCTCCTCTTCTTCTCCTTCCTTTCTCTCGTTCCCCCTCTCTCCACTTCCACCTCTTCTCACCTTCCCTTCTCCACACCTCGCTGACCTCTCAAACTCGCCCAATCCACCAGCAAGCGATTCAAGTGAACATCGTACTCAGCAAGTAGAGAACAACACGCGTTTACAGATTCAATTTGGAGCATGGCAATCTTCTCATCAAAGAATAAACATAAGAAAGGTGAAGGTTCAGCGACGAGTGCATCAACCGGTCAATCCCCACCGACTCAATCACTAGGGTTCCCTCGAAGTGGGAGTAGTCAACAATCTGGTTTAGGTGGAAGTTTAGGTGCTTCAACGGGTCAAGGAATCTTGATGAACGGCGCTGGAATTGCTCCTGGACAATCTTCAGGAATTCCAGTACTCTCTTCTTCCCAACAAGGTTATTCATCCCCTCAACAGCAACCTCCCTCAGGAATCCCCGTCCCTTCTTCTTCGACCGCTCCACCTCCTTCCACAACTTCCGCACCATCTCACACCGTCCTCTATCCTTGGTCACAACGACGCATCTCCCTACTCCCCTCTCAACTCCTCCCTCCCCCTTCCGCAGCCCACCCTTCATCCCCATCCGTTCCCCTCCTAGGTCCTCTCTCTTCCCCTCCATTTCCTCGCTACGGTCACTCCGTTAACCCTCACGCATCCCCAAATGGAGACCTCTACATCTTTGGAGGACTCGTCGCAAACTCAGTCAAGAACGATTTGTACCTCTTGAGTTGTTCTTCGAGTCAGTTTGGTGGTGGACCAAGTTCGAATTTGGGAGTTAGCTTGATTGAGACTAGAGGAGAAGTACCGGGACCTAGAGTCGGTCATGCGAGTGTAGGAGTTGGGAACGTGTTGATTGTGTGGGGTGGAGATACTAAGAGTAGACCGGAAGAGAGACAGGATGATGGTTTATACCTTTTGAACCTCAGTACGCCATCTCTCGTTCGCTCTTTTCCCTTGTTTCGAGCTGACTTTGTGAGTGTGTAGGTACGAGAGAATGGACCCGAGTGAAGACTTTGGGACCTGCACCAGAAGGTCGGTACGGACATGCAGCTGCGATGGTCGGATCGAAATTCTTTGTATTCGGTGGTCAAACCGACGAGCAATCGAACAATGGAGGACAACAACCTGCGGTAGTAGGAGGGTTCAAGAATGATTTGTGTTGGTTCGATTTACAAAAACGTGCGTTTCCAATCACTTTAACTCTATCTTTGTCGGTTCAAGGGACTGATAGTGGTGAAGGAACGTCCACAGTCAAACTGGGTCAACCTCGTTGGTCATTCGTCGAATACGCTCCTGGAGCTGTCGTTCCTCCTCCTCGAACGGGTCACACTTGTGTTACTCACGGAGATTGTCTCTACATGTACGTTGTTCGCAAGATTCTCAGTTTCTCCAAGACTACAACTGAATCCTTTGGCATCGTACAGCTTTGGAGGAACCGATGGACAATACCACTACAACGACACCTGGTCCTACGACTTGAACTCTGGAATCTGGACTGAACTCTCTTGTATCGGTTACATCCCCGTTCCGAGAGAAGGACATGCCGCTACTCTCGTCGATGATGTGATGTATGTCTTTGGAGGAAGAGGAGTAGATGGGAAAGATTTAGAAGATTTAGCTGCTTTCAAAATCGGAAGTACGTTCGAATCCACTTTTGATCGATGATTCTACTCGAATACTGATGAAGCATCTCCTCGACTGTACAGCTCAACGATGGTTCATGTTCCAGAATATGGGACCTGCTCCGAGTGGTAGATCGGGTCATGCGATGGCTACTTGGCAGAACAAGGTTCTCGTGTTGGGAGGAGAAAGCTACACGAGTATGAGAAGTGATGATCCCGCTTTAGTTCATACTCTCGATACCAGTGCGTCTCATTCACCCTCTCTTTCGAATGCGAACGATGACTGATTTCACTTTCCTCCACAGCTAAAATCAAATACCCTCCTGATGCTGCTCGACCTCCTCAATCCGTATCGAACCCTACTCCTGCGCCCGCCGCTCCCAATCCTGCGACGAATTCAATTCTCCCTCCGAATCCCTCTTCTCCGACCGGTCTATCGAATCTGCCCGTCTCTCGTAAATCTTCGATCCCGGTCATGCAAGGTGCCGCTCCTACACCCGACGAACTCCTTCGACAAAGAGCTGCTAGTCCTACAGGATCGCTCAACCGAGGTTTGAAGAGCAGTACCGGATCGTTGAACGGAGGAGGAATCCCTCAACAAGCCGCAAGCTCGATCGGTCAACTCATGACGAATGGTGGAAGTGCTCCTCTCTCTCAATCCCAGCCTCAACAGCAACAATCTCCAACTCAGAATGGACTCAACTCGTCATTCGGTTTCGGAGGTAGCAAGATCGCGAAGAGGAGTACTACGACCGGTGGCTCCTCTCCTCCTGTTCGACCCGCTAGACCTGGTGATGAAGATTTCGGAAGCTCCTCAGGAGAGAGTCAGAGTCAGAATCGAAAGACGATGGATCATCCTCAGTCGGTTCCTGGACTGGGAATGGGTTTACCTTCGAATGGAGCTGGAGAGAGAGCGATGTCTCCCACCGGAGCGGGAGGCTTGAGGATAGGTGGGATCGGAGGAGGAGCTGCGAGTGGGATCAGGAAGACAAGTGGAGGAGGAAACGTTGGAGGAGGACCAGTACGAGATCGAGCAGCAAGTCCCACGATGGGTTACCAGCAACCACAAACTCAACCTCTCGCTCAAACACAACAGCAAGTCGCTCAAACTCCTCCGACATCGAACATGAACGCTTTCCAGCAACCGACATCTCAAACTTTCTCCGATGAACCGAATCTATCAGGTCTCGCTCCTGCAGTCGGTTCTCTCCCTTCGACTTCTTCTCCTCCCGTTCAAGCCCCCTCAGACGCTTTCTACTACGGTTCTCGCAACGCCGGTCCTCAACCTCAACAACCCGTCTCTCCTCAACAACCGAGTTATTCTTCACCTCAACAACCGAACGGCCACGACCTACACTCGACTGCACCTACTCCTATCGACTCTTCAGCACTCCGACTGAAGGATCAAGAGATCGAGAGGCTCAAGTCGGAACAGAAGTGGATGGTTGTTGCTTTGCAGAATGCGAAACGGAAAGGATACCAGTTCGAGGGAGAACAGGGAGGCGAAGAGAAACTGAGAGCTGTTGGAGGAAGTCAAGATGAGGATGAGGAGAAGGGGGAGCTGATCGAAATGTTGTTGGCTTTGAAGAGCGAACTATCGAAAACAAAGGTGAGCAGCGTTTCAATCGCGCTTCTCACGAGACTCATACTCACCTCTCACTCCGAAACTACAGGCGCAACTCGCTGATCAAGCTTCTGGAGTCGACGATCGTATCGAAGGTTCAACTCGCTCTCGCACCGCCGCTCTGCAAGAAGCCGCTTACTACCGAGCGAAACTGGCCGCCTTCGAATCCGGTTCCTCGAACGAGGTATCGAAACTCGAACGAGAACGATCCTACGACCTCGAACGGAAGCTCGCCGATGCCCTCACAAGTCGACAAGCTCTCGAAACGAAGATCTCGAAACTCGAACAAGAAGTCGAGCATCACTCGACGATGCGTTCATCAGTGGAGGAGCGACACTCGGCTGCGATCATCCGAGCAGAAGCTGCTGAATCATCTCATTCGAAGGCGCTCTCCGATTTCGCTGAAGTTCAGAACCGTTCTCAAGGTCACGAATCGACTATCGCCCAACATCTCGCTCAACTTGCCGCCCTCACCAGTTCATCGAAGCTTCTCTCGGCGGAACGAGATCAGTTCAAGTCGAGATCGATCGAACACGAGACGTCTCTCGCTCAACACGTTCGAACGCTCGAGGAGGTTCAAGTCGCTCTCTCGGCCGCGAATGCAAGGAACGATGAGCTCACGAGTAGCTGGGAGAAGGCGACTTCGGAGTTGACGGAGCAACAGATCAAGGTCGCTCAACTTCAGCAAGAACTCGAAACGGTCAAGATTGAGAACACTTCTGCCATCTCGAAAGTCGAAGAACTCGAACGAATCCTCAAATCGACGAAGGATTCTCATGACGCTACGCAAGTCTTCGCTTCCGGAGGTCTCGCCGAAATCCTCGCTGCTCACAAAGAACGATCGCTCAAGAACGCTTCGAGGGGAATCGACGGAGGTGACGACGAAGACGACTCGGATGGCCCCTCTTCTCTGCACTTGCACCGCGTTCGAGCGTTGGAGGAGGAAATGGGTACTGTCAAGCAACTACACGCCGACACTCGCTCAAAATCCGAATCTCTCGCTACTGAACTAGCCGAAGCTCGATCTCGCGAAGCTCAACTTCACTCTCAAGTCGCTCAGCTCCGATCCGAACTTTCGTCACTTCAATCCCAACACTCCACTGCTATGGACGATCTCGGACGACACAAGTCACTCGTTAGTGAACGGGAAGCGGAGGCGAAGGAGGCAACGAGAACACGACAAGCTACCGAAGTCAAGGTCGGAATCTTGAGAAATCTGATGGCGGATCACGGTCTCGCGGTCAACGACGACGATCTCGCAACTCGACCCATGAACGGCAACGAATCTCCTGAACAACTCTATCAACGCGTGCAAGAACTCGAAAGTCGACTCGAACAAAAGACGAAGGCTCACTCTGATCTCGATTCGACCCACCAAGACACCCGCCGAGAGCTCGAGGATCTGTCAAGACAGCGAAATGAACACGCCGAGGAGCTTCAACGGCTGCGAGAAGGTCCAGCTTCCGATCCCGAAGACAAGGAGAGACTCGCTCAAGTTCAAGGCGAACTCGAATCCCTTCACCAGAAACACTCGCAACTGGAAGCGACTCATCTCAAGGCAGTCCAGTACGTCAAAGGAACCGAGAAGATGCTGAGAAGGATGAAAGAGGTACGTTTCCCATTCTTTCGTTTCTTGCAAGCTGCTCAAGCTGATCTCCTTTCACTTCATAGGAGCTCACTCGCTACAAGGAACGATGCGAAGAACTCGAATCGCCCGAACGACAAGCTGAGATCGATAACTTGCGTCGAGAAGTCGACGAGCATCGTTCGCATTCGCAAAACTCGGCACGACAGCTCGAAGAGCATCAACGAAGCACTTCGACTCTTCAAGCTGACTACCAACGCAACCTTCGAGATCAACAAGCCGAGGCTGCTGCGAAGATCAAGGAGCTCAACGAGGAACTGTCGAAACTCGATGAGGAACTTGAGAAAGCTCATGCTGATCTCGAAGAAACCCATGCCGTCAACGCTTCCCTCAACAAGTCAGTCCACGAGCTGTCATCTTGCCTGATCTTCGCTGACGAATCTAGTCGATTGCAGGGAACTCCAAACCGCTCTCAAGAACCCTACTTCTCCTCGTCTCGGATCTCATGCTGGATCAGGGGACGTCAATCGCTTACAAGCTGATCTCGAACAGTACGTTTAATCTCTGTATTGATTCCTCGACTCTTCGCTGACCAGTTACCTCGACTCTGCAGAGCCCAAAACAAGTCAGAATGGCTCAAGCGAGAGAACGCTTCATTAGAAGAGCGTTGTCGAACAGCGTGAGTTCAGCTTTCCCTTGACTCAGACGTTGCTAGTCTGACTCTCATGCATTGCTTCGTGCTCACAGAGAATCAAAGATCGCTATCTTGCTCGATCATATGGAATCCGGAATATCGGAGGAACCTTACGATTCGACTGGACCAGAACATCATCATCAATTCACGTCTCAACAAGAGCACGATTGGACCGAAACTGCTCACGGTCGAGCTGGTTCAATCTCGGACGGCGAGAGCGATTACTCAGCTCAGCAAAGACGATAGACGATCTACTTCTTCCCTCTGTTCAACATATACCCCTCTCTTGCCAGCCATCCATCTCTGACTCGCTAGACTTTGTCAAGGACTCACGTTTTCATTAACTTTACGAACCCAATTCCAAAATCAATACCCCGCCATCGTTTCTACGCTCTCTTTCGTATCTCTTGATCTTATAGCCATTCTATTCTACTCACAGCGCAATCAGAAATACCCTCTCACGATCACTCTCGAAATCGATGAAAGTTTAGTACGAGAAACGACAATTATGTTGCAAAGTACTGTTAAAGGATAGTCTATTCGTCATCCTCTCCGCCTCCCTGTCGACTTGAAACGAACTCCATCGCTCGCTCCTTGACCGTCTCGACACCATCTTCATCTCCGAACTCTTTCTCGAAAGTCAACCACTTCTTGAAGACTGACTTGCCCTTCTCTATTACTCACGAAGCGTGTCAGATGAGAGACAAGAGGTGGAACCAAAAACAGAGGAGACTTACTGCTCGACAATCGACTGGCCAACACTCGCTCGAACAAAGCTCGAACACCTTCAATGTTCCTTTGCTTGATTTCCATATCGATGTAAACGAACCAGAGATCCAGTCGCTTCGGGTAAGAATCCATGATACCTTCGAAGATTGTTCGTCCTCGCTCAGCATCGCCAAGTTTGAACTCGAGTTGAGCGAATTTCGAAATGGTTTTGACATCTGGTAAAGCAGTGGATGTCAGCGTCTGAGGATATGAAGGGAGAGGCAAGGAGAGCACGCATACGTTTTCGCTTCTCAAGACTCTTCAAACTTCTCGGCAGCAGTTCTCGAGCTTCGTTCGGTCGACCATGTGTCAAGTAGTATTGTCCGAATAGAGTCCACACCTTTGAGCTTTGCGAGAACTTCTTCACTGTCTTCTTGAATAGTTCCTCCTCAGCCTGCAAGCGAAGAAGTCTCCGTCAGTTGAGTGATAAGACGAAAGAAGAGAACGAAAGACTCACATCGAATTTCCCGCTTCGTTCGTAGATGTCGATCATCTTGAGATGCACAGTCTTGGCATCGTTTGATTGGGCGGCATCCTTGAACATATCCTCCACTGTCGATTCATCTCCATAGGTGTTCTCCAAATTGAGTAAAGCGACCCAAACATTGAGCTTCTCTCCTTCTTCTCGGAAGTTAATCGAAGTGAGAGCTCGCTTTCCAACTTCTCGAGCCTTGTCAAGCTGGGAGAGACCGACGAAGAAAGCGATGTATTGAATCCAGAGGTAGGAGGAGTTGGGGGAACCGAGAAGTAGTCGTTCGAAGTCGGCGATTGAAGTCGGCGCTTGAGAGTCGAGGTCTCCCGTTCGATCGTCGAGAGCCGAGAGTCCTCCAGCGGTCTTCTTGCCGGCAGCTACGGATGTAGAGGCGGCAGTGGGTAATGTCTCTTCATCCTCAGAATCCGAATCGTTCTCCTCTTCCTGATTCTCCTCTTCATCACCATCCCAGTTGAAGCCTGAAGCGACCGCGAGAGGAGCGGCCTTCTTGGCAGAGACTGGAGGGAGTTTACTTGTCGAAGCAACGGGAGCCTGAGAGCAAGATTGATGTCAGCGTCGTGTCGAGCAGTAGAGAACATGTGAAAGACATACGGAAGGCTCCTCGTCATCATCATCACCGTCCATCTCGACATCCGAGTCGTCATCAGCTCCTTGCGATTGTAAAAGAGCCGAAAGATCGATCTCTTCTCCTTCGTCACTATCAGCTCCCTCTCCCTCACCTTCCATCTCTTGATCGTCTTCCTCATTCTCCTCTTCGTCCTCGTCATCATCGTCAGAGAGATCCTCTCCGTCTGATGATCCTTCGTAATCTTCGGGGAAGAGCGATCGCTTCAAACCGAGTGAAACCTTCTTCGACTCGAGGTTGACATCCATGATCACAGCCTTGACTTGTTGACCCTCCTTCACGAGCTCCTTCCAGTCTGCGCCTTCTTCATCAGTGATCTGCAAGAAAGGGCAAACAGACCGTCAGTCTCGCTTAGTGATCAAGCGTTCAGAAAGTCAGTCCTTTGCTCACCTTGCTCTTGTGGCAGAGACCTTGGATGTTCGAACCATCGATTCGAACAAAGACACCGTAAGCTTCGACCTTTCGAATGACACCTGAAACGACTGATCCTTTCTTGAGGTCGGCGTGAGAGATCGAAGGTTGAGTCTCCTTGACGCTGGCGCTCTTGCGAAGGGTGAGTTCGACCTGACTCGTGACCTTGTTGATGGAGAGGATCTTTCCTTCGACGACTTGACCGACGGAGAATCGAGGTTTCCATTCTTTGACGAATTCGTCAAAGAGTTCCTACGGAGGTTGAAATGACACAATTAGTTCAGAGCGTAGCACTGGAAGTTCAACATCAACTTACCTTGATCTGTACACGAGCAGTGATCTCGGAACCGAGAGCGACAAAGAGACCGTGATTGGCGATGTTCTTGACGAAACCTCGAACGGTCGATCCAACTTTGGGGACGTCGTCAATCTTGTCGATGGCCTTGTCCTTTACGTCGGACATATCCTTTCCTTCGACAGCAGCAACCCTTGACTCCCTCAGACTGAGATCGATTCGTCGGTTGTCTTCATCCTTGGCGAGAACGACGCATCGAACTTGACGTCCAGGAGCGAAATCATTCGCGAGGGATTTCGAGAGTCGCTCAAAGTCGTCGCCCATCTCGGTAAGAGCCACGCGACCTCGAACAGTCTTCGAAATCTGAACGAGGAGACCAGTTGGGATTTTCGAGTGAATCTTTCCGGTGTAAACGGTAGAGGTTTCGAGGTTGCTGATAGTGATACCGGTGGAAGAGATGGAAGAGGCGGAAGTCGAGTTCGAAGCAGCGGCCTTGGACTTGGAAGGGACGAGACCAACGATAACGAATCCTTTGTCGGCGTTCTTCGAGACTACGACGAGATCTTCGAGAGTTTGACCTTTCTCGAGAGTGAGGCGAAGGTCGTCGGCGGATAAAGAGCGGTGTCGGGCGAGAGTAGGGAAAGAGATGAGGGCTTTGACACCGGAGGGAACGAGGGAGAGAACGATGTTGGTTTCGTGAAGAGCAGAGATGGTTCCCGAGACAATGGTTCCGATATCGATGCTGTCGATTTCGGCTGAAGAATTCTGAACCTTGGAGTTCGAGGTTGAAGGATTGTCGACTTGTCGAACAGAGGCGATAATGCGAGAGTTGAATCGGTCGACGTTGATGAGACGAACAGTGATGACTTTGCCAACGGCGAACAGACGGGTGAGATCGGTCGAGAAGCTCTCGCTGTACAAACGAACAGGGATCGTCAGTGTCTCCCTTTCGTAGAGCATCGAAAAGCAAAGAGCTTACGCAGCTTCAGCAGCGGGAATCAACGCTCGTAGACCTCCGAAGAAGTCGACGAGTACACTCTTCTCGTTAACCTTGGTGACAGTCGCTTGAGTAACGAGTCCAACTTGTGCATCTTCGATCTTGGAAACGATAGGAAGTTCGGAAGTGATGAGCTGTTTCTTGAGGGTGAGGACGACTCGATTTCGGATGGGGTCAGCGGAGAAGATCTGCAAATCGACATCTACGTCAGACATCCGCCCTAAGCGATATAGGAGAGAAGCGACATACTCGTGCTTTCACGACTTGTCCAGGCTTGAACTTCTTCTCAGGGTGTTTAAGGCGGATGTCGGCGTAGTGCATAGGCCAAACGACACCATCGACGTTTCCGGAGATATCGAGGAACATTGCAGTATCGTTGAGTCGCTTGACGGTAGCCTGCGAAAGTGTAAGTCGAGATAAGCATCGCTAAACTGGAGTCAACGAGCAAGTACGTGTGAAAGCTCACCTTGATCACTTCTCCAACTTGAGCATCGATGACTCGGAGGAAGCGCATCTCGAGAACGCTAGGCTGGAGACTGAGCTGAACGAGACCGTCGACGGGAGAGTAGCCGACAACTCGTGCTTTGTGAATGGTCGAAGCTTTCCAAGGTCCATTCTTAGGGATGGTGTTGAGGTGATCGTCGGTGATACGAGAGATCTGAACATGCGAGACTTGAGATCAGCATTTCGACGGGACGCAGGTAGGCAGAGATTGAGACGTACGTGAACGAAACCAGCTTCTCGTTGTTCCTCGCCTTCTTGTAAGATCTCAACGGTAAGACCCCATTCATCATCCATTCTCACGACCTTGACTTTTTCAATGACCATTCCAACGGGGAACTTCTCCTCCATTCTCACTCCATCAACCTTCTTCTCATCCAACGCAACAACCCATTCAGCAGCACTCAACGAGAACTTCTTCGGACTCGATCCAATCGCGTCCCACATGATTCGAGCCTTGATCTTTTGCCCAATTTTGTAAGTATCTTCAGGAGTTGATGCAGGAGGAAGAGGAAGATGGAAGAGATCGATGGTTCCGTCGTAGAAACCGAAAAACTTGACGTTGAGACCGGAAGGAAGGACGGAAGTGATCAGGCAGGAGACGAGGTGAGAGGGGAGAAGGGAGGT
>Ga0308170_10001148_pt1 | contig 27058 bp, 14 predicted proteins | sample PhyBR2_2_FD_202136 | JGI IMG/M metagenome (GOLD analysis project Ga0308170, IMG submission 202136) | Phyllosphere microbial communities from UC Gill Tract Community Farm, Albany, California, United States - DLSLSB.R2 | ecosystem: Host-associated > Plants > Phyllosphere > Unclassified | place...
CCTATCCCATCCCGCTCATGTACGTATCAACCACTCCTCTGCTCATGCAGAACACCGTTGTTTCACAGTTTTTCAACTGCTCCAGGCTTCTCTTTAAATTCTATCCAAAGCGCCTGTTTGTCAAGCTCCTTGGTGTATGGGAATTTAAGGCCCGTCTCGGATATGTTCCTATCTCTGGGCTCTGTTATTACATCTTCCCTCCAACTTCCTACAAGGAAATATTCACTAGACCCATCTTCTTTACTGCATACATGACTATCATGCTTGGAACATCGGCGCTTATATCCATCCTCTTTTTGGAATCGCAGGAAGACAACCCAGCCGCCGTGTTCAAGCGGATCAAGGCTCAAGACATGCAGCTCAAGGGTATAAGAGATGCCAATTCTGTGGAGAAGCTCAACGACTATATATCTGTTGCTGCATTCTTGAGCGGTGTTGTAACCTCCTTTGTTTCTCAGTTCTGTGACTTATTTTTCGTTGTAGGCTCCGGGAGTAATATATTCTTGGCTGCTAATATTCTGAATCAGTATTTCAAGCTCTTTGGGAAGGAGTCTATGAAGCGATCTGGAAAGGCATTTATTGATTAAATAAACGTTTCTTTTATAAAATGTTTGTTTTATTCTTTTGTTTTTCTTTTCTCGTTTTTTTTTAAATTTTTATTACTCTTTTTTTTTTAGTTAGTTCATTTTTTTAAGTTTTTTTTTTAGACTCATAAATTGTGTTATAGACTATAGATTTTTTGTTAATTCAAGCAGTGCTTGCAGCAAAAAGTTTGTTTTACTTATGAAATGCAAATCCACTTTGTAATATTTTAGTTAAATCTTATTTTATTACTGTTTTCTGGTTGCGCTTGTAGCTGTTCAATCAGATACTTAGATTCTATTTTTATTTATCTGTTTTTTCACAACTATTTTTTCTAAAGCAAATCAATTTCTTCCTTAAAGCTTTCTTTTGTGTTGCAACAGCAACTCAAATTTTTAATTTTGAGATTAAATTTTTAGAATTCAATGAATGTTTGCAATCATTCAGAAATAGCAAAATGATTTTGGTAGAAAAAGCCTATGCTCAGCCCACCTTAGTCTCAAATACATGCTGGCTGCTAAATTAGAATGTGGTATATACTTTATTTAAATATACACTTTATTTAAATTTTACTGGATCATGCCCCTATTGATGGAGTCTAATAACCATGACAATGACAAAGCTGACTCAGCCATTGTAATCCACAAAGAAGACCTAAATTTTGCAGACTTTAAAGAGAGGTTGCTCTGTGAGGCCAGAATATTCAGAAAGGTCAATGACAAACTTGCAAGTATTGAGAATGAGCTAGATCATTCCAGTGAGAGGTACGCAAGCGAAGATGCCTCCAGGAGAAGACGAAAATCGCTAGGATACAAGTCTTTTGATTTTATTGGTGTGGCATACAAAGAGGCTTTAGACGATCTGAACCAAGTCTATGGCGAGAACCAGCTGGAGGACTTCAGCAGGAATTTCAGAAAGAATGATGCAGTCACCTGTATTGTAGATAAAAAGAAATATAAAGGAACTGTGTTGCAAGTCAATCAGAAAGGAATGACCATAAAAATAAAAGATAAAAGGAAGCTCAGAATTTCATGGAAGGACATTGACAATGAGGAGGTTAAAGTATTGAAAGGGAATGGCTTGGAATAAATGCTTAGTCTGTAGTTTACACTAACAGTGAATTCATCATAACTTAATTTTTTCAAGTTTTTGTCTAGCTCATGGCTTAAAATTCAAATAATCAGATAAAAGATTCAATTTTATAGGACTTGTCAAGCAAATCTCACAATGCCAATTACAGAAGGTGTTTCTAGCCTCAGATGTGAATCATGCAGAAAATTGGCTGGTAAATCTTTATTTTTGCCAAATTTTTAATATTAAAAATCTTGATCTCATTCATAATGTTCCCGGGCTGTTGTTAGCTTATAATACACTTACTAAGGAACACATAATTCTGTTTATGCACAATAAAATCTGATACGCTGAAATTTCTTGTAAACTCAAAATTTAGCTAATTTAGGCAAATCACAACAAATAAATATTTGCCAAACGGAGTCTATATATTGCAATTTACTTTAAAAGTGTCAACAATCTTGCCAAATAAATACTAAAAAGCTATTTTTTCTTTTGTTTTCTCATTTCACAATATTGATTGTGTTTTAAGTTTAACAAAACAATTTTTCAATATATACTTAAATTATTTTGTTTACAAAACCCAACAAAATGATGGAATTAATCTATTCATGCATTTATCTGCTGCTAATATCCCACGTTAATGCTGTGAGAATCGCAAGCTTAAAAAACCTGAGGCTGGATCATGTAGACTCGGAAATATATGATAAGCCACAATTATACTTGAAAACAGATAGCAAGTCATACGTGGACATGGTAACAAATGTGCCTTATGAAGTTCTCATAGCCGAACTTTTCAAGCACGGGCAGATACAAGAATCAAAAAAGACAAAAACGAGTGTAAAGTTTAATTTTACTTTTCCTGATGTTGCTAATAAGGACATTGCTGACCTTTCTTCGCACATTCCAGAAGATTTTACAGATATTCTACTCGACTTATCTTTCAATGAAAGCCCAAGAGCAAAATACCTGCTGGACTGTTTGAATTTGAAATGGCCAGAGCTGTCAAAAAAGGCGCTGCCTCTGAAAAATGCTTATTCGACATTAATTGATACAAAAATACCATTCTTTGCGCCTGGCGGCAGATTTAAAGAATTTTACTACTGGGATTCGTATTGGATTTTGCTGGGACTGCTACGAATGAAAATGTATATTTCAGCAGAAAACCTAGTTAAAAATTTTGTATTCATGATAAACAAGTATGGATTTATACCAAACGGATCACGAAAGTATTATACCAACAGATCGCAGCCTCCAATGTTTACACAAATGCTGTATCTTTTGCTGCAATATGACTTTGAAAGATATAAAGACTTTGTAATGTCAAAAGGCATAGGAGCAGCAATTGAAGAATATGAGTGGTTTGAGGAGAAGAAGAAGACAGAGTTCTTTTTTAATGGCCAACTACTCGCACTGAATCAATACAAGGTCTCTGCTAGTCATCCTCGCTTAGAATCATTTATACATGATTACATCGTTTTTGAGTATCTAAAGAAATATCAGGATAGCCCAAGCGAGACAGACTTTTACTCTCATATACACACCGCTGCTGAGTCTGGATGGGATTTTTCGACAAGATGGCTGCTGGAAGACAAGCATTTGTATAGCATCCACACTACTGATATGATTCACGTTGACCTTAATGCTTTATTGTACAGAAATGAGGTTATAATATCCAAAATTCTGCTTTTAAAGGGAGACTTTGAGCAATCGGCCAAGTTCAAAAACAAAAGTAATGAACGGGCTTTGCTTATCAACAAGGTTTTATGGAATCCAAAGCGCAAGATATGGAATGACTATGATACGAAAGCTCGCAAATACACGGACAAAAGGTTTTATTTCAGCAACATCATGCCACTCCTGTATGGTATTTCACCTCCAGACAATACAAATCCTGCAGAAATACTAACAGAGTATTCGAAAGAGCTATTTGGCTATGTGGGAGGGATTCCCACAGGCGGGGAAACAATTTCTAGTCAACAGTGGGATTACCCAAATGTCTGGGCGCCTCATCAAAGTATGATGGTCAATTACCTGCTAGACAAAGGCCACAGGAATCTTGCTGTGCACGTTGCAAGGACCTTTTTTGAAAATGCTTTTGCCGCATACATCGAAAAAAATGTATTCTATGAAAAGTATGATTGCAACCGTATAGGAATGACTGGGAATGAAGGCGAGTATTTGCCACAAACGGGGTTTGGATGGACCAACGGTACACTGATCGATTTTATTTATGAGTTTTACAAAGAATTTAATTCTGAGTTTGATCATCAAGAATCTTACAAATTGGTCTTGGAATATCTAAAAACAATAAATAATTGAAGCCAATATTAGAAACATCTCATTCTTTATAGAGTTGATCATCCAAAAAATAACTAAAAATCACACTTGTCAATTCTGACTCAGATACTCTCTGAATGGCTGCCCTATTTATTTTTTGTCCTGGACGAGCTTCAAGCATGCTAAAGCGTATGACATCACTCACTATTATGACAAAATTAGTTAAAAAAATAAGGTTCTGTAAATTTTGCTATTTAAGACCAAGTTAGAACAGAGCGAAATAGATGAATATTGTATAAATAAATATTATAATAGAACTTCACAGGCAGTTTAACTGCAATGACAAATTTGTAAAGTCTGAATTCTACTTTCGAGACAGTTTCAAAATTCTGAAATGTTTTGAAATTTGAAATAAAAAAATTAGGGACAAAAAGATAATGATTTTATTGTTTTTTCTGTATTCGTACTGCAAAACATCCATGGATCTATCTAGCAAGACTATCATCAAGGAGTTTAAGAGTCACTGCGAGTCCAACCTGAACTTTGTAGATTCTCCACTTGAGCTTGTTCACCTTGCAGTAGTTTTTAGGCATGGCGACAGAGCACCGCTCAAAATAAAGGGATCAAATTGGAAAAATAAAGACTGCATATACTGCGAGGATAGAGTTTGCAACACAGTTCGATGCCGAGACGGAATGCTCACAGAAAAGGGTTTTGATCAGGCGAAGAAAATAGGGGAATTCATTGAAAAATTTTACATTCCGAAATTCAGCACAATTGAAAAGTTCAAAGGTTACTACTCTAAGATCGGACGAACTACAACGACCTTAGAGGGAGTGATCAAAGGGCTTGGAAAATATGAATGTGAGATTGAGTTAGAAGACAGCATTGTGAACAACTACAATAGCAGTTTACTTAAGAGCATATTGACCAGTGATAATAATTCAGATTCTAAAGTAAGCACAAGAAGGGATTATCACTCCTATGACAGGGCGATGACAAGCTTGTGTTCTGGTGCAGCATTTGATTGCAATTCTTTTAATTGCGACAGCCAGCAGGTTTACAACTTTATAAAGTCCAAAGAATCACTTTTTCTGGAAAATATCGAAAAGACTAGGCAAAATGTAGTCGCAAACGGAATATCTCTGGGAAGTTTTGGGATCTTCCTAGAAAACATTTTGTCCGAAAGAAACGGGATAACATTGATATCAGGGCATGATTCTACTATTGTAAAGTTGTTGATAGGACTAAATATAAAAATGCATAAGCTCCCAGCATATTCAAGTGCTGTGTTTATAGAAGTGCTGAAGACACCTGAAAATAAAGAATACATAAGGGTTATTTATGATGGGAAAGTGCAGGAGATTGGGCTATTCCACGAAGAATACGTTGAAGCTAAAAACTTTATAACCTATTTGCAGATGTTCAACACCCTGAACAAAACCTTAAATCAAAAGACAAAACTTTATGTGAAGTCGATAGAAGATGATGAGGAATTGGAAAACCTGATCAAGTCTACTAAAAAAGTATACAAGCCTTTGATAAAGGAGTTAAAAGAGAAGAATTTGTTCAGTAGCTTGCTAGCAGAAGAAAAAGGAGAAGATTCTGTAATCTTAGGACTCTTTAACATGCTGAAGTCAACCTATAGTAATAGTTCGTTGCAGCAATACCTATTTGGAGGCTTGTTTGGAAAAGCCAAAGAGAATGAAAAAGTCCAAGTAAAGATCGAGGTAGAAAATAAGTCTACTGGAGAAAAAGAAGAACGAATCATGGAATGCGACTCAAGTAAAGATGGGGCATGCAAGATACTTTCAACGAACAAAAAAGAGAAAGATTCTGCAAAAGAGAAAAATTCTAGCGGTGATAAATCAAAAAATAAGACCGAAAATAAAAAACCTGAGGAAAAAAATGCAGAATTAAATGATGGTAAAAAGACATGCAAACCAGCAAATTCTTGCTCAGAATGCCAGAAACCAAAGGGACACCCTTGCGAATTAGATAAAACTGAAGATACTTGTGGTAAGAAGAAAGAAGCTGCTGCACCTTGTGGAAAGAAAATTTCGTCTAAGCCAGGCTGCCAAGAGCCTGTGATGTATGAATTGAATGCCGAGACGTTTTCTAATGATCCCAAGCCTTGTGATAAAATGAGTGAACCTGCGCCATGTGATAAAATGAGTGAACCTGCGACATGTGACAAAATGAGTGGATCTGCGCCGTGTGACAAAATAGGTGAACCTGCGCCGTGTGACAAAATGAATGAGCCAGAACCTTGCCAGAAATGTGGATTCAACAAAAGCCCACCTAAAACTTGCGAGTCTGAGCCAACAATAAAAACCTTTTTCGAACCTAAAAAAGAAAGCTACTTTAAAATATTTCCAGCCGCAACATGCAAGAAAAAGCCTGCCAATTTATTTAACATTGGCTGTAATATAAGGAAACCAGAAATTCTAGCGGCAGGCAAATGCAGAAAACATCCGATACCTGGTGTGACAATCTTGGACAGTGTCTGACTGCCTTCTCATTGAATAAAAAAGATGGAAATCTGTAAAATAATTGTTAAAATATTTAATTATAAAACATCTTTCAATCCATTAAAATATGAATCTATTTGAGAGTTTAAGGACACAAGCAATCCTGCGACTTCAGAGCTGTCTCTTTCATGCTCACTGCTTCTCTTAGCACTCTCATACATAATTCCCTGTATCATCTTGTTGTTCTTTCTGGCCTTCTCAAGCATCTGCTCTCTTTCAAGATTCACTCCATCATATTTCTTCTGTAGAGCAGCTATTTTGGCAGAAATCTCCTCAGACACTTTCTTGTCCCTGCTCTGCAAATTGAATATCTTGCTTTCAAGGTGTGAGATCTGTCTTTCAATATGGTTTATTCTAATTTTTAAGGCATTTATATTGCTGTCCCAGTTTTTCAGCTTGCTCTCAGATAGTACAATATCCTGCTCATATTTCTCAATCTTCTCCTCTACCGAATCTAGCTCGTTGGCAATAGCACTGATCGATTGAATTTGATCCCCGAGCTTGCAGAGCTTGTTCATTTTACTATTGTTTTCCTGGACTGTCTTCTCGATAGCCCGAATGGCCTCTTTTTCCTTCTCAATTAGAGATCTCATCTCCTCAACAAGCTCCAGCAGCTTTGAAGGATCGCTGACAATCTGCGTCTTGAGACAGGTAATCTCCTGCTTCAGGTTATGCTCCAACAACTGGCTTGAGCACAGTTTGTCGCCAATCTCGATCTTCTCGGACTTCAGCCTGCTGACATCATTCATTTTGTCCTTCTGATACTTGTAGAACTCCTTGAATTCATTCTCAAGAACCAGAGTTTCCTTCTCCAGGGCATCCTTAATTTTGCTATTTTCCTCTAACTTATTCTGCACCTGATCAATCTCAAGCTTAATTTTGTTGAGCTGAAGCTCAAGATCCTTCTTAATTAAGAAGTTGTTATCCACCATCTTGCTAGTTTGCTCATACACCTGTCTTTTGTTGTCTCTGAACATCCCAAAATTGCAGATTGTTGAGAGAATCTGGATGAACCGTCTTGAGTCTGGGGAGAGATCTCTGATGGTAAAATTGGATATGCCTATCTTACACAGGAAGCTTCCTATTCTCTGGACCTGTCTAATTACCTGCAATGATTCATCTCCGTCTGGAGCAGATGCTCCTTCGAAAAATTCAATGATTGAATCGTATATTGCTTGTGTGACTGCAACAGAAGGCTTGAGAATGTCTGCGGGGGATATTGTAATTCCTAGCTCAGAAAAGTAGGAGATTATCTCCTTGGTTGTGAGATCTGGAACTAAGTATATGTTTCTCTTATTCATGGGGAAGAATAAACAGATTGAAGAAGCAAGTAAAATATGAAAATTTTAAGTGCATTCATTTTGTATACGTGACGTAGAACTAGCCAATGCATACAATTCTTATTTATGAACCTGTTTAAGTCTGTTTCTTACGACACAAAATCTAAAGAATGCATATTTTAAATATGAAAAAATACACTGACAAGAGCGAACAGTCAAAAGAATGAATTTCATTGCAAGCAATTATCTGTTTAACTTAAATTAAATGAAGAATTAAGAAATTTTTTATGCAGGGGCATGCTTTACGATTGTCTTACCAAAGCAGATCCTGAGATAGACGAGCTGATTAAGAGGGAGGAGGACCGCCAGAGGCACAGCCTGGAGCTGATTGCAAGCGAAAACTTCACTTCTGTCAGTGTTCTCCAGGCCAACGGTTCTGTTCTGACAAATAAGTATTCCGAGGGCACTGTGGGAAACAGATACTACGGCGGAAATGAGTATATCGATCAGATAGAGCTGATATGCAAGAAAAGAGCATTAGAATTATTCAAATTAGACCCAGAGATATGGGATGTCAATGTGCAGGTTCTTACGGGATCGTTTGCCAACTTGGCTGTTTATCTTGGGCTGGTTGGCAAAGACGGAAGAATAATGGGGCTGGATCTTCCCGACGGCGGCCATCTGTCGCATGGCTTTCAAACGAAAAAGAAAAAAATCAGTGCTTCAAGCATATTCTTCACATCGAAAGCTTATAAATGTGGCGAAAATGAAGAGATAGACTACGATGCCCTAGAAAAGAATGCGAGAGAATTCAAACCTGAGGTGCTGATTTGCGGTGCATCAGCCTATACCAAAGACTTTGACTATAAGCGATTCAGGGAAATAGCAGGAAAGGATGCCTATTTGATGATGGACATGGCGCATGTGTCGGGAATAATTGCAGCTGGACTTATGAACAATCCATTCGAGTACTGTGATGTTGTCACAACCACAACGCACAAAATCCTGCGAGGGCCGAGAAGTGCCATGATTTTCTACAGGAAAAGCAAGACTCTGAGCAGTGGGGAGACTGTAAACATCAAATCTAAGATTGAGTCTGCTGTTTTCCCAGGATTGCAGGGAGGACCTCATAATCAGAAGATATGTGCGTTGGCTGTGGCCTTGAAACAGGCTAATACTCAGGAGTACAGAAACTATATTAAGAATGTACTGGAAAATGCTCAAACCATGGCTGAGGAGTTCAAAAAATTAGGCTGTAAAATGTATGGTGGGGGAACGTGTTGTCACATGATTCTTCTAATTTTACAAGGCGTAAGTGGCGATCTAGTCGAAAAGATCTGTGAAATGTGTAACATTTCCGCAAACAAGAATTGTATTCCGTCGGACACAAGTCCGCTGAAACCGTCAGGTTTGCGCCTGGGCACGCCTGCGCTGACAACTCGCGGCTTTGGAAAGAAGGATTTTGTGCAAGTTGTTAAGATTGTGCACGAAGCAATAGTGATAGCAAAAGATATCAGCTCAAAATGCCAGGAGGTTGGCGATAACATTTCATTCGTTGAAATGGCAGAAAAGGATTCCAGGATTGGCCAGCTAAAATCCAAAGTCATTGAATTGACATCAAAATTTGACATTCCAATTTTCAATTATCGTAAATAAATATTGTCTTTTGGTTTTTTATATGAAAATTTTTATTTTTAAGGTCAAGTCCCAAGATTTTATACAATTTGTTTAACAAGAGACAATATCTATTTACAGCAATTAAAAATCAGTAAAGCTCTATTCTTATTTTCTAAATAAAAGCTTTTGAACTTAATTACAAGCCTTCTAAATATCATTTATTGACTGATTTAGATTATTTTTCTTTTTTAAAAATTTTACACTTTTTTATTGGTGATTTATGGAAATCATTTTTAACATCAATAGTTTTTATTGGGTTGTATATGTTTGGTAAAAACATAATTTATTTGTTTCAGACTACGTCCTATATTTTCAGGCACTCTGATTTTCTTAACTTACCTGTTTTTTACTGTATTCACAATGAATTGAGACTTAACATTTTCCTTAAATTCTTTTAACTCCTCAGAGCTAGAATGCTCAGAATATCTGAAATATACAATTTCAATGCCTTTTTTTATTGTTTTCCCATCAAATCGTTTGTAATCTCTAAATTCTTCTTTTTCCTTCCACCCAGACCCTACAAGAACTATTATTTTGTCTGCACAAATATTTAAAATAATGTCATTCAGCTTGTTCAGATCCATCATTGAAATAATCTTTATTGGTGCCTCTTCAGACGTAAGTCTATCAAATGGAAGCAGCAGGCTTTTTTGCGAGGGCAATGCATTTTCATCTTTTTGGTATGCCGAGAAAGATGAAACCTCAATACCTGAAGTCTCAATCGACAAGCCAATTTTGTCTGGATTTTGAACTGACTCTAGCGTCTCAATTTGATCATTTAAATGTGCAACAATTGAAGGGATTGGCACATCCACAATTTTGCTTGCAACACTTTTCCTTCTCCTACAAATAGCTTTTTCGCTTTTAATCTTAGTTGGTGTGCTGTAAGGTGACGGTTTTCTTATAAACCCGTAATCCATCTCTGTCCTCTTCCTTTCATCAACTATTTCCAGTATGTCCTTGTTTATTTTGTCAATTGTATATTGACTAAAGCACCTAAAAATTTTCATTTTATCCTGCGATACCTGAACCATTTGATTCAAGTACTCGGCAATGCACAAAAAAATCTTTTCTTTGCCAATTCTGTATGTGCAGCACAGCACACAAATATTCATTGGGCACAGCTTGCCTCTTTGATCAAATTTGTGCAAAATTTTGTTGATAACTGCCCTTTGAGATTGAAAATTTTGAAAATTCTCATATGTGTTGTCTAAGTAAATGCATCTAAAATCAAAGTCAAAGAGATGGTATCTTCTGCTGTACCTGAAGTCTCCGGTATGGAGGATAAACTCCTTATTTATTAAGAACAGCAGAACAACAGACCCAGGACAGTGGTTTGCCTCTATCAGTCTCACTACAAACGTGCCCATATCGTAGTTCTGGTACATTTCCAAGCCTACGGCATTGCAACCTATTAGTTTCTTAACCAGCTCTGCAGTGGTTGTAGAACAGTAGACAGGAAAGCCAAAAGACTTTTTGAGCTTTGTGTAATGATCTGCGTGAAAATGGGACAAAAAGTAATGTGTACAATCCTTGAGTGGCAAGTCAAAACAATCTACGGTAATGCTAGTATTTAAAATTCTTTTGTAGTAAGGAATATCTTCTACACTCACTGGCTGAACTATTCGTTTGCTGAGTGTTGTGAATTTCATAAGCTTGAAATACAAGTAAAATTTTTACTACCAGAATATTAAAAATATGAATAACCGTAAAAATACATAAATTTGGAAGCCAAATCCTGTGATTAACAAATCTATGGACTTTTAGAATAGAAACTTAGAAAGATTAACGCAAGCAAAATTTTATTATGTATAACTTTTAGGATTAATCGATGTAAGGTTTGATAAGCTCAAGTATGCTCTCGTAGCTCATTTCGCTGTGCAAAATCTGATTTACCAGCTGTTTAAATGCCTTAGACAACGATCTTCCCTTCCTGTAGTTGAGTAGAGGCATTATTATTTTGTATTTAGGAGGATTGGTGGATGTAGCATGCTCAAAATAGGATTTTAGAATGCTTTCCATGTCCAGCATGCTTTTTTCATATTCTGAAAATATTTTTATGTTGTCCCAAGCGTGTCTTCCTATCATAATGCCATCAAGGTTCCTTACTTTGGCCAAGTCATCTGACTTAATGCCACCGTTAAGAGAGATGAAAAGATGAGGAAACAGGTTCTTTAGGTCGTAGACATACTGGTAATTTAATGCAGGAATGTTTCTATTTTGCTTCGGATTTAGCCCACTAAGCCAGCATTTTCTGGCATGCACGTAAAACTTGAAGCACAGAGTATTGGTTGAGATATACTCTACAAAGCCTTTGAAAAAGTCAAAAGAATCATGTTCGTCCACACCAGTTCTGATCTTCAACGAAAGTATGACCTCAGCAGCCTTGTACACCTCATTTATTATGTCAGCCACATTTTCCTTTTCAAGCATCAGAATGGCCCCAAATTTGCCGCATTTCACTCTGTCAGACGGACATCCACAGTTGAGATTGAACGAGTTCCAGCCCAGCTTCTTAAGCCTCACCACCGACTTAGCAATTTCTTGTGGATTTGAGCCTCCTATTTGTACAACTGTCCCATCTTCTGGAAGACCAAGCATGTACTGTATTTTCTCGTCTGTTACATTATTAATAGTTGAGGCAACCACCATTTCAGTGAAAAGCACTGTTTTGGGAGACAACTTCCGAATTAGAAGTCTGAATTGCGGTGTTGTTATTTTCATCATTGGAGCTAGACTAATTTCAACCATTAGGGAAATTTAAAAAAAATTATTTAGCCAAAAAGCTGGCATGTTTCTGCACAAAAATTTTCAATTGTCAAAATTTCCTCAATCCTCTCTGCCACAATCAATCAAAATTAGAGCTAAAAGTTTTTTATCATTTTTACAGGCCAATCAAATGCCAACAAAGTAAAGAGACTCTTAAAATGTCATCTCAGAATATACGCTTACAGATGACTTCACTCCAAGTTCCCCAGAACAAACAAAATATCACGGAAATTATAAATTTATTCTTCTTTTATACTGGCATTTTGAAGAAGCTGGTTCTTCTAGGTATAATTCCACTGAAATCATAAATACAACTTCTTAACATCATTCAGATCGAATTCTGTCTGGCAAGAGGGACATTTTCTCTGTCTAGACTTAAATCTGCTGCTAATGCACAGGTCACAGAATGTGTGCATGCACTTTGAAAGAATGCAGTCTTTAATGTTAGAGTCACACAATGAACAGCTGAGTATCTTCTTGAATCTATCAATTGTCTCAACAGTGTTCTCCTCTTCCTTGTAAATGTCTTTGTAGATCTCACAGAGTCTCTTATTAGTTGAGCTTTCGAGTGTCAAATTGTTAAATTTGATATTCAAGCTCAGCAGCTCATCCTGGAGTGAACGGTAGCTTCCCTTTACAAGAGACAGTTCTGTCTCGGTTTTTTTAAGGGACGACTGGAGATTCACAAGATGCATTCTATAATCCAGAATCTTCTTATCTTTTTCTATAAATTGCTTCTCAAAAGTAAGACTCTTTTCTTTCAGAAGACTGGCTTCTTCGTTCAAATTCATCCTCATGCCCTCAAGCTTCTTTCTTTCCTTTTCGACAAAAGCCTTGGATTCCTCAGAAATTTTTAGCTTGTTTTTTAAAGAAAGATTTTCTGTGGTAACAGCAAGATTCTGGCTGTTCAATGATGCTATCTGCTCTTCTAAAGTTTTATTAGTCTTTGACACCTCATCATATGCCTTAGTAATGCTAGTCAGCTCGTCAATCAGAGACATTTCCAGATCCTCGGCATCTGCTCGCAATAGCTTCAATGAATCAACAGTCTCCGTTCTTTTGTTGCTGTCTTGCAGGATGCTTTCAAGATTCGCTATTCTCTGCTTATAATTGTCCTTCTCATTCTCCAACAGACTAATCTTCATGCTCAGCTCTGCATTGGAATTTTTCAAACTGTAAAGCTCTTCTCTGGATGACGGCGTTGATGCCTCGGAAGCATTCACAGTTATTGGAGACTGCTTCTTCTGGTTAAGCAAATCAGTTACTTTCTTACTGTTGTCTTTTACAACTTCAATGGCTTCCTTGCTGATATTCAGCTGCAATTCCAAGTCCCGCATCTTGCTCATCAGCTGGTCAATCTCATTTTTAAGACTAAATATCTCCGTGTTCTTCTCATTTATTGCCTTTTCTATTATTCCAACAGTGTCAATGTCACTTTTTATGCGCTTCCTGTCTTCCAGCAAGCTCCTATTTGTCTTTTTGCATTCTTCTACTTCATTTTCCAGCTGTTGGATTCTCACATTCCGCTCCTTCAAAACTGTATTCATGTCTTTCTGTCCCCACATGTTCTTGCTGAGAATGGGGCTTTCCTCCTTAAACAAGGCATCTTCCTGGGTATTGTTGATAGAACTCTTGGCCTTTTTTCTGATCTTAGCTTCCTTTTCTATGCCTTTTTCTATATTCGTGGTATTCTCATATGCTTCTTCTTTTTGAAAGCTTAGACAGCTTGCTTCTGGGATATTCTCATTCTCTCTATTGATAGACTTCAATTCAATAGAGCTGCTGTTTGCAGCTTCACCGTCATTCACAATGCTCCTGTAGCCATTGAGATTCTCGTATAACAGTAGTTTCTGCTTTGAAGATATTCCCTCTGCATTCATCATTTCCCCAAGCTGCTTAAGTGCCATTTTGAATGTTTTTCTAAATGCTTTATCTGCAAGCTTACTCTTTTGAGCCATGATGGGCACAGAGAATTTTTATTTAAACGTATTGCAAAAAGCAACGAATCGGAATATTGCATTTATTTTAATATTATATTGTGTTCAATGCATGCTGCAAACTTATTCTCTATTGTCATAGTTTTATGCAGTTGCATAAAGTTCCCATACTTCTACTGTATCAAAAGTAGAAGTTCTACGAAAGATTGAACTGGTGACAAAACACTGATTATTTTGTTGGTAAATGCAATAAAGCTGCACAGGCTTTTCATTGGGGCATCAATGCAATTTTCTTATTGGTGATTTTAATATAAAACTGTAAATCTAAAGCATCCAATAATCTTATAAACAAAAACATTGGGGGTTTTGCCAATAAATAGTCTTCATTTTGATAAATTTAAGTCCTGTCAAAGATTGCTTTTATTTTGATTGATGAACTTTAGGCTTGCCAAGAAAGAGCCTCTTGAATAAAAAAAGAAGAAGATCATTTATTTCTTATTTTTATCTTAACAAAAAAACTAGCCTGGCTGCATTTATTGCCAATAGAACTTTCCTCATAAGCAGTCTTTCAGCCACTGACTTCTTCTCAAGCGTCCTTTACTTCCTGATTTTCTTGTCTTTTTACCCATAAAATGAAAGTTCTTGGTCAAAAAAATGCGTATTACATAGATTTAAATAAGAACGTATACAGAGGATACGTTGAAACTACATTGGTCAGTGACCCAAGCGAAAGATATGTTACCTACAGGTCGACGCATCTGGACATCACCAAGGTCTCTGTGGTCTCTTTAGAAAAGACCCTTCTCTCTGGCTTTGATGAGAAAAATAAAGAAGAAAAGCTCACGAAAAACATTTGCAACAATAGTAGCATAAACGGCAAAGAGGAAAAAAATGTGCATAAAAGTGAGGTCAAAACACAAGAAATAGAGAACATTGAATATTTTTCGAAAGACAAGGCAAGAACTGCGAAGAGTGGGAAATGCAGGATTGAAATAAAGCCAAGAAATAAAAACAAGGCTGCAAACTCAACTGTTGCTGGCCAGGTCTACTCAACCCCTTTGAGCCATTCTGACAATATCCGGACAGACTTCTGCAAAAACAGGCCAGACAACACCAAGCACTTAGAGGAGCTTGGCATTACGGACAAGGATGCTTCTTTGAGCTTAGAAACCTGTCATGATTCTTTCAAATTCAAAATTCCGGAAAATATAGGAGAATTCGAAGATCCTGAAACAAAGAGATTTGTGATAAGAATAGAATTTTCGCCTAAAAAGTCTAATCCTGCTATTCTGTGGTACAAGCCTGTCAACGACAGGGATAAGCACAAAGAAGTCATTGCCTTAAATGGCAGCTCTCACATCTACAATTCATCCTATATTGCTCCCTACATTGACACTGTAACAGAGATGACCATGTATTACATTATTCCAAATATTGAAGAAATCAAAGTTGTAAGCTCTGGCACATTCAAGGCCATCAAGGAGGAGGACAAGACGATAGTCTACCAATATACTGCCTTCAGCAATCCAAAATATTTCATGTTTGCTGTAGGCACCTACGACCAGAATGACTTATTTAACGATAATGACAAAAAAAAGGTTTTGACTCCCATCTTATCCGGATATGACTCCAAGGACAAGAGTGCTGGATTTGGAAACACAAGCGAAGGCATGAGTGATATTTTGACAGACATCCAAGCGATAATAAAATACATTGAAAATTTCACCAAAACTTCAGAGCTTTCTACTGCAAATATCGTTTTTACATTGCTGAATGTGGATGATTTGGTCAGTAAAAACATGATTGTTCTGAAGTACAACTATGTTAGCACCCACAGAGATGTTGAGGTGGCCTTTCTACTGAGAAGAATCCTCTGCAGCTGCTTGTGCTTCCAGACTTATGGATTCTTAAACTGGAACAGCGTAGATTTTTGGATTGTATATGGATTTTCAGGCTATCTTGCCGACTATTGTCTTCGATACCTTTTAGGAAACAATGAGTTTGTTTATGGTTATAAACAAAATAAAGACTTTCTGATCAAGAATGATGTAGTTGAGCCGCCACTTTTTTATACCCTACGAAAAGATCACGAATATAGTGCCGACTTTTTTAAAATCAAGTCTAAGATGGTGTTTCATTGCATGGAGTCGCATCTGAGCTACGCATTCTTGCAGAAGATCTCTGACTCTGTAATAGAGACACGGACCCGTAATGGCTTCCCCTTAGATAATGATGAGGACTCGCCAGATTCACACAAATCATTTTTGGAAGAGCAAAAAAAATGTTTCACCCAAAGGTTTATCAGGATAGTCAAGGACTCTACGGGAAAGGATTTGAAATCTCTTTTCGACTTCTATGTTTTCCGCCCTGGATTGCTTAAAATAAAGATAGGACTGCAGATCATTAAGAAGAAAAATATGGTCAAGGCTGTGATAACTCAGACACCGACTAGTCTGCTGCCAGGTGCGGTAAAGAAGTCGCTCAACAATATTGAAATCAAGTCTGTTGAATTGGAGGGCGCATTCGACCATTCGCTGGTTCCTGAAATTGAAAATGTCTTTGCTTATCATACCAGAACAAAGAAGAAGAAAAAGGAGGACGAAGATGAAGAGGAGGACGTTATGCCATTGCTGTATGTCTTGGCCGATCCAAAGCGAGAGAACTTGTTTGACTATTTTGTCGAACAGCCTGACTACATGCATATTGAACAGCTGCAAGAAAAATGTGTAATGGCACAGCTTGAGGCCATAGATAGTTTGAGTAGAAAGCCAACGTTGGCCACATGCGAGGCTTGTGAGCGGATGCTAGAGAATTCACATGTGTTTTATAAGGTTAGAATAAAGATAATGAAGATACTAAAATCAATGAAAATAGAAGGTTATGAAAACATTTATAACAGTGTTGAAAGCTATGGCCAGAACAACTGTAACGATGAATACGATGGCTTTCAAAGACTCATTCAATTTTTTATCAGAACAAGATGTGTTCCCAATTCTACCATTTTGAAAGGAAATGAGTTTGGACTTATACAATACTTCCTGCAAAAGCATCTTGTTAAGAGCATTTCGTATTTGGATGACGACAATCTCATAAAAAAGTCTAAAATTGTCATGGCTTTTTTAGAGAATATCTTGAAATTCAACGACAATTCAATGAGCCAGTTTGAAGATTCCTGGTATATTTCTGCTATCATCAATCTCTATGGATTACATTGTTGCTTGCTAACAACATTTTCAGAGACAAGCCCTAGCAAAAAGGAAGAAGATAAGCATGTGACGAATGATTTGTATGATGAAAAGATCAGAGATTCATTTGATGATTTTTTTTCAGCATTCAAAAAAGAAAGGTCTAAATTTATTGCAGACGTGTCCGAAACTTCAATTCCAGTTGATTCAGAAAATATTATTAGGAACTGCATCAATGAGATAGAAAGATTTAGAATATCCGACATGGTTTTCCCGTCAAACAACAACGTTGTTACAAGGGCATGCCTGATTTCTTATATCAGACTTGCTTTTTATAAAAAGGTGTATATTTCCAGATGCTTTTTAGAATCTCTTTCTGAATATCCTAATTTGTTTTCTATAAGATTTGTGGCTATCGAGGGGCTTTTACTGCTATTTCCTGGCACATTATCGACTGTTTTGAGAATGATTCTCAAAGAAACTTCTTTTATCGTCAGGAATGTGCTGAGTATTCTTCTTGAGATAATCAGCTGTTTTTATAAGCCAGAGCATTGTGAATATATAAAAAACATGGGAGAAGCTAATTCTGCAGACGAAAATACCGTTGCTGAGGATCATAATGAATCAAAATCAACGCATCGCAAGAGTTCTAAGTGTGATAAAGATATAGCTTTGAGAATTATTGAAGACCTGTGTGTTAACAGAGACATTCTTGCTGAAATATTTCGAATTTATTTTTATGACCCCAATATTTCTTATTTGATTGATAAGGTATTTGCTTGTTTGGACAATAAGTTCATAAAAAGCTCTCTATACAATGAATCTATAATAAAAAGCTATGATTTTGCTAAGGAGGAGGCTAACAGAGGATCTATGTTGAAGACTATCTCGGCCAATAAAACTGTCAAAGTAGTGTCTTTTGAAGAGCTAAGAATAGCAGCATTTGAAGCATACCATAAAATCAGAATCCCAAGCCTAAGAATAAAGACAAAGCCCAAATCGGTTGTAAAGCCTGAAAAGCCCTTTGATCTCAGATCGCCCAGCCTTTCAAGGAACAAGCCCTGTAGATATCCCTCTTCTAAGCTTTATGAGGAAACTCAGGAGTATTTTAAGATAACACTTAAGGCACTTGATGCATCAACTATACCTTGTCTGGTAAAGCATTACAATAATCTAATCATACGTATTAAATTTCCCAGCAAAGTTATCAAGCTTAAACGGATTGACTATCCCAGGATTCTAATTTGCAAATACAGAGAAAATCCCTATGCCCTTGAAATTGATGAGTTTGTAAAGAAAACGAGAGGAAGTAGCACCTTTTTCTCTTGGCAACCGCTAACAACCTCTGAAATTTTGGGCAAACTTGAAGAATATGTGATGATTTTGAATAAACCCCCTAAAAAGGAAACTGGAAACATCAAGAAACAAGAGAATTTCAAATTGTCTGAAGAAAAGCTGGATGAAGATGCTGTTTATAACTATCCGTTTTATGAAATAGAAAAATCTCTAATTTTTTGTCTGAGCTACACACACTCAAAGCTGTATTCGATGAGTAAGAGTCTTTTCTCGCTTCTTGAAGCAATACAATTCCAATATTCTTTTATTCCCAAGACTGTTGTTCCGATGACGCCTGCTCTCAGGCTCAGTTGCCTGAACTTTGTCAAATCGCTTGTAGAGAATCCCAATTTCAATGTTTTTGTATATCCTGTAGATTCGTCTGTTCTAAAGAATTATCCAGACATTGTCAGGTTTCCTGTCTGTTTACAGGACATCTTGAAGAGACTGGGCGAAGATTCGCCTGAGACCAACCAAATAGGTAGTCATTCTGGGAATAAAGAATCACACTGCACTAATTTCATGAGTTTTGAAGCCTTTGTTACAAGTTTAAGGAGAATATCTAGGAACTGTCTGAATTACAACGATTCAAAATCTGAAATAGCTTCCTGGGCAAGCGTTTTGAAAGAAAAAATCTCAAGCTTCGCTAAGCTGCAGAAGTTAGAGGCTGTCTGTTCAATAGACGCTCTTAAAGACATCATAGCTGAAAGTAAGCTGAGTCTAGACTATTTTAATTTTGATAATTTGCACACATGGGCAGATCTGGATCTACAGTTGAAAAGCATCAAGAAAAAGCATTCCAGATATTCCTCTGTTGGAAAAATGAATTCAGTCTCCTTAAACTTCATCAAGCAGCAGCTTTACAATTGGTTTTTGAATGACGGCTTGCGTGTTCAAATATTTGACGATTAAAACTATTTAAGTATTTGCAAAAATTTTACCAATTAAAAAGCTTATTTTGACTTTTACTTTAGTAAAAAAATGAAATCTTAGAACTTTCTTTTTATTTTTAACATTATGTCGAATATTTAAATTCATGGGTAAAAATTTGATAATGATACTTAACACATTATTTTAACAGGTAAAAATGCTTTGTAGGTTTTAAGCAAAAACATGTTTAAATCCAATTTTCTTACAAATGTTTTGCACTGTAAGATTCGAAATAGAAAGTTTGTACAAATCTCCATTTTTTGTGCAAATTTTTTTGTTGATCAGAGAATTAAGTTCGCACTTGATCAAGAATTTGTTGTCTAGCGACGGATCTATGCTTTTTACCTCGTTAAATATTCTTATAAATTTATTTTCTCCGATCATCCCCATTACAATCACAGACTGAGTGTAGTTGAGAGCATCCTCAGTAAACCCATAAACATTCAATTTGTCAGAAAACATAGACGTTAATGAAGACCTGGGGTTCAAAGCTATCAAATCTCTGTCGATTTTAATATTATCGACTTGTAAGATTTCTCTAATACCCTCGGAATGCTCTCTTTGTTCCTTTGTAAGGCTTCCATTAGACAATGCCTTGACAGCATGCCCATTCAGAGTGTCTGCTTCAAAAGTTCTGTCAAGTTGTAACAATTCCTCACATATATTGTTCTTTTCATTCACAGACAACTTGAATTTGTAAGGTATAAAATCAAAGTTTCTGTTGTTCGAGTATAAAATTAGCTTCTGGTTAGCATGCTCGTCGCTGAGCTTTCCATCATCAATCAGCAGCTGGACTGCTCTGGAATTTTTGAAGGTGGTTGTAAAGCCCTTTTTGTATTCTATCCTGTTTACCTTTAACAACACTTCAAAGATCTCCACAGACTCGAGTGAAAATATCTGTATTTTAAAGCTTTTCTCATTGCTGAGAAAGTCTATCAACTTTTCTCGTTTTTCAAATATATTTCTATCCTTCATAATGTCAGTCTGATGAGTTTTATGCTTTTTTTCACCATCTGCTTTCTCGCAAATAGTTCTGTTTTTAGCACTTTTGTTCTTAGCCTTGCAGTTTGAAGCAGAATCTGAGCTTTGATCTTTCCTGCCTTTTCTGTATGTTAATCCCAACTTGTTTTTCTTGGTCTTCCTCTTAGTATCTAATTCCTTGCTTTTGTATTTCTTGACTTTCTCTTTGACCAAATTTCTTCTGAGCTGCATTTTTAGGCCAAATATTTGACTATAAGAAATATTAGGCCTAAAAATGCAGCCAGAAAAGCAAACAGACAATAAAAATAAAGAGAAATTTAAGAATTACAGAAAGTTGCCCAACAACGTTGTAAAAAAGCCACGATATAAGGAATCTGAAATTATAAAAGACTTCTTGAAATCAAAGAATGGCTTAAAGTTTCTTGTTAATTCCACAAAGGATAGAAGGTATTCGGCTTCAGCAGATATACTGCCCCAAATAGACTTTATTATAGATTTTTATACAGCTTGGGCATCATCAGTGCCAGTGAGGAAAAATTTGAAAATCTCAAAATACGAGTTCTTAAAAAATTTAGAAGATTTTTGCACTAAAAATGATGTAAAACAGAGCTTTGATGAACTATTTTTGTCCTGAGTGCTTTATTAAACTTCTTATGTATCAGATCTTGCAAATGAGAATCTCTTGAATTTATTATTTTTGCTGTTCTGAGCCAAGACTCTATAGTGCCTGTGTACACACAAGGCAACGATAAGCTGCTATCAGCTTTACTAAACTTATTCTTCCAATACGATTACAAAGATGAAGGCTCAATTCGACAGATCCAGGCCGATGCTTATTTTTGTTTTGCAAGAATAATGGATGTTGTGGAGTTAGAGAACGTTAAGGCATGGAAAAGATGTCTAGACATCGCTTTAAAAATGTTTCTCAGTGGAAATAAGGAATCAAGCCTTCGTTTAAACCACTATTTTGTTCTCGCGTCTTCATTGATTGATTCATCTTTTGTTTCTTTTTTTGTAGACACACTTGAGATTAAAGTTTGGTACAGGTTTTTTGACTGGGTTCTTGGCAAAGACTGTATCAGCTGGATAGAAGCTTTTGAATGCTTCGGATGTGCTTACATTTTGCATTTTAAAGAAGAATTTCTAAAATGCACAGAACCAAATCAGTTCTTTGAAGTTCACCGTAGCAAGTTCCACAAAAAAAAGTCCGTTCCGCTTAACGTTCTTTTGCAAATTTTGAAAGAGGCTGATAAGCTCTTCGAAAATTGCCGCAAAGAGATAAATGTTATCAACGACTATGAGTTTATACAACCTGAGCTAGAACTACAAGATTTCTGATTAAAGCAGATATTTTAAGACTTACCTTATTTCTGTAATTTGTGTCTGGTTTGCATAAACATTATTTCTTTTTTTTTAAAAACATAGATTTTTATCAAAAATATCAGATTGCCTAAAATCAATTGCAGTCTCGAATACTGCATAACACTAAAACATGTTAGCTTTTCTGCCCAATTTTATAGCTGTTTTTAGTTTCTAAATTATTTTGGCCTATTTTTATGCATCGTAAAAATGAGAAGAGCATTGACAGAGTTGAACATAGAGCAAATAACGAAATTTATACAGTCAAATCGGCTATTGCCAGATGTTGAAAATGATGCCAAAGCTAGGACTCTTTCTATAAATGCACTTAGACTGATGAGCAACGAAAACGTTGATTTTCTATCACTGTATTACAAAGACTTAGAAGAAAAGGAAGCAACTGAGGCATTGAAAGAGCTTGGCTTTGAGTCAAATATTTCATTCAGAGAGAAAATAGATCTTCTAAAGGGGGTAATAAGAATTAATCTTACAGATGTCATCAAGACAAATATCAAATTGTTATTGAAGAAGGACGTTTTTGGCAAGTCCCGCAAGAATGACGGATTCCAAAAATACCAAGATTTAATAGAGAAAACAACAAGAAGGGAAGTAAACAAGTATTTGCAAGTCTTCAAAATCAAGAACAAGGTGATAAGAAGGAGAAAGATCCGAGAACATTTTATTCTGGACAGAAATATAAATAGATTTTTAGATTTATACGATATGAATGACTTTGAATATCAGCTGTCAGAGAAGAATCTTCCTGCTTTGAAAAAAAAAGATATTGAAAAACCTAGTGAAAAGTTGAAGGATGCAGAGCCTGAAGACAGGCCTTTGTCTAAAGGTAAAAAGCCCAGAAAAATAAGAGAAATTTCCATTTATGATAAGGTAGACAATGTTAATGTCATTCTGAGAAAGAAGAAGATCTTGAAGCTAGAGCCTAGTGGCCACATCGATTATCATGTGGATCGTAAGTTTAAACTTAAAAGTATCAGAAAAAAGATAGATGCTCTTCCTACTGTAAAATTTGATTTACAAACGTATGAAGAATTTGATTTGAGAGCATTCATTGAAGACATTCTTTACATTAGAAATGGCATTGAGCCTCCTAAAAACAGCAATTTCAAGTCGGTCAAAGATTTTAAAAGCAAGGCCAAACGAGAGAGGTTATTTTTCAATCAGATTCTTTGGAGATTCATTGCAAGGCTGCTCATGAAGCAAGACAAATATTTGAGTTTTAGAGATGCAAAAATGTTGTCTAAAGAGATCAGGTGTAATCTTTTGATGAAGGATATTGAGTATTTTTACAATGTTTTTTACAATTCAGGACATTACTTTACAAGATAGCTGTATCGTTCGTCTTTTATAAAATATTACAGATTTTTTCAAAAAAATATCTAAGAATCTATTTTGTGTAAGAGTCTTTTCTAAGAAATACAAAATGTCATAGATGTGATGACAGATTGCAATATAGCAGATTTTTGTGCTGTAAATTTTAACTTACAAAATAATAAATTTAACTTATGCCTTTTTTGCCAAATATTTCAAATTTTTATTGTAATTGCTTTCAAAAAAGGTTCTAAAAATAAAAATAGTTTTTTATTCATAACTTTCTGACCTTATTAAAATAAAAAACTCAGAAAGATGCATTTATTCACATCTAAAGCTCTAATTATAAGATTTTAGACTTAAATGCACCATAGACAATAAGAGGAAATATGATTGAGCAATCTCCGTGGACTTTGAGACAGGATCTGCCGCTCTTTACCTTTCCCCAGCTGTAGGCCTCAGTAATAGAAGCTCCTGAATCAGAGGCATCAAAGTCAAACGCAGTATTGACTATAACACAGTACTCGAGTCCATCATTAAACAGGTTCCCGTTCAGAATGTGATGCTTTACCAGTCCTCCTCCAAGGACAATGGCTCCATTTTCTCTGCTTCCAAGGCATTTAGTGTTCATCCTGAAAATATCTTCCACAATGTCAAGCTTAAAACAGTCTCTTTTATTATAGAAAGTCAAAAGATCCCCAATGGACCCATCTGTCAATGCAGGAGAAAATACACTTATGTCATTCTTATAGCACCAATATAAAACACTCTCCTCGCTGTTAATTTTTTTTCCCAGATGCCTTATAAACTTAGAAGGTGTGAGAATGAGTGGGAAATCTTCTGTGTAGCACTTATTTTCATTCGATTTTGCTTTAAAGTTTGGGTATTCCTCAGATTCCCCTGAGATCAGCTCATCCATCACAGAGTTGAACCACTGTTCAAACAGCACATAATTATCGTTAGAAATCGCCATGTTCCCGATTCTATTCCAGCCATTATCTCTGAGAGCCTGCCCATCCAGCTCAAAACTGCCAATGTAGGTTGGTTTCATGCATTTTATGCAATCCTCTTCAACACCTCCTCCTGTGAGGACAAGAACTTCAAAATGCTTGTTTTTTGCCAAGAAACTAATGCTTTCTCTCACTCCTGAGCTAATCATATTTGAGGTAGCCCCTAAGTATATCCGTGCATTGGCCTCTTTCATTTTCTTGATCTCTTTAATTGCATTATATAGATTTGTAGCTTGTATTCCGGTAGTTCTGAAAGAAGACAAAATATCATCTAGGGTAACGTCTCCATTAAAATCAGCGCCCTTTACTTCTGTGATAAATTCTATGCTATTGATTATTTTTGCAGCAATGTCCTTTACGCATTTTGGATTGCTTGATGAGGAACTTCCTGTGCTTTTGTCATCTGGCATGAGAAATGTAAATTTTTTGCTGATTAAAATAAATGTAAGAGTTAATTGTAAGTAATAAGAAGTAATTAAATGCTAAAGCTATTTTGTAAAATGATTCAGATTCAAAAGCAGCAGCATTTAAGTCTAAGAAGCCCCAATATTTTATAGTTGATAAAATAAGCTAAAGTAAGGTTTGTAATTTTTAAATAATGTGTAAAAAATGAGACTTTAGAACACTGATTGCTCTAAGTTGTCTTTTTTAGTTTAAGAATTTATTAAAGCTTCGAGATTTAGCATGAAAGCTTATAATGTTGTTTGAATGCAAATAATACATTAAGCTAATTGCTAAGACATTAACAAATAATAAAAACACTTGTTTTAAAGACTATCTCGATCAGATAGCCTAATTAACATTGTTTTTGAATTGAAAATAATTTTTAAAAATACAATTTTGTGTAAGGTTTAATCAAAAACTGCACAGATAAATTTTTCTATCTTTTTCTTTTGCGTCTTTAGTTAAGTCAGCACCAAAGTCTTTGCTGAATGTGCCGTTCTGAGAGATTTCCAGTGATTTTATGGTCGTGTTCTCTTTTAAGGCAGCAAATAGAAGCTGAGACCCTTCAGGCTTCAGATATTTGGTGCAAATGGAAAGGTCAGTTATCGTATTATTTATTCTAATACCATCAAACAAATTCTTAATATTCGTATTCATGTCTAAAAGAGAAATTTGGGATATGTCCAGCTTTTCTATTCCTTTGTTTGTCTTAAGAATATCAGAAATATAGCCAATTCCAAAACCTCCTATCGCCTGGCAGCAAATGCTTAACGTTTTTAGGGTCTGGTTTATTTTTAAAGATTCAGTGATATGTTTAAGACCTTCATCTTCTAAGCTGTTGCCAGACAAATCTAAAACTGCTAGAGTCCTATTTTTTGCAAGGGCATCTGCAATATACTTGACTGCAGGTGTTTTAATGCCAATACAACTGATGTTTAGCAAACGTAAGTGTTGGTTAATTTTTAATGCCTCTGAAATGTACCAAATACCATAATCTCCCAAAGCATTTGCTGCAATGTTTAGCTCGGTCAAAGTTGTGCTAGTTTTTAATGCCTCGGCAATATATTTAGCTCCTGTGGCTGTAATGTTGCAAGAGAGGCACAAAAATTTCTGAAGAGTTTTGTTTGTCTTCAAAGTCTCTGATATGTGCCTTAAACCTTCGTCATCCACTGGATTGTTTGAAATATCTAGCGTAGTTAAAGTGTGGTTTATCTTTAAAGCATCTGCTAGGTACTCTGCCCCTTTTTTTGTTATAAGATTGCCAAAGAACGAAATACCTATCAACGTTGAACTTGGGGATTTTAATGCCTCACTAATGTATCTAACTCCCAGATCTGTTATTTTACTGTTAGCTAACATTAGTCCAAGTAAACCATTGTTTACCATCAGTCCCCGAGCTAGTTGTCTAATTCCTATATTGTCCAATTTGTTGTCTGAAATGATTAAAATAATCAATGTATTGTTTACCATTAAAGCATTCGCTATTTGCTCAGAGCACTCACTTGTGATGTTGTTTGATGAAATGTCAAGTATTCTTAGATTTTTATTATCTTTAAGCACGTTAAAAATATCAGCACAGCACTTGGATTCTAAACTGTTACCTCTAATTGTGAGTTCAGACAATTTAGAATTGTAGCTTAGCAAAGAACTTACAACCTCAGCCAGTTCTTCGGGATTTTGATTGAATGCAGTTAATGTCAAGTGTTCTAGTTCTAGCCTAGTGTTAAAGAGCAACATTTTCATGTCTTCAATTGACATTTCTGATCTTGGGAGAGAAAAACTAGTAATTTCCATTCTCTTAAAACTTCTCTGCTCATTCCATAAGCTTCTAATAACCTCAGATTTTGTTGCAGTACCTTTTAAATATAAATTTAGCCAGGTATCAAATATCTTACCTGGATCCAAGCTAAGCAGCAAATCATCAATGTAAATGAAAAATGGAATGAAAAGTTTTCTTGTAGCTGGATCTGACAAATTTGCAGATTTGACTATGTTTGCAATCATTCTCTTGATAATAGAATGATCAACAATGTCTTGTCTGTCTATATACTCATACAGGCATATCAATTGTTCTCTTTTCTGATCATTGGTTTGTAGCGGACCTTGGTTATACAGAATCTCAAATGCAAAGTCATAGTTCTCTGTCCTTTGATCTTTGTCATTAATAATCTTAATGTATCTGTTTAGCAATGACCTTAGTGTCATATCTCCACTCTTTATATCACATCCTCTGAGAGTATCTTTATTGTCTTTCGTTTTACTGCTTTCCATAGAAACAAACTTGAGTGCAGCATGCCCATTTCTGACTTCAAGTAGCATTTTCACTGAGTTTGCTGAAGGCGCAAGTTTAAATGTTAT
>Ga0308170_10001153_pt1 | contig 27027 bp, 23 predicted proteins | sample PhyBR2_2_FD_202136 | JGI IMG/M metagenome (GOLD analysis project Ga0308170, IMG submission 202136) | Phyllosphere microbial communities from UC Gill Tract Community Farm, Albany, California, United States - DLSLSB.R2 | ecosystem: Host-associated > Plants > Phyllosphere > Unclassified | place...
TCCTCCGTTTGTCACCGTCAAGAATGCGAAGGCGCACTAGATGAAACTTATGACCACCACCGCACGCGGCAGCGCTGCCGTCCTGACCGGTGCCCTGCTGATCGGTTCCCTGGCCGGCTGCGGCGGCGGGTCCAGCCAAGCGTCCACCAAGGCTGACACCAGCAGCCTTACGTTGGCCATCGACAGCGACTCGGCATCTTTCGGTTACGACCCCCTGCGTGTTTCGGCAGCCCAGCGCCAGTTCTTCGAAGGCCTCTATGACAGCCTCATGACGCTTCAGCCCGACGGTTCCACGGGCCCCGGCCTGGCCAAGGACTTCAGCTACAACGCGGACAACACGGTCCTGACGCTGTCCCTCAAGGACGATGTCACCTTCACCGACGGTTCCAAGCTCGACGCAGCCCTGGTCAAAGCCAACCTGGACCGACGCTCCGATCCCGCACTGAGCGCCTACTCGGCCATAGCAAAGGGCGGCGCACAGGAAATCACCTCCGTGGATGTGGTCAGCCCCACCCAGGTGGCCCTTACCTTCGCCAAGCCGCAGCCGGGCTTTGAAAAGAACCTCGCCTCCACGACGGGCATGATCGTAGGTAAGAACGGTGTCACGGACACGGCCAGCCTCGCGGCGACCCCCGATGGTTCCGGGCCCTACAACCTGGATCCGTCCACGGTGAAGGGCAACAAGTATGTCCTGGTGAAGAACGACAAGAGTGCGGACGCTTCGAAGTACGCCTACAAGAAAGTGGTCTTCAGCGTTGTCATGGACCCGCAGGCCCGGGCCAACGCCCTGGTCTCCGGGCAGGCGGACGTGGCCATGCTGACCTCGAACACTGTGGACTTCGCCAAGTCGAAGGGCGTTGGTGTTACCCAGATCGGCGGCACCGTCAACACCATGGTTTCCTTCGACAAGACCGGCAAGACTGCGCCGGCGTTTGGCCAGGAGAAGGTCCGCCAGGCCATCCAGTACGCCATCAACCGGCAGGCCCTGGTGGACGCCCTGCACAAGGGTGACATTCCCGCCTGGAACGCCCTGCCCAAGGATTCCGCCGGCTTCACGAAGGACCTCGAAACCAAGTTCGCGTACAACCCGGACAAGGCCAAGAGCCTGCTGGCCGAGGCGGGCTACGCCAACGGCTTCGAGTTCACCATCATCGCGGGTGCCCAGACCCAGACGGACCTGCAGGCCGTCCAGAAGGACCTCGCCGCGGTGGGCATCACCATGAACGTCAAGATGGCCGCCTCCACCGACGAAGCCTTCGCCGCCGTCGCCACCACGCCCCTGGGCTACGCGCCACTGAACTGGGACAACCCCGTCGGGGTGATGTACGGCGTCGTCCTCAACGGCTTCACGAATGTCCAGAAGGCCACCGACGACCAGCTCAGCGCCGCCACCGGTGAATTGGCGGCGGCCAAGGACGACGCCGCCGTCAAGGCAGCCGCCACCAAGCTGAACACCCGGCTGGTGGAGTCCGGCTGGATGATCCCGCTGTACGAGGCGCTCACCAACCAGGGCTACAACACCAAGAAGGTGTCCCCGGTGAAGTTCGCCGGCACCAACGCCTACCCGCTCCTCTCGTCCTACACCCCGGCCAGCTAATACCCGCACCTTCCCGCCGGCCCCCTCCCCATGGTGGGGGCCGGCGGGAAGGGCCTGACCGATGGAGGTCACCATGGCACTATTCATCACCAAGCGCCTGCTGATGGCGCTGGCCACCGTGCTGGTGGTTGCGGTGCTGGCGTTCCTGCTGGTCCACGCAATGCCGGGCAGCCCCGGGGCCGTGTCCCTGGGCGCCGGGGCCTCCCAGGAAGCCATCGACGAGGTCAACCAGCGGCTGGGCTGGAACGACCCCCTGGTTACCCAGTTCATCACGTGGCTCGGGTCCGCCGTCCAGGGCGACTTGGGGGTTTCGCTGATCGACGGCCGCTCAGTCAGTGCTGACCTTGCCAGCCGGCTGCCCGTCACGGCGTCGCTCGCCGCCGGAGCCACCCTCCTCAGCGCCGTCCTGGGCATCGCCCTGGGCGTGACCGCTGCCGTCCGGGGCGGGTTGCTGGACCAGGCGATTGGTGGCTTCGTGGGCCTCCTCGTAGCCCTGCCGGCCTTTTGGGTGGGCGTCATCTTCGTCTACCTTTTCGCGGTACAGTCCTCCCTCTTCCCGGCCACGGGATACGTTCCGTTTGAGGTGTCGCCACAGGACTGGATGTTGTCCCTGGCGCTGCCGGTGATCACCTTGGCAGTGGGCGGCGCCGCGTTCATCGCCCGCCAGACCAGGGCGTCCATGCTGGAAGCGCTACAGCAGGAGCACATCCGCACGCTGCGCGCCACGGCCACCCCCACCTGGAAGATCCTCTACGTCCACGCCCTGCGCTACGCCAGCCTGCCCATCGTGGCCGGCATCGCCCTGCAGTTCATCGGCCTGTTCGGCGGCTCCGTCATCGCTGAGCAACTGTTCGCGATGCCCGGCCTGGGCCAGGCAGTCCAGTCCTCCGTCAGCACCCACGATGCCCCCGCCGTGCAGGGCGTGGTGGTGATCGCCACCGTGGTGGTGGTCGCCGTCAACCTGGTGCTGGAGCTCGCCACCAAGTTCCTCGACCCGAAGTTGCGTGCCTCATGATCCCCACAGTTGCCCCGGCTCCCGCGGACGCGGACCAGACAGGAAGTACGACGGCGGCAGGAGCCCCGGCGCCAGGCGCCGGCAGGGCGGCACTCGCCAGGTTTTCCAGGCACCGCCTGTTCAGCTCGCCGGGTGCCGTGGCCGGACTCTTCTGGCTGGCCGTGTTGGTTGTCGCGTCCCTGACGGCGCCCTTGTGGCTGCCGTTCAAGACCGAGGACCAGGACTTCACCGCTGTCCTTTCCGGGCCCACCCCCGCGCACTGGCTGGGCACCGACGAACTCGGCCGCGACATCCTCAGCCGTATCTTCGCCGCCGCTGCCGGCACCCTGGGGACGTCGCTGATCACGGTGATTGTCGGCGTCGGACTTGGCACAATCCTGGCAATGCTCGCCGCAGGTGCGGGGGAGCGGACCGAAGCCGTGATCAGCCGGGTGACGGAGATCATGATGTCCCTGCCGGGCACCGTGATTATCCTGGCCGTCATCGGCGCGGTAGGCACCAACATTCCGGTGGTCATGGCCATCCTGGGCATCCTGATGTCCGCCGGGATCTACCGGGTGATCCTGGGCCAGGCGAAGTCGCTGCAGTCCCAGCTCTACGTGGACGCGGCCAAGGTGGACGGCACCAGTCCCCTCGGAATCAGCCTCCGGCACGTCCTCCCGGGCCTGGCCAACACCATTGTGGTGCAGGCCGCCCTCATCTTTGCCGTGGGCATGCTCATCCAGGCCGGCCTGGCCTTCATCGGGTTCGGCCCGCCCATTCCGCAGCCCAGCTGGGGCGGCATGATCCAAGGCGCTTCCCAGCACGTCTATGACGCCCCGTGGATGATGGTGCCCACCGGTGCCGTGCTGGCTCTGACGGTCCTCTCGGCCAACGCCATCGGCAACGCACTCGGCAAGGCGCCCAATGCCCCAGCCCCGCACCTGCCGTCCGCGGCGGCCCGCCGCCAGCGGGCAAAAGCCGTCGCCGCGATCGCCGCCGCCCCCGGCCTCCCAGGCGGGGACGCAGCCAAAGGGACGCTCAGTGTCCGCAACCTCTCGGTCGGCGTCGACAGCACGGGTACAGGAAACGGCGTCCGCCTGGTCACCGACGTCTCCTTCGACGTCCAGCCCGGAACCGTCCTGGGGCTGGTGGGGGAGTCCGGCTGCGGCAAGACCATGACGGCGCTGTCCCTCCTGGGACTGCTGCCCTCCGGGGTTTCCGTCACCGGCGGGCAGATCCTGTGGAATGGCAGGAACCTCGGTGCCACCACGGAGAAGGACATGGAAGCCGTCCGGGGCCGCGAGATCGCGCTGATCAGCCAGGAACCCATGCGCGCCCTGGACCCGATGTTCACCATTGGCTACCAGCTCACCGCCACCATCCGCCGCCTCCGGGGCATGGGCAAGGCCGAGGCCCGGGCGGAGGCGTTGAACCTCCTCGAAAAGGTGGGCATCGTCGATGCCGCCCGCATCCTGAAGACCTATCCACACCAGATCAGCGGTGGCATGGCCCAGCGCGTGGCCATCGCCCTGGCGCTTTCCGGCCGGCCGAAGCTGCTGGTGGCGGACGAACCCACCACCGCCCTGGACGTCACGGTCCAGGCCGAAATCCTGTCCCTGCTCCGGACCCTGGTGAAGGACACCGGCATGTCCGTCGTCATGGTCACCCACGACCTTGGCGTGGTGGCGGACATCTGCGACCACGTGGCCGTCATGTACGCCGGCCAGGTGGTGGAAAACGGAAAGACCGCCGCTATCCTGGACAACCCCCGCCACCCTTACACGCTTGCCCTGCTGGCAGCAGACCCGCACGCCAACCACGCGGAGAACATGCCCGAACGCCTGGCCACCATCAACGGCCAGGTGCCCCAGCCCAAAGACTGGCCCACCGGCTGCCGGTTCGCCGCCCGCTGCCAGTTCGCCGGCTCCGCCTGCCTGGAACCGGTCCCGCTGCTGCCCTCCGGCGCAGGCGAAGGCCTGGTGCGGTGCGTCAAGGCGGACCAGCTCGCCGTCGAAGGCATGGACTGGCTGGCCACGGACATTCCCGCCGCCCGCCGGCTGGAAGTCACCCCCAAGCAAGACCACATCGTTGAAAAGGACCTGGCATGAGCACCGCCGTCACGGAACGCCGCGATTCCACGCCGCCCCCAGCCGCCACTCCCGTGCTGGAGGTCAAGGACCTGGTGGTCCGCTACGGCCGCGGCCGCAAGGCAGCCGCCGCACCCGCCGCCGTCGACCATGTCAGTTTCAGCATCGCCCCCGGAGAGACTGTGGGACTGGTGGGGGAGTCAGGCTCCGGAAAATCCACCATCGGCAAGGCGATCCTGGGCCTGCAAAAGGTCTCCGCCGGATCCATCACCTACCAGGGCAAGGACATCACCTCCGCCGGCGCCGCCCAGCGCAGGACGCTGGGCAGCGAGCTGCGGGCCGTTTTCCAGGACCCCAACTCCTCCCTGAATCCCCGGAACACCATCGGCACCTCCCTGGCCGAACCGCTGCGGCTCCGCGGCGCCTCCACCGCAGAGGCCCGGGCCAAGGCAGAGGACATGCTGGAACGCGTCGGCCTGCCCCGTGAGGCCGTGGACCGGTACCCCAGCCAGTTCTCGGGCGGCCAGCGGCAGCGCATCTCGGTGGCGCGCGCCCTGATTTGCGACCCGAAACTGGTGGTCTGCGACGAAGCCGTCAGCGCCCTGGACCTCTCCACCCAGGCCCAGGTCCTCAACCTCCTGGCCGACCTCCGCGACGAGCGGGGCCTGAGCTACCTGTTCATCGCCCATGACATCGCCGTGGTCCAGTTCCTGGCCCAGCGCGTGGTGGTCCTCTACCGCGGACAGGTCATGGAAACCGGTCCGGCCGCCGATGTCACCGAGAACCCGCAGCACCCCTTCACCCAGGCCCTCGTGGCGGCGTCCCCGGTACCCCGGCCGGCCGAACAGGCCGCCCGGCGTGAAGCCCGTGAATCGCTGGGTGTCCGCACCGGCGCCGCCGCCGTGCCGGGACCCGGAGGCTGCCCCTTCCGGCTCCGCTGCCCGCTGGCCACGGACCTGTGCGCTACCGACCGGCCCGCGCTGCGCAAGGTGGGCAGCGCCGACGTTGCCTGCCACTACGCCTGACAGCGGCGGCTACCGCACACCGAACCACCCCTGACCAGCACTTTTACAGAACGGAACACTCCTTCCATGACTTCCACCCCCTGGCACGCCGCCATGATCACGCCCGAAGATGACTTCGACGGCGCCCCGCTGCTCCGCAAGGAGTTCACCCTCGAGGAGGGGCACGGCGCCGTGGTGAAGGCGACGCTGCGGGCCACCGCCCTGGGCGTCTATGAGGCGTTCATCAACGGCGTCCCTGTTGGCCTGGACGTCCTGAGCCCCGGCTGGAGCTCCTACGAGTGGCGGCTCCGCTACCGCAGCTATGACGTCACGGCGCTGATCGAACCCACCAGTGTGATCGGGGTGGAACTGGGCAACGGCTGGTACCGCGGGCGCCTTGCCTGGCACGGGCTGTCCAACCTCTACGGCAGCGAGCTGGGCTTCCTCGGCCAGTTGGACATCGAGTACGCCGACGGCCACGTCCAGACCATCGTCTCCGACCCCACCTGGCAGGCAGGGCCTTCAACCACCACGTCCAACGATCTCTACGACGGCCAGACCATCGACGCCCGTCGGCTCCAGCTGGGCTGGGCGGAGCCAGGTTTCGTCCCGGGCAGCGACTGGACAGGTGTGCGGGAGCTGGCGTTCGACGGCGGCCGGCTGGCCGAGCCGGTGGGCCCGCCCGTGGTGCGTGCCGGCGTCGTGCCTCCTGTCAAAGTCTTCACCTCGCCAAGCGGCAAGACCTTGGTGGACTTCGGCCAGAACCTTGTGGGGTGGCTGCGGTTTACCGTGCGGGGAGAAGCCGGGCAGGCCATTACCGTCCGGCACGCCGAAGTCCTTGAAAACGGCGAACTCGGCGTCCGGCCGCTGCGGTCCGCGAAGGCCACGGACACCTTTATCCTCTCCGGCGGCAAGGACTTCTTCGAGGCCACCAAGACCTTCCACGGCTTCCGCTACGCCGAGGTCACCGGCTGGCCCGGAACTCTCACGGAGGCGGACATCGAAGCCGTGGTGGTCCATTCCGACCTGGAGCGGACCGGCAACTTCGAGTGCTCCAACGACCTCGTCAACCAGCTGCACCGCAACATCGTCTGGGGCCTGCGCGGCAACTTCCTGGACCTGCCCACCGACTGCCCGCAGCGCGACGAGCGGCTCGGCTGGACCGGGGACATCGCCGTGTTCGCGCCCACCGCCGCCTACCTCTACGACGTGAAACGCTTCCTGCAGGACTGGCTGCTGGACCTCGCCGCCGAGCAGAAAGCACAGGACGGGCTGGTGCCCATCACCGTTCCGGACGCCCTCAAGTACTGCCCGCAGCCGCCGGAATTCCCTGCCCCCGAATCTTCCGCGCTGTGGAGCGAGGCGTCCGTCTGGGTGCCGTGGGCGCTGTGGGAGGCTTACGGGGACCTTTCCGTGTTGGAGAACCAGTTTGAATCCATGGCCGCGCATACCCGGCGCGTGGAGGGCCTGCTGTCACCTGCCGGATTGTGGGACTCCGGCTTCCAGTTCGGCGACTGGCTGGACCCTGACGCCGCACCCGACCAGCCGTGGGCGGCGAAGGCCGACACCGCCGTCGTGGCCACGGCGTGCATGTACCGGACCGCCCGCCTCACGGCGCAGGCCGCAGGGCTGCTGGGAAGGCACGACGACGAAGCTCACTTTGCCGCGCTCGCCGCCCGGGTGCGGAACGCCTTCGCCGAACACTACGTGGCGGCCGACGGCACCATTCGCAGCGACTGCACCACCGTTTACGCCCTGGCCATCGCCTTCGATGTGCTGCAGACCCCGGAGTTGAGGGAGTTCGCCGGCAATCGGCTGGCCGCACTGGTGCGTGACAACGGCTACCGGGTGTCCACCGGCTTCGCGGGAACGCCGTTCATCACGCACGCCCTGACGGACACAGGCCACGTGGACGGGGCCTACCGCCTGCTGCTCGAAGAGGGTTGCCCGTCCTGGCTGTACCCGGTGACCATGGGCGCCACCACTGTGTGGGAACGCTGGGACTCCATGCTGCCCGACGGCAGCATCAACCCCGGTGAGATGACCAGCTTCAACCACTACGCCCTGGGAGCCGTGGCCGACTGGATGCACAAGGCGATCGGCGGCATCCGCCCGCTGGAACCGGGCTATGCGCGCGTGCTGATCGCGCCGCAGCCGGGGGAGGGGATCAATTGGGCCAGGACGTCCCTGAAGACCGCGCACGGCGAGGTGCGCGTTGAATGGGCGCTCGACGGCGGGAAGTTCCGGCTTGAAGCGACCCTCCCTGACGGGGTGGCGGCCGACGTCGTGCTTCCGGACGGTGCCCGGCACAGCGTGGAAGGCGGGGCTCACTCCTTCGCTGCGCCCACCGCAATGGCTGTCTCTACCGTCGCCTGACCTCCTTGCGAGGCGTTCCAAGGGGGTCTCGTTTAGGGGTTTTTGCCATGGATCGTGCTGGTGGGGCGTGGTAGTTTGGCCGTCTCGCGTCGCTTATCCAAAGCGATCCAGGAGGAGGGCCTACTCATGAGTGATACCAATTCCGCAGGAACGAACGTCGACGTTGTGGACATCCTGACCAGCGACCACCAGGAGATGATCGCGCTCATTGGCCAGATCAAGGGTGCGCCCGGTGAAAGCGAGCGCAGGGACCTCGCGGACACCTTGATCGCGGAGGTCATGCGCCATGCTGTCGCAGAGGAAATGTACGTATATCCGGCCATTGAAGACCACGTGCCTGACGGCCACGACGAAGTGGAACATGACAAGAAAGAACACGGGGACATCGTCAAGCTGATGAAACGGCTGGAAAAGGCAGAGCCGGCAGAGGCGGCTTTCCTGGAATTGGTCAACGAGCTTGAGGCGCAGTTGAGCCACCACGCCAAGGACGAGGAGGCCGAACAGTTTCCGAAGCTCCGCGAGCACATCCCGCACGACAAGCTTGTGGACATCGGCAAGAAAGTGGAAAACGCGAAGAAACTGGCGCCCACCAGGCCGCACCCGAGTGCACCGCATTCGGAACTGTTCCACAAGACCGTGGGGCCGGGCGTGGGCATGGTGGACCGGATCCTGGACAAGCTCACCGGCCGGCACACGGGCTCGTAAGGCGATGCCTCGATCGGTTTACGGCATGGGCCTGAAAGGATGAGCGGAGAACAATCCCAGGGAGGACTCATGCCGTACACCGTGGATTTCAAAGATGTGTCCACCGTTGGTTTGGAATCGTCGCCGGTTGCCGACGCGCTCGCCGGGCTGCGGGCCAACGAGGCGCGCTACTACAAGAACAAGTACGACCACGACTTCACGGTGACGCCCGCGGGGGACGCTCCTGAGGTTGTGGAGTACGTGAACAACATCCTGTCCACGGAGCGGAACCTGGTCATTGCGTCCAAGCCGCTGGAGGTGTCTTCGTTTGAGGTGGGCGGGCTGAGGATGGCGTACGTGTTCTACGAGTCCGGACTAGCCATCAACGTCATGTACGGCATCGACGAGGGGTCGAAGCGGGCGGTGGGGTTCAAGCTCTCGGACGGCATGGAGGTTCCGGAGGAACTGGCGTCCAGCTTCAAGTTCGCGCGGCAGAAGTCCAAGCTCGCGGGCACCATCCGCGGCTCCTACTTCGTGATCAAGGGCCAGTACTGAGCCTTCCGGCTACTGAGTTCGCTGGGCCGCTGCATAATCTCGCAGTCCAACTGTGGCCTCTCGTTTGGTTTTCGAGGCGCGAAGCATAGAAACCATAGAGTGCAATGGGTCAAGCCGCCCGCGGCGATTCGATGACGGCGAGCTGGCCGGTAGTGTCCGGTACGCCGGGAAGCTGCATGGACGGTGCCTCGGAAGCTGACCCGCCAACCACGCCTCGCATCCGGAAAAGTGCAACAGCGGAAATGAGGAACCATGCGACGTTCGAGGCAACTGACGGCCACGCCTCATGAAAGGCGCCATTGAGGATGAAGGCGCAGGAACCCACGAGATTTGCGGTCTGGAAGGCCCGGCCTGCCTTCAGCCATCCCATCGACACCGACAGGAAGGCGCCCAGAATCATTGCGGCACCCGCCCAGCCCGCAATTTCCCAAACCAGTTCCACCATTGCCCCTTTCCAAATCGTTACCCACGGCAATTCTGGAGGTGGAAGGAGATGTAGTTCAATTGCATTGTTCTGAATATCTGGTTTAGAAATACTTAACATGGAAATTGACCCGCGCCGACTTCTTGTCCTCCTGGCGGTCGCTCGCACAGGGGGCGTCCTCGCCGCCGCCGATGAGCTGCGCCTGACGCCCTCCGCAGTGTCGCAACAAATCAACAAGCTTGAGCGTGAGACCGGGCATGCCCTGGTGGTGCGGACTCCAAAAGGTTCGGTGCTGACTCCCGCAGGCCTTGCGATTGCAGAAGCGGGCGAAGAGATTGAACGTGCCCTGAGCGTGGCCCGGGCCCGCATGCAGGACGGGGCCAACGTGGCCGGCGTGGTACGCGTGGGCGGGTTTACGAGCTTTGTTCGAACGGTAGTGATCCCGCGGCTTCCCGCGTGGCGGCGCCAGTACCCGCAGCTGCAAATCCGCATCGTGGAGGACGATTTTCCCGCATTGATGCGGCTGCTGCGGCAACGCCAGCTCGACGCGGTGGTGGTGGAACACGATTCGACGGCGGCAGGACAGCTTGCACTCGGGGCAGGGATGCTCGAGGAACCACTGCTGGACGAGCCGTGGAAACTCGTGGTTCCCTCAGGATCCCTGTTCAGCACTGAGAACGTGGACCTTGGCCGGTTACCTCTACCCTGGCTCGGGGTGGACTCCGCAGCCGCCAACTCCGCAGTGTTGGGGCGGTTGCGTCAGTCGACCGGTGCCGCCATTGAGACAGTCCACCAGTACCAGGAGACCCTGACGGCCCTCGCGCTGGTCACTGCAGGCGAAGGGGTGGCCATTCTGCCCACCCTTGCACTGGCCGGTTTGGTCCCTGACGGGGTGGACATCCTGGACGTTCCCGGGCTGGGTACGAGGCGTATCGTCCTGCGCCGCTTCGACGGGCGCCGCCGTACCAGCACGCCGGTGGATACAGTCGCGCGGCTGCTCAGGGAAGCGGCTGCGGCGTTCGACACCCGGTCGGCCTCCAGACCGGCCGACTGAGCAGAATTCGGGGGCTGCCCGCAGGGCCGGGCCGTCCTACCCCTGGAAGTGCGTCCGGACGCCGGAGCTCGCTTGCGCCTGGAAGCCCAGGTTCCTGGACACGGCCCGGGCGGCGGCGCGCACTGCCGGAGCCAGGACATTCGGGGGAGTGGATCCGTCCGGAACCACGATGGACAGCGACGCCACTACGGCTCCCTGCGCATCGAAGATCGGGGAGGCCACAGAGACCGTCCGGGACGGCAGGCTGCGCCGGATCATGGCGATACCGGTGCGCCGTACGTCTGATAGCGTCCGCCGCAGCTGCCCCTCCGGCATCTCCGAGACGCCGGGCTCGTTTTCCGGCGGCCGCTTCAGGATGGTCTCCTGGAACTCCTGGTCCGCCCCGGCGAGCAGCACCAGGCCGATGGCGGTGGACCGCAGCGGTGCCCGGCCGCCCACGCGGTACGCAACCTCGGTGGCGTCCTTGGCCGACAGCCGCTCGATCAGCACCGCCTCCTCGTTGTCACGCACCGCCAGCAGGACGTGGTGCCGGGTGACCTCGAACAGGTCCTCCAGGTAGGGGAGGGCGATCTCCCGCACCCCATGCCCGCGCGGCGACAGGGATGCAACCTCCCACAGGCGGACCCCCACGACGTACCTGCCGTCGTCGAGCCTTTCCAGCGCACCCCAAGCCACCAGCCGCGCGATCAGGCGCAGGGCCGTGGGCGCAGGCATGCCCGCATGCCTAGCCAGTTCCGAGAGGGTCAGCGCACGCCTCCGGTCCGAGAAGACGGCCAGCAGGCTCAATGCGCGGTCGATGACAGGCTCGCCCTGTTTGGGCCGCTTTCCGCGGGCTGGCGCTTCAATTGGGGTTTCCGTCTCCGGAGTGGCAGTCATGGCAGTGGTTCCTAGCGCCGGTGGTAGCTGATGGCTCACAGTGAGCTGAACCACAATACTATTCCAACCATTGAAAGCTCCCTGTGGAGGGACGGCCATGGAACGCGAAGCTGGGACTCCCAGCAACCGAACTCTCCAGGAGTCCTGCGAGTATGACCGCCCCCACGCGCCTTCGGGCTGAGCACCTCCCCGAGGCGACGGGCCTGACCATCAGCGATCCCCGGCTCAGCTGGACCCCGCCCGCCGGAACCGCCCGGCAGACGGCATACCGCATCACGGCAAGCAACGGCTGGGACACCGGAAAGGTGACGTCAGCTGCTTCCTACGTCCGCTACATCGGCCCTGCCTTGGATTCCCGCAGCCGGTTCGAGTGGCGGGTCCGGACCTGGAACACCAACCAAGACGACACGGAAACAGCAGCGAGTGACTGGTCTGAACCGATGACTGTCGAGCTGGGCCTCCTGCACGCGGCGGACTGGACCGCGCAATGGATCGGTCCCGACGAACCGGAGGTCCCCGCCCCGGGAGAGCGGCCGGGTCATGCCTTCACTAGGGCCTTCACGTTGCCGGAAGCCCCAGCCAAGGGCCGGGTTTACGCCACCGCCCATGGAATCTATGAACTGTTCATCAACGGCAACCGCGTGGGCGACCAGCAGCTCACTCCCGGCTCCACCAGCTACAACAGCACCCTCCAGGTCCAGGCCTTCGACATCACCGGCCTGCTCTGCGAAGGCAGCAACACCATCCGCGCCGTCCTCACCGACGGCTGGTACCGCGGCACCTTCGGATACACGCGCGACGCCGATATGTACGGCACCCACACAGCGTTCCTCGCGCAGATGGAGGTGGAGTCCGGGGCCGGCAGGCAGGTCATTGGCACCGATACATCCTGGCTGATGTGCACTACGGAGATTCTCAGCGCCGACCTCATGCGCGGTCAACGGATTGACTTCCGGCTGCACGACGCCGGGATGGCACTTTCCACAGGGAGCGCACCCCAGGTGCGTCACGCCGTCGTACGTCCCGGCAGCTTCAACGCGCTGACGGGACCCCTGGCGCCTCCGACCAGGGTGACGCAGGAGCTGGCCCCGGTGTCCGTCACCCGCCTTCCCAACGGCCACCAGGTGGTGGACTTCGGCCAGAACATCCACGGCTGGGTCCGGCTCACCAGGCTTGGGGCCCCGGGTGAAACCGTCGTTCTTGAGTACGGCGAGGCGCTGGGAAAGGACGGCGACGTCACACGGGACCATCTGCGTCCGCATGACTTCCGCACGTCCGGCGCATTCCGGGACGCCGGGCAGGTGGACAGCGTCATTGCCGCAGGCACTCCCCGTGAGGTCTTCGAGCCCCGGCATACCACGCACGGTTTCCAGTACGTCTCGATCCAGGGGCTTGCCTCCGACCTGCTGCCTGGGGACATTACCGGTTGCCTGGTCCGGACCGACCTGGAGCGCATCGGCTCGTTCAGCTGCAGTGACCGGCGGCTGAACAAGCTCCACGAGATCGTGGAATGGAGCTTCCTGGACAACTCCTGCGAGGTCCCCACCGACTGCCCCCAGCGCGAGAAAGCCGGCTGGACCGGGGACTGGCAGCTGTTCGTCCCCACCGCCGCGTACCTGTACGACGTCACCGGCTTCTCCCGGAAGTGGCTGCGGGATGTCCGGGCCGACCAGTGGGAGAACGGCATCATCGCCAACATCTCCCCGTCGCCCGGACCAGGCGCCACCTCGGCCGACTTCATGGCTTTCACCAATGGCTCCGCGGGCTGGGGCGACGCGATCGTCGTGGTGCCGTGGGAGGTGTACCTGGCGTCAGGGGATGCCGGGATCCTGGCGGAGAACTGGGATGCCATGAACCGCTGGCTGGATTTTGTCCGGACCTCCGCCGAAACCCGACGGCATGCGGCTCGCGAAGCCGTGCAACCCCAACCCGCCCCGCACGAGAAGTACCTCTGGGACACGGGCTTCCACTTCGGCGAGTGGATGGAGCCGGACGGGCCCGAACCCGACCTCTTCGCCGCCCGCATTGCGGACCACGGCATCGTGGCCACCGCCTACTACCGGCACACCACGGACCTGCTCGCCCGCATCGCCACAGTCCTTGGACGCCGCGGCGAGGCGGCGCAGCTCGCTGAACTCTCGGCGAACATCCGGGACGCCTGGGAAACGGAATACCTCGACGCCGCCGGACACGTCACCCCGGCCAGCCAAGCCAACTGCGTCCGTGCGCTGGCCTTCCACCTGGTCAGCCCGGAGCGGCGCGCCGAGGTCACCGCCCAGCTGGCGGAATTGATCCGCGCCGCCGGCACCCACCTGGGGACTGGCTTCCTGGGCACGCCGTACCTGCTCCCCGCCCTCGCGGATAACGGCCGGCTGGACCTGGCCTACGAACTGCTGAGGCAGGACTCAGAGCCCTCCTGGCTCACCATGGTTGACCGCGGTGCCACCACCGTGTGGGAGCAGTGGAACGGCATCGACGCCGGCGGTACAGTGCACCAGTCGCTCAACCACTACAGCAAGGGCGCCGTGGTGTCCTTCCTGCACCGCTACACGGCCGGGCTTCGCCAGGCACCGGACAGCGCGGGGTGGGAGCGGATCATTATTGAGCCCCGCCCCGGTGCCGGGCTCACCTCCGCGTCCACCTCCCACCAGGGGCCGAACGGCCGGATCGAGGTGCAATGGGCAACGGTCGACGGCGTGCTGACGCTCAGGGCCGAGATTCCCGCCGGCACCACCGCGGAGGTGCTGCTGCCCGGCCGGCCCGGCGCCGTCGTCGGACCCGGACACCACACTTTCCTTGCCGCACCTGGCGGGGACTATGCACAACCTGAGCTGATGAGGAGCACACTATGACGGTGGATGACGCTACCGGGGTCCTTGACCCGTCCCGCGATGTTTCCCGGCCGGGAGGCCGGGTTGTTCCGCCCTTCCCGGTCTTCGATGAGCCCGCTACGCCGGAACAGGCCGGCGACTCGGTTGTGCACCGCGAACTGACCTATGCCCGTGCCATTGGTTTCCGGCCGCTGAAGATGGACATCTGGCTGCCCCGCAAGGCAGCTGGACCCACGCCGCTGGTGCTCTGGGTGCACGGGGGAGCGTTCCAGCTGGGCGACCGCCGGGAACTGCCGCCCACCTTCGCCCCCGACTCGGTGTTCCGACTGCTCAACGAGGCCGGCATTGCCTGCGCCACGGCCGACTACCGGCACTCGCTCGAGGCGCCGTTCCCGGCGCAGCTCCACGACCTCAAGGCCGCCGTTCGCTACCTCCGCGAATTCGCCGCCGAGCTCAACCTCGACCCGGGCAGGTTCGGTGCCTGGGGTGAATCCGCCGGCGGCCACCTGGTGGCGCTGCTCGGACTCACCGGCAACCGCGGGGACCTTGAAGGCGGACTCGGTGCGCAGGGGCACTCCAGCGGCGTCAGCGCCGTCGTCGACTTCTACGGTGTCTCCTCGCTCGCGGACATCCCGCCCATGCAACGGCCGGCCGGGCTCTTTCCACCGGCGCTAACGGCCGCGGTGCCGCCGGGAATGTCCCTTCAGCCCGAATACATGCTGGTGGGCGGCTCGGATGATCGGGAACTGCTGGCCGCCGCCAGCCCCGTCAGCTACGTGACCGCGGACGCCGCGCCGTTCCTCCTGGTCCACGGCGACAGCGACGGGCTGGTGCCGCACTCACAGACCGAACTCCTCGCCGCGGCGCTCGCCGAAGCCGGCGTCGAGCATGAGGTGGTGACCATCGCCGGGGGTGACCACTGCTTCTTCGGCGCCGAAGACGAGATGGACACCATCCTGTCCGCCGCCGTGCACTACTTCTCCCGGAAGCTGGGGACGCCGTGACGCCCCGAACGGAATCCGCCTCGGACAGCGCCGGGACCTTGCCGCAGGAGAAACCTGCGGCTGGTTTCGCCGAGTACCTTGCCAGCCCGGAAGGACCGCAGTTCCTCAACCCGGACGCCGTGCGCTCGCCGGGCCCCGACGTCTCCATCCGCACGGTCACCGCGGATGGGCGGCACGGGCCGGTGGGAATCCGGATCTACGGTGAACCCGCGAGTGCAGGCAGCCCCGCCCTGGTGTGGCTGCACGGAGGCGGGTTCGTCAGCGGCAGCGTGGACAGCCCGGAATCGGACTACCTTGCCAGGGTGCTGGCCAACCAGGGAACACCGGTGCTGTCCGTCGACTACCGGCTGGCCCGCGACGGGGTGTCCTTCCCGGTCCCGCACGAGGACGCCCTGGCCGGATGGTTCTGGGCCCGGGAGAACGCCGGGTCCCTGGGCCTGGACCCGGCCCTGATCTGCGTGGGCGGAGCAGGTGCCGGCGGGAACCTGGCCGTGGGCGCCGCGCTCTACCTGATCGACGCCGGCAAGCCGCTGCCCGCGAAACTCCTGCTGGCCTATCCCTTCCTGGATGCCGAACTTCCGCCGCCCGTTGGTGGGCTGGACCACGACGTCATGGCCGGACTGCCGCGCCACCTGCGGTTCACGCCGGAGGACTGCATCCGGACGGCGGAGAACTACGTGGGCGGGCCGGTGAGCATGGCATCTTCCTACGCCATGCCCGGCTACGCGGACCCTGCCGGGCTTCCGCCCACAGCGCTGCTCGCCTGCGAGTACGACGACGCCCGGGGCTCAACCGAGCAGTTTGCTTCGGCCTTGGAACGGGCCGGGGTCCCGGTGTCCTATTTCCTAGCCAAGGGCGGGGTGCACGGCCATTTGAACCACACGGCAGGGCTGCCCGAGGGGCAGCCGGCGCTGGATTTCCTGGCAGCGGAACTGGCGGCTGTAAAGCCGTAGTACCTGGCATCCTCTGTCCGCGGCCGCTGATCTGGTTGATTCAGGGGCCGCCGGCCGGTTCTGCCTCATTGCCCTGTGCAGGCTCCGCGTCTTGATGGCTGCTGGACCAAATATCGCCCATTTCCTCCGTGGACTGCTCCACGATCCTGCTCATGGCGGCGTGGGCTGCACCCGCATCGCGGTGCTGGATGGCGCTGGCCACGTCCACATGCATCTGCAGTGCTTCGTGGTCCGGAAGATGGGGCATCAGGCCGTGCTGGGTGCGGCCCGACAGTACTTCAGCCACGAGTTTATGCAGCTGCGAAAACATCAGGTTGCCGGAGGCAGTGAGGACCGCGGCGTGGAATTCGATGTCCAGGCGCAGGAATTCGTCCTGGTCGCCCCGTTGACCGGCGGCCCACAGCCGCGCGGCTTTGGAAACAAGGTCGCTTGCCTCATCCAGAGTGGCGCGTTCGGCGGCGAGGCGGGCGGCCTGCGGTTCAATGGCACCCCGCAGCTCGTTCAGGGCCCGTAGCTGCTCCAGCCGCTTGGCGGACGCCAGCCGCCACCGGATCACCTGCGGATCGTAGAGGTTCCAGCTGGCCTCGGGCTGGACCACGGTTCCAAGACGCCGGCGCGACTCCAGCATCCCCATTGAGGACAGGACGCGGGTGGCCTCCCGGATCACGGAGCGGGACACCTTGTGCTGCGCCTCAAGCTCATCCAGCCGGAGGATCGAGTTCGGTGCCAGGGTTCCCTCGGCAATCGCGAGCCCCAGGTTCTCGACCAGCGACGAGTGCAGGTCAGGGGACAACGCCGCCTTTGGGATGGTCATGAATAAATCATATGGGGCTGCCGCCTGGTCTTGTATATGTCTGCCTTATTTGTTTATGCTCGCTGAACAGAGCAGACGTAACGAAGCGTTTGTAACCGGTCCGCGGAGTTGCGGGCCCTAAGGGCAAAGGGAGTCGTAATGAAGCGGCGTTCGATTGTGAAGTACGCGGCAGTGGCCGCGGCTATGTCGCTGGGGCTGACTGCCTGCAGCGGCGGCGGAGGCGGAAGTGACCAGGCCAAGCAGTCCGGCACGGTCCGCGTGACGCTCGCCAACCACGTCTGGACTGACGGCATCAAGGCCGCCATCCCGGAGTTTGAAAAGTCCACCGGACTCAAGGTGGAGCTGACCCAGCTGGGTGAAGACCAGCTCTCTGACCAGTACAACGTCAAGCTCAACGCAGGCAGCGACGAGATCGACGTCATGATGTACCGCCCACTCCAGGAGGGCAAAGCCTTCGCCAAGAACGGCTACCTGGCGGACCTGACCAAGAACGTCTCCGCCGACTCGAACTGGGACTGGAAGGACTACCAGGAGGGGCCGGTCAAGGCCACCACCGCTGACGGCAAGGTGGTGGGCGTTCCGATCATCACCGAGCGCGAAGTCCTCTACTACCGCAAGGACCTGCTGCAGGCAGCAGGCCTCCAGGTTCCCAAGACCATGGATGAACTGGAGGCAGCTGCCAAGGCCATCAAGGCATCCTCCCCGGGCACTGCAGGCTTCGTGGCCCGTACCGGCAAGTCCGCCGCGGTCACCCAGTTCTCCAGCTTCCTGTACAGCTTCGGCGGCGACTTCGTCGACTCCAGCGGCAAGGCCTCCGTCAACACCGACGCTGCCAAGAAGGCCTACTCCTTCTACGGCGGCCTCATCCGCAACTACGGCCCGGCCAACGTCAGCACGGACATGAGTTGGCCGGAAGCGATGGCCATCTTCACCCAGGGCGGCGCCGCCTTCTACACCGAGGCCGATTCGCTCTACAAGAACGCCACGGACCCCGCCAAGTCCAAGGTGGCGGACAAGGTCGGCTTCGCCGCGCTGCCCGCAGGCCCCGCCGGTTCCAAGCCGTACAACATCCCCTCCTGGGCCCTGGGTGTGAACCAGAACTCCAGCAACCAGGAGAACGCCTGGAAGTTCATTCAGTGGGCAACCAGCAAGGAACGCACCCTCGAAGCCCAGAAGGCCGGCGTCCCCGGACCCCGTGCCTCCGTCTGGGCCAACCCTGACGGAACCTCCACCTACCCCAAGGATCTTGCAGAGGCGATTTCCGCGAGCGCCAAGAACGGCGTGGGCCATGACCGGCCCGAGGTGGTCACCGTAGGCAAGGCACGCGAAATCGTGGGCGCCCCGATCGTTGCCACCATCACCGGCGCTGACTCCGCCACCGCGGCCAACGACGCCCAGTCCGCTTTCCAGACCTTCCTGGACAGCGAAAAGAAGTAGGACGCCAGGCGCGCAACCGCGCCAACCCATCCCGCCGGGACGGCCCTGGGCCGTCCCGGCGCGGCCCGCTTCACCCCCAAAAACTTTTTAGGTGAACCATGTCTGTTTTGAACCCTCCCCGCAGTGCCCGCAGCCGCCGGGCGGGCGGCGGCCCCTCCAGAGCCCGCGGGAGCTTTTCCGCCTGGGCCAACCGGCACCGCAAGTGGCTTTTCGCTGCACCGGCCATGATCTTCGTCGGCGTCCTGATCGTCTTTCCCCTGGCCTGGACCCTGTACCTGAGCCTCACCGACTCCCAGGGCTCTGTCCGGGCCGCGACGGAATTCATCGGGCTGCAGAACTACCTGACGGTCCTCAGTGACACCGAGCGTTTCTGGCCCGCCGTAGGACGCACGCTCTCCTTCACCGGCGTCGCGCTGGCCTTCGAAGTGGTGCTGGGCATGGGCGTGGCGCTGCTCCTGTGGCGGCCTTTCCGGGGCGAAAAGTGGGTCCGCGTGGCCATCCTGCTGCCGCTGGTGGCCACCCCCGTGGCCGTCGGCATGATGTGGCGCCTGATCTTCGACCCCAACATCGGCTTCGTCAACCAGCTCCTCGGCATGCTGGGCATCCCGCCCCAGCCGTGGCTCTCCGGGCAGGACACCGCCCTGGGTACCACCATCTTCATGGACGTTTGGCAGTGGACCCCCATGGTGGTCCTGATCCTGCTGGCCGGCCTGACCTCGCTGTCCGACGAACCGGACGAGGCCGCCCGCGTGGACGGCGCCAACGCTTTCCAGCGCTTCTTCTACATCACCCTGCCGCTCATGATGCCCACCGTGATCGTGGCCATCCTGCTGCGCGGCATCGATGCCCTGAAGACCTTCGACATCCTCTACGCCACCAAGGGCAAGGGCGGCGGCTCCTTCCACGAAGTGGAGACGCTGAACGTCTACGCCTACGGACTGAGCTTCGACTACAACCAGTACGGGCTTTCCTCTGCGGTGCTGATCCTGTTCTTCATGATCATCATCGGTTCCATGTGGCTGCTCACCATGCGCAAGAAAGCGGTAAGCAAATGACCGTCATGACAAATTCCGCCACAAACGTGGACAACGTGCCCCGGCGCCGCCGCAAGCCCCTGGGCACCCGCGCCTACAAGGTCTTCCGGGTGGTGGCGCTCATCGTGGTGGTGCTGTTCCTGCTCGCACCGCTGTTCTGGATGCTCCTGGCCTCGCTGAAGACCAACGTGGACATCTACGACACCGCCAAGGCCTTCGTGTTCTCGCCAACCTTCGAGAACTACGCCAACGTGCTGCAGCGCAACAACTACTTCGTCTTCGTGGTGAACAGCTTCTGGGTGGCCTTTGTCTCCACTGCACTGTCCATCGTCCTGGGCGTCCCCGCCGCCTACGCCATGAGCCGGTTCACCATGCACCGCTCCGCGCTGGTGGTCCTCATGGCCCGCGTCATCCCCGGCGTTTCACTCCTGGTGCCCTGGTACTACGTCTTCTCGAACCTGCGCATGGTGGGCAAGTTCGAGGTGCTGATCCTCAGCCACATGTTCGTGGCGCTCCCGCTGATCGTGTACATCATGATGAGCTACTTCGACTCGCTGCCCCTGGAGCTGGAGGAATCGGCGGAAGTGGACGGACTCACGCCCATCGGCGCGTTCCGGCTGATCACGCTTCCGCTGGCCGTGTCCGGCATCGCAACGGCCGGGATCCTGTCCTTCATCTTCTCCTGGAACAACTTCATGTTCGCGCTGGTGCTCTCCGGAGCCAAGACCAAGACCCTGCCGGTGGCGATCTTCGACTTCGTCTCGTACGCCAGCATCGACTGGGGCGGGTTGATGGCCGCGGCAACCGTCGTCACCATCCCCATCATGATCATTGCGCTCTTCACGCAGAAGTACATCGTCTCCGGCCTGACCGCCGGCGCCACCAAGGGTTAGGAAGCACCGCGTGACCGTCATCAGCCGGATCGAAACAGTCCTCGTTCCACCCCGCTGGCTCTTTGTCCGCGTCGAAACCGAAAGCGGAATCGTGGGGTGGGGAGAGGCTACCTGCGAAGGCCGCAGTGAAACGGTGCGCGCCGCCGTCGACCAACTCTCGGAACTGCTCATCGGCAAGGACGCCCTCCGGATCGAAGACCACTGGCAGGTCATGACCAAAGGGTCCTTCTACCGGGGCGGCCCCATCCTGGCCAGTGCCGTCTCCGGCCTGGACCAGGCCCTGTGGGACATCGCCGGCAAGCACTTCAACACCCCCGTTCACCAGCTCCTGGGTGGCCACGTCCGCGACCGGATCCGCATGTACGGCTGGGTGGGCGGCGACGAGCCGAACGAGGTGGCCGACCAGATCAGCGCCCAGCTGGACGTGGGTCTCACCGCTGTCAAAATGAACGCCAGCGGCAAGATGAGCCCGGTCGCGTCGGTGGCGGAGATCGACGGCGTCATCCGCCGTGTTGCCGCGGCCCGCCAGGTCCTGGGCGACCACCGGGACGTGGCCGTCGATTTCCACGGGCGCTTCAGCCTCGCTAACGCCAGGCGGGTTGCCCCGCTGCTGGAACCGTTCCGGCCCTTCTTCCTCGAAGAGCCCGTGGTTCCGGAGAACACCCACCTGCTGCGCGAATTCACCTCCTCCACCACCACCCCCGTCTCCACGGGGGAGCGGCTCTACAGCCGGCAGGAGTTCCTCCCGGCACTGCAGGCAGGGATCGCCGTCGCCCAGCCGGACCTCTCCCATGCGGGCGGCATCACCGAGGTCCGCAAGATCGCCGCGCTGGCCGAGGTCTACGAAGTCCAGCTCGCCCCGCACTGCCCGCTCGGCCCCCTGGCCCTCGCCGCCTGCCTCCAGGTCGGCTTCGCCACACCCAACTTCCTCATCCAGGAGCAAAGCATCGGCATCCACTACAACCAGGGCGCCGAAGTCCTGGACTACGTGGTGGACAAGACACCCTTCAAGTTCGTGGACGGTCACATCGAGCGGCTCACCGGCCCCGGGCTCGGCGTCGACATCGACGAAGCAGTGGTGCGTGCAGCGGACAAGCGCGGCCATGCCTGGCGCGGGCCGGTGTGGCGCCACCCCGACGGATCCTTCGCAGAATGGTGAACCCCATGACAACCCACAACGACACTGTTACCTCGGCCGGCCTCCTGGACGGCATCCGGCAGGCCCGGCTTGTCGGCATCGTCCGCGGGAACGACGGCGGTGCTGCCGCCAAGGCGGCGCTGGCAGCCATGGAGGCGGGCTTCAGGTATGTGGAGATCGCGCTCACTACGCCCAATGCGCTGGACGCCATCCGGGAAGTCCGTGCGGCTGCCCCGGCCGGCTGCCTGGTGGGCGCCGGCACTGTCCTCAGCCAGGCCGACGTCGAACACGTCACCGGAGCCGGCGGCCAATTCATCGTCACCCCCTCCTTAGCCCCGTCCATCAGCGAGGCAGCCGGCGCCGGGATCCCGGTCCTGGCAGGCGCGCTGACCCCCAGTGAGGCCTACGAAGCGATGGAACGCGGCGCCACCGCCGTCAAGCTCTTTCCCGCATCCATCGGCGGCCCTGGGTACTTGAAGGCCGTCCGCGATCCCTTCCCCGATATCCCGTTCATCGCGGTGGGCGGCGTCGGGCTCGGCGAGGCGACCGGATACTGGGAAGCCGGAGCCATCGCAGTCGGCCTCGGTGGCCCGCTCTTCGGCAAGGCAGCCTCCGGCGGTGACCTCTCGGAGATGCGGGACCGGGCCCTGAGTTTCCTTGGCCTTGCTGCCGAATTCGCCGCGCGAACCGGGACCGCTTCATGAGCGTGGGCCTGCTGACCTTCGGCGAGTCCATGGTCTCACTCCGGTCCACCGGCCCCCTGGCGAGCGGCGGAACCCTGAACATGCAGGTGGCCGGCGCAGAATCCAACGTTGCCATCGGCATCGCACGCCTCGGCCACACAGCCGCCTGGGCCGGGGCCGTGGGGGCGGATCCGCACGGTGAATTCATTGTGAAGCAGCTGCGCGGCGAGGGCGTCCATCTGCACGTCAGCGTCCACCCGGAGCGCAGCACCGGCGTGATGTTCCTGGAACAGCGCACTGCCGATCTCAGCAGGGCCTTTTACTACCGCGCGGGATCCGCCGGAGCCACCATCGCCCGCAGCGAGGTTGCGGCTGCCATGGATTGTGGCGCCCGGGTCCTGCACCTGACCGGCATCACCGCGGCGCTCAGCCCGGAGGCTCGGGACGCGGTGGAATACGCGGCCGAACGCGCAGCCGCGGAGGGAACCGTGGTCAGCCTCGACGTTAACTTCCGCAGCAAACTTTGGTCCCGGGACCAGGCCAGGGCAGTGCTTGGTCCTTTGGCGCGGCACGCCACCATCGTCATTGCGTCCGACGACGAACTGGACCTGATTGCCCCGCCCCAAGCGGGGAGCGGGGCGGCAGGGCCAGCTGCAGACGAAGCTGCCGCCGCAGAGCGGCTGCTTGAGGCAGGAGTCCGGGAAGTGGTGGTGAAGCGCGGCGCAGCCGGCGCTGCGGTGTACACCGCTGACGCCGTAGTGGAAGCCTCCGCCATTCCCGTCACGTGCGTGGACACCGTCGGGGCAGGAGACGCGTTCACCGCCGGCTACCTTTCAGCCCTGCTCGACGGCGACGCTGTTCCCGCCCGCCTGCACCGCGGCGTCCTGGCAGGTGCCTTCGCCGTCAGCACCCGCGGCGACTGGGAAGGGCTGCCCCGTCCCGACGAACTTGCCCTGCTCGACGCCGCCCGGGGCAGCACCCTTCGCTGACCTGCGCCGTCCGTCCCCGAATTACCGCACCACCCCCAACCACCCCGACCCGAAAGCCAGCCATGAAGATCATTGCCGCTGATGTGTTTGTGACCAGTCCGTCCCGGAATTTTGTGACGCTCCGGATCACGACGGAGGACGGGGTGACCGGGATTGGTGATGCCACGTTGAATGGTCGGGAGTTGGCTGTTGCCGCGTACCTGAGGGAGCATGTGGCGCAGTTGTTGATCGGGAAGGACCCGCACCGGATTGAGGATACGTGGCAGTTCCTGTACCGGAGTGCGTATTGGCGGCGGGGTCCGGTGACGATGGCGGCGATCGCTGCGGTGGATATGGCTCTTTGGGACATCAAGGGCAAGCTGGCGGGGATGCCGGTGTACCAGCTGCTCGGCGGGGCGTCGCGGAACGGGTTGCGGGCGTACGGGCACGCGTCGGGGGCCGATATTGAGTCGTTGTTCGATTCGGTGCGGGAGCATTTGGAGCTGGGCTATAAGTCGATCCGGATCCAGACGGCGGTGCCGGGGATCAAGGCGTTGTACGGGGTGGCGGCGCAGGCGCAGGCCTCGGGGGAGCGGTATGACTATGAGCCGGCCGGGCGGGGTGCGTTCCCGGTGGAGGAGGACTGGGACACCCGGGCGTATTTGCGGCACCTGCCCAGTGTGTTTGAGGCGGTGCGGAATGAGTTCGGTCCGGAGATCCCGTTGCTGCATGACGGGCATCACCGGATGACGCCGATCCAGGCGGCGAAGCTGGGGAAGGCGTTGGAGCCGTATGACTTGTTCTGGTTGGAGGACTGCACCCCGGCGGAGAACCAGGAGGGGTTGCGCCTGGTGCGGCAGCACACCACGACGCCGTTGGCGATCGGGGAGATCTTCAATACGGTGTGGGATTACCAGACGTTGATCAAGGAGCAGCTGATCGATTATGTCCGGGCCGCGTCGACGCATTTTGGCGGGATTTCGCCGTTGAAGAAGGTGATGGATTTCGCTGCGCAGTACCAGATCAAGTCCGGGTTCCACGGGCCGACGGATATTTCCCCTGTGGGGTTCGCGGCGCAGCTGCATGTGGGGTTGGCGATCCATAACTACGGGATCCAGGAATACATGCAGCACTCGGACAAGACCAACGAGGTCTTTGAGCAGTCCATGACGTTCGTGGACGGCTACCTGCACCCGGGCGACAAGCCCGGGATCGGGGTCGAGTTCAACGAAGAAGCCGCCAACGCCTACCCGTACCAGCAGGCCTACCTGCCCTACAACCGCCTCGTCGACGGCACCGTCCACGACTGGTAAAACCGGCCAAGACCAGTAGGAGTGCTTCCCGTTGACCCTATGGTTACCGGGTGTGATGATGGCGCCATGAATCAGGTTTCGGCCTTCTACACCGGCCCCGGGCAACTTTTGACGGCCATCAGTTCTGCCCTGGACGCGGCCGGCGTGGACCGCGCATCGCTGCGGCCGGCCGACCTCGCTGCTGTCGACGAGTTCCACATCCGCGGCCGCAGGGCAACTCTGGAAATCCTGGAGGCACTCGCCGTCAATGCCGATTCCCATGTTCTTGACCTCGGCAGCGGACTGGGCGGGCCCGCACGGACGCTCGCCGAGTTGACCGGGTGCACGGTTACGGGGGTCGACCTCACACCGGAGTTCTGCCAGGTAGCGACGGCGTTCTCTGAGTGGACAGGCTTGTCCGATCGCACGAGCTTTCGGGTTGGCGACGCAACAGCCACCGGCCTTCCGGATGAATCTGTGGATGCTGCCATGACCGTGCACGTGGCAATGAACATCCCGGACAAGCACGCGCTGTATGCGGAAGCCTTCCGAGTCCTCCGGCCGGGCGGCAGGTTTGTGGTTTACGACGTGCTGCAGGGTGAAGGCGGCGAGGTGCATTACCCGGTGCCGTGGGCCGCTGACCCCTCGACCAGCTTTCCCGCAACCCTCGAGGACATGCGCGAACTCCTGCCGTCGGCAGGTTTCGATGTCGCCTCGGAAATCGACTCGTCAGACGAAAGCCTTGCCTGGTTCCAGCACATGCGTGCCAAAATCCAGCGGGAGGGGCCGCCACCGGTGACCTTCGCGACCTTCCTCGGCGCCAGCTTCGCCCAGATGACGGCCAACCAGGTGGCCAACCTCGCCGAGCGGCGCATCCGGACCGTCATGTTTGCGTGCACTAAGCCATGATCGTCGTATAAGCCCACGCCATAGCATCCGCGAGCAGCCTAATTCTTTGGCTACCGCGACTGGCCAACCCGGCTTTCCGGCTTATCTGTCGACCGCCGGGGTGCTCCGCTGGATTGGCGCGGAATAAGGGTGGGCATCGCTCGCCGGATCAAAGGTTCCATGCCTGGATTGACGATGAGGTCGATGGCGGTCACCGCTATCTGGTCCAAGGGAACGTGCACTGAGCTAAGAGGCGTCGGCAGTCGGGCGGACAGTGGCGTGTCGTTGTAGCCAACCAAAGCCAGGTCCTCGGGGAGACTGATCCCGCTGCGGTGTGCTGCTGCCATCACCCCCATGGCTATGTTGTCATTGGCGGCAAAGATTGCTGTCGGGCGGCATTGCGGTGTTCCCGCGAGGAGTGTCTCGCCGGCGGTGAAGCCGTTTTCGATGCCATAACCTGAGGCGATCAGCCATTCTTCAAGCGGCTGGATTCCTGCTTCGTCTAGGGCTTTGCGTGCTCCTGCCAGGCGTGCGGTTCCCGTGGAGGTGAAGGCGGGGCCGGTGATGACGGCGATGTCCCGGTGGCCGAGGTCGATGAGGTGGCGTACGGCGAGGTAGCCGCCGACCTCGTCGTCGCCCAGCGCTGAGGGGCTGATTCCGTCAGTGCGGAGCACCAGCGCATGCGCTACGCGACGCTCACGCAGCAGCCGGGGCAGCTCATCATCAAGGCGGGCGGTGGCGAGAATCAACCCGTCCACGTTTCTGTCCAGGAGGGTCTCGGCGGCGCGGCGTTCGTCGTCAGGATCATCCCCGCTGGTGGCGACCATGGCAAAGTAGCCCCGGGACGAGGCGGCCTTTTCCAGCTCTTCAAACATCAGTGCCATCACGGTGTCACTAAGCCGTGGAACGAGGACGCCCAACGTCCTGGTTTCACCACGGCGCAGGCTGGAGGCGAAGGAATTCCTGCGGTACCCGAGTTCCTCGGCGATCTTCCGGACATGAGCTGCGGCCGCTGACCTGGAGGTCGTGCGCTCATCAAGGGCGCGGCTGGCCGTGGAGATGCTCACGCCACTGGCAGCCGCGACATCCTTCAGGGTGACGATTCCGGCGACTGCCCGTTCCATCGTGGTTCTCCTCTTCAGCAAGGGTGTAACAGACACTCTAATTCCTCCTTCTTGCAAACGTTCTCTTGACAGTGACCTGCGACACGTGCAAACTTGAAAACGTTCCCGCAAACGTTCTCATAATAGCGGGACTACCGACAATCAAAGAAGACAAGAAGGTAGCTGCAAATGGCACTCGATCTCCGCGGACTCAGCCCCGCACCCGTCACCCCGTTCACCGAAGATGGCGCTGTCGACTTCGCTGCGATCCAGCGCCTGGGTTCGTGGCTCGGATCGATTGAGGGCGTGAAGAGCCTCGTCGTCCTGGGCCACGC
>Ga0308170_10001155_pt1 | contig 26968 bp, 24 predicted proteins | sample PhyBR2_2_FD_202136 | JGI IMG/M metagenome (GOLD analysis project Ga0308170, IMG submission 202136) | Phyllosphere microbial communities from UC Gill Tract Community Farm, Albany, California, United States - DLSLSB.R2 | ecosystem: Host-associated > Plants > Phyllosphere > Unclassified | place...
GCCCAGCAGGCCACCGAGCACGCCCACCAGCAGCACGCGCGAGATTTCCAGGTCAAAGCCCAGGATCAGGATCGCCGGCATCGTCACGCCCAGGCCGAAGGCCAGCGACTCGCCGGCCGAACCGGCTGTCTGCGCGATGCTGTTTTCGAGGATCGTCGATTCGCGCGCGCCAAGCTGCCTGGCCACGCCGAACAGCGTGATGGCGATGACCGCCACCGGGATCGACGCGCTGACAGTGAGGCCGACTTTCAGCACCAGGTACAGCGACGACGCGCCGAAGATCATGCCGAGAATGACGCCCATGATCAGGGCGCGTGGCGTCATTTCAGCCAGTTGTGCATGGGCGGGAATATACGGTTTGAAGCTTGAATCGTGCGGCATGGTGTCCTTGTTGGCGGGCGTAGCTCGCCGCTGCGGACGAACCGAAAGCAGGAATATCGCACATGCACGTACGGAAAGAAAGCGTGCGCTGAAAGCGGACTATAATCGCCCGATCCTGGCCCACCACGTGGCCTGCAGCAACTTTTACAGTGAGAGTTCGGCAGTGAAAGCGACCAACCAACAGTCCCGAAAAACCCTGCTGGGCATGAAGCGCGCGTACGCCTACGTGCTGATCTTTTTCGCCGCGCTGCTGCTGATTGCGGCCGGCCTGGCCATCGGCGTGTGGAGCGCGATCAGTGCCAAAGTGCCGCCGATCGATGCCGTGACCGACTACCGCCCGAAGATCCCGCTGCGCATCTACACGCAGGACAATGTGCTGATCGGCCAGTTCGGCGTCGAGCACCGCGACTTCGTGCCGATCGCGAAGATCCCCGCCATGATGAAAAGCGCTGTGCTGGCGATCGAAGACACGCGCTTCTATGAACACGGCGGCATCGACTTCATCCGGGCGATGGGTGCAGCCCGCGCCAATCTGCGCGGCGGCTTTCGCCAGGGCGCATCGACCATCACGATGCAGGTCGCGCGCAACTTCTTCCTCACCAACGAGAAGACGCTCTCGCGCAAGCTGACCGAGGTCGCGCTGGCCTACAAGATCGAGCGCTCGCTGTCCAAGGACCAGATCCTCGAGCTGTACATGAACCAGATCTACCTGGGCCAGCGCTCGTACGGTTTTTCGAGCGCCGCGCGCAGCTACTTCGGCAAGACACTCGATCAGCTGTCGCTGGCCGAAACAGCGATGCTGGCCGGTCTGCCGCAAAATCCGGCGCGCACCAATCCCGTGTCGAACCCCAAACGCGCCGCGGCGCGCCAGCACGCCATCCTCAAGCGCCTGCTCGAACTGGGCACGATCACCGAGGCGCAGTACACCACGGCGCTGGCCGAACCGCTGCGCGTCAAGCGCGACGCCGGCCAGAAGTTCGACACGCCGGCCCAGTATGTCGCGGAGCTCGCGCGCCAGGCGGTCTACGAACAGTTCGGCGAAGACGCCTACACGCGCGGCATCGTGGTCACGACGACGATCCGCGCGGCCGAACAAAAGGCCGCGTACGAATCGGTGCGGCGCAACGTTCTGGCCTACGATGGCCGCCATGGCTATCGTGGCCCCGAGGCGCGCGTCGAGCTGCCAACTGACCCCGAACAACGCGACGAGGCGATTGCCGATGCACTGCAGGCGCGCCGTTCCAGCGACGGCTTGCTGGCCGGCGTCGTACTGGCGGCCAGCACGAGCCAGGTGCGGGCGACGCTGCTGTCGGGCGAAGACATCGTCATCAAGGGCGCGGGTCTGAAGTTTGCCAGTCCTGGCCTGCAGCCGACAGCGCGCGAGGCGCTGCGCATCACGCCGGGCGCCGTCATCCGCGTCAGCAAGGACAAGGCCGGCGACTGGGCCATCGTGCAGGTGCCGCAGGTCGAGGCGGCGTTCGTCGCGATCGATGCCGACACCGGTGCCTATCACGCACTGGTGGGCGGCTTCGACTACAACCTGCAGAAGTTCAACCACGTGACGCAAGCGTGGCGCCAGCCGGGATCGAGCATCAAGCCGTTCGTGTATTCGGCCGCCCTTGAAAAAGGCTATTCGCCCGCCACCCGCATTCTGGATGCGCCGATCGAACTGCCCGGCGCCAGCGCAGACAACCCGTGGCGGCCGCAAAACGACGATGGCGTGTTCGATGGCGAAGTCACGCTGCGCCAGGCGCTCGTCAAGTCGAAGAACGTGCCGACGGTGCGCGTGCTGCGCGCGGTGTCGGTCGATTTTGCGCACCAGTATCTCGAGCACTTCGGCTTCGACCTGGCGCGCCATCCGCGCAACTACACGATGGCGCTGGGCACGGGCGCCGTCACGCCGCTGCAGCTGGCCGGCGCGTACTCGGTGTTCGCCAACGGCGGCTACCGCGTCAAGCCCTACCTGATCCAGCGCATCGTCGACGGCAATGGCAGCGTGATTGCCGAGGTGCCGCCATCCCAGGGCCCGCAGGAAGACAACCGCGTCATCACGGCAAGAAATGCCTTCGTCGTCGACAGCATGCTGCGCGACGTGGCCCGCTTCGGTACCGCCGCCGGCTCGGCCAAGCAGCTCGGCCGCACCGACCTGGCCGGCAAGACCGGCACCACGAACGATGCGATCGATGGCTGGTTCGCCGGCTACGCGGGCAAGGTTGTCGCGGTATCGTGGATGGGCTACGACGAACCGCGCTCGCTGGGCGGCCGCGAATTCGGCTCGACGCTGGCGATGCCGATCTGGATCGACTACATGCGCGTGGCGCTGGCCAAGGTCCCGCCGCAGGAGCGCACGCCGCCGGACGACCTGGTCAACGATGGCCGCGACTGGATCTATCCCGAATACGCCGACGCGGTCGAGACCCGCACCATCGACATCGCAGTCGCGCCGCCGGCGGCGCCGGTCGACGAGTTCCAGCAGCCGCCCGATGATGCGCCGCTCGAAGGACCGTCGCCGCTCGAGGCGCTGCCCAACGTCGCACCGCCGGTGCAGCCGCCGCAGCCGGCACCGCAAGCACCGCAGCCGCCAGCGCTGCCGCCGCAGCAGCCCCCGCAAGCACCGGCACCCGACAACAGCCTGTGGTAGCCTGAGGTTCCCGACACCACTGTCGGGAACCTCGTGGGCCGTGTACTGGTGGGTCACAGACGCGCCCCGCGCATCCAACCGTCCAGGGAGATCCACATGGCATATGTCGATGGTTTTGTCCTTCCGCTTCCCACCTCCAGCATCGAAACGTACCGCGCCCAGGCGCAGCTGGCCGGCGCCGTCTGGCGCGAGCATGGCGCGCTCGAATACCGCGAATGGATCGCCGACGATGTCCCGTCCGGCGAACACACGTCGTTCCCGCAGAGCGTACAACTCGAAGAAGGCGAAACGGTGATCCTCGCCTGGGCTGTCTATGAATCGCGCGCCCATCGCGACGAAGTCAATGAAAAAGTCATGAACGATCCGCGCCTGGCCGCCATGATGCAGCCGGGCGGCGTGCCGTTCGACGTCAAACGCATGTTCTTTGGCGGCTTCGAGAGTTTTGTCGCGTTGTAGCCGCGCACGTCCCTAGACGTCGCTGTCGATGATCCAGTCGGCCAGCTTGCCGCCCGCACCACGCGGCAGGCGCGGTCCGAACGAGTAGGCCACCGGGCACTCGGGCGCTGTCAGGCGCTCGCTGAGCCAGGCGTGCAAGCCGGCCTGCAGCGCGGCATCGGCCACCGCGCCGTCACGCACCACCACGAAGGCCTTCAGGCGTTCGCCCTCATCGGGCCGCATGCGGCGCACGCTTGCCTCCAGCACGGCCGGATGCAGACGCAGCACATCGGCCACATAGCCCGGAAACACATTGACGCCGCCGACCTGCACCGCCTGGTCGATGCGTCCGTCCGGCTGGAAACGCCCGTCGTCACGCCATGCCAGCCGATCCTGCAACATGGCTGGCTGACGCGTCCCGTCCGGACACTGGCGGACCAGGCCATCGGCCTGACGCTTGTCCTGACGGGTACGCGACCAGTACGGAAACAGCGTGTAACCACCCTCTGCCTCGTCACGCCAGCCCACGCCTGCAGTCTCGGAGCTGCCATACACCTGGACCAGCCGCGCCAACCCCGTGCCGAGCGCAGCACGCGCCACCTCGGGCGGGCACGGCGCCGTCGAGGTGACGCCGACGACGTCCGGCGCCAGCGGCCCGGCGGCCTGGCCGAACGCGCGCCAGAGATCCGGATGCCCGATCACCAGGTCGCCGGGCATCAGCTGGGCCGCCAGCGCCGCCGGTGCATGACCGCGCAGGTCGCAGACAGCATCGATGCCCAGGCGGCGCGGCAGCAAGACCGTGAACAGGAAGCCATAGATATGGTGCGCCGGCACCAGGCTGACGATGCGCCGCCGGCCTGGCAGCAGCGTGGCGAGCGCCCCGACCTCTTGCCACAGTAACGCCAGCGGGTGCCTGCACGGCTTGGGCGCGCCACTGCTGCCCGACGTGCGAAACGTCAGCGCGCTCCCGTCGGCGTCAAGACCGGCGCGCGCCGCATCGAGCCAGTCCTCCAGACGCGTACGCGTCAGCAACGGCGCGTCAGCCGTCCCGCGCAGATGCAGTTGGGTTTCCAGTGCCGACGCCAGTCCCATCAGTTCGAGCGAATCGGCAGCCAGATCGTGGCGCAGATCGAGTGCTGCGGGCCAGGGCGGCGCCTGCAGTTGCCGGCCGGGCCGCAGCGCCGCCAGTTCGGCGGCCAGCAGATCGACAACCATGCGCTGCAAACCTGCTGCATCGCGCCACCAGCAGGCAGCATCGTCCGGGTGATATGTCATAAAATGGGGGCACATGAAGAGACGGGCATGGTGACGTTGAAACAGCGGGCTGTCAATTTGCGAAACAGTGTGCGAAATTGTGGATTCTCACTGTAAAATCGTGATTTGTTGCAGGGCGGCAATTGACACGCGTTTATTGCACATGGCAACATCGATGACCAATATCTACTGGCCGCGCGTCGGCACCCAATTCATGACTCTTCCCTTTGATTTTCCCGAGCTGGCGGCCCGGCTTGACGCGTGTTCTTCCGAAGAACTCGACCAGCTCGATTTCGGTGTGATCGGTTTCAATCCGAACACCGAGGTCAGCCGGTACAACGCGTTCGAGTCGCAAGCCGCCGGTCTGTCGCCGCAGCGTGTGCTGGGCCAGCCGTTATTCACCAACGTCGCACCATGCATGAACAACTTCATGGTCGCGCAGCGTTTCGACGATGCGCTGGAACAGAACATCGCCCTCGACGAAACCGTCGACTACGTCCTGACGCTGCGCATGCGCCCGGTGAAGGTTGCCCTGCGCCTGCTGTCCAACCCCGGCAGCGCCACGCGCTACGTCCTCGTCAAACGGCAACCAAAGTGAGTGACGACCTCGCCCAGCTCAGCGCGGAATACGAGGCGCTGATCCAGTTCCTGTATCTCGCCCCGGTTGGGCTGGTGCAGCTCGACGCCGATGGCGACATCGCCATGATCAACCCGATCGCGGCCCAGCTTCTGATGCCGCATTCGCGTAATGGCGGGCTGGACAACCTGTTTGTCGCGCTCGAGGACATCGCGCCCGACCTGCGCAACCTGTGCCAGCAGAGTACAGTTCAGAGCGGCAAGATCTGCGACGGCATGCACGTGCATCTGCATGCCGGCAGCGGCTGCAGCAAGCGCATGCCGCAGATCCTGTCGATCACGCTGCTCCGGCTCGATGCCAGCCGCATCATGGCGGTCATCGACGACATCACCGAGCAGGTGCGGCGCGAATGCCGCCAGCGGCAGAACGACGCCTGGCTCAATGCAGTCCTGACCGGCATCACCGATTACGCACTGGCCAGCCTGGATGCGCAAGGCCGGCTGTGCGAATGGAATCCGAGCATCGGCCGCGTGACCGGCTTCGGCCCCGACACCCAAGGCCAGAGCTACACGATGTTTTATCCGGCCGATGCGATCACGCCCGAGCGCGCGCTGGACCGCCTGCGCGAAGCCGACGCCGACGGCTGGGCGCTGGACGAGAGCCGCCTGCTGCGCGCCGACGGCAGCGCATTCTGGGGCAGCGTGATGATTGCGCCCCTGCCCGAAGCCGACCGCGAAGCCGCCGATGGCGCCCCGAGCCTGCCCTGCGAAGAGGGCCCGGCCTACTGCCTGATCCTGCGCGACGTGAGCGACAAGCGCGACATCGCCGAGCGCCGCCGGCGCGAAGCCTTCAGCGACCACCTGACTGGCCTGGCCAACCGCCGCGCGCTGTTCGACGCCGCCAGCCAGGAGTTCGAACGCAGCCGCGCCGCGCCGCGGCCGACGGCAATGATCATCCTCGACGCCGATCACTTCAAGGCCATCAACGACCGCTACGGGCATCCGGGTGGCGACGCCGTGCTGCAGCATCTGGCGGCGATCCTGCTCGACTTTTTCCGCGAAGTCGATGTCGTCGCGCGCATTGGCGGCGAAGAATTCGCCGTGCTGCTGCCATCGACCGACCTGGCGCATGCGCTGAATCTGGCCGAACGCCTGTGTGCACGCGTCGCGCTGGATGCCAAGAGCTTCGATGGCCAGGCGATCGTGTGCACGATCAGCGCCGGCGTCGCAGTCGCTGCCGATGGCCATGGCGGTGTCGACCTGCTGATCAAGCAAGCCGACCAGGCCCTGTACGCGGCCAAGCGCGCGGGGCGCAACTGTGCCCTGGCCTGGCAGCCTGATCCCGTTATCGCCGCTCCCCAGGAGGCGCTCGATGGAGCCTAAGGTCCAACAAGACGCGGTCGACGCCTATGAAGCGCTGGTGCAGTTCCTGTACCGGGCGCCGATCGGCCTGGCCCAGACCTCGCTCGATGGCACGGTCGACATGCTCAACCCGATGGCGTCGCGGCTGCTGATGCCACTGGCCACCGCACAGGGGCTGGACAATCTGTTCGATGTGCTGGCGCCGGTGGCGCCGCATCTGGCGTCCATGGTCGAGGCATTCCTCGAGCCGTCCGGCATGATCTGCGAAGGTCTGCGTCTGCCGGTGGGCGTTCCGCACGCCGCCACTGGCAGCCTGCAGGTGCTGGCGCTGAACCTGATGAAGCTCGACCCCGAACGCCTGATGGCGACCGTGGCCGATGCCACATTCGAAGTGCAGCGCGAGCAGGAGGTGCTGTCGCGCCGCCTGCGCAGCGCCGCGCGCACCGACACCCTGACCCGGATGCCCAACCGCGAAGCCGTGCGCGACGCGTTGCAGCACCTGCTGGCGCAGCCGGTTTCCGATCTCGGCTTCGCGGTGCTGACCCTCAATTGCGACCGCTTCCGCCAGCTCAACGACAGCCTGGGCCAGGCGGTCGGCGACCATCTGCTGATGCACATGGCCGACCGCTTGCGCGGTGCGCTGCGCCCGGCACTGGGCCGGATCGAACCGGGCACGCTGAGCGGGCAGCTGGCGGCCCGCACCGGCGGCGACGAATTCGTCGTCCTGCTCGATGGCCTGCGCGGACGCGCCGATGCCGAGCGCATCGCGCTGCGCCTGCTCGATGCGCTGGCCGATCCGTACGTGGTCGATGGCCACGACATCGTGTGCGGCGCCAGCGTCGGCCTGGCCTGGAGCATGGATGACCCGGACATCGCCCTGCGCGAACCGGACGATGTGCTGCGTGACGCCGGCATCGCGATGGTCGAGGCCAAGCGGGCCGGGGGCAACCGCCACGTTGTGTTCGCGCCGAGCATGCGTGAACGCGCAGCGCGGCGCGCCGGCATCGAAGCCGAACTGCGCCAGGCGCTGGTCGAAGAACAGCTGTTCGTCGTCTATCAGCCGGTGGTGCGCCTGCTGCCCTGCGGCGGCGTCGATTACGCGGCCGGGGTCGAGGCGCTGGTGCGCTGGCGCCATCCGGTGCGCGGCATCGTGCCGCCGATCGACTTCATCGAAGTGGCCGAAGAATGCGGGCTGATCGGCCTGTTGGGCGACTTCGTTCTTGAACGCGCCAGCCGCGACTTCCTCGACTGGCGCGCTTGCCTGGGCGAGCGCGCACCTGGCCTGATGGCGGTGAACCTGTCGCGCGCCCAGTTGGCACAACCGGGATGGATCGAGAGCGTGCGCCGCATCCTGCACGACACCGGCATGCCGCCGGGTTGCCTGCAGCTGGAAGTCACCGAGAGCCTTGCCGCACAGGGCCAGGACGTCCAGCAGCGCTTGCACGACCTGAAAGCCCTGGGCATCAAACTGGCGCTGGACGATTTCGGCACCGGCTATTCGTCGCTGTCGAGCCTGCACCTGCTGCCGGTGGACACGGTCAAGATCGATCGCTCGTTCGTGTGCCAGGCCGACACCAGCGCCCACCACCGGGTGCTGATCGAAGCCACCGTCAAGGTCGCACGCAGCCTGGGGATGACCACGGTGGCCGAAGGCATCGAAACCCAATCGCAGCTGGACGTGGTGCGCAGCCACCTGTGCGACAAGGTGCAGGGCTATTTCTACAGCCGGCCACTGCCTGCTCCCGAGCTGCTGGTCTGGCTCGCAAGTCACGAAGCTGCCATCCATTGACGTGATTGACTGACGCCTGCGCTGACGTGCGCTGGGCGTGTCGTCCTACAAGAACGGACTCTGTGTTCCTATTCGTGCAAACCCGCGGTTGCTTGATGATAAGACAACTTAATCATCACGGAGACTACCATGACACGCACCCTCGGAACCGCACTGATCGCAGGCATGATGGCACTTGGCCTGGCCGCATGCGACACCCCAAGCAAGACCACCGACACCATGACCGGCTCGAGCAGCACGATGTCGACGACTGGCAGCTCGGTGCAGACCCCAAGCACCACCGGCGGCCAGGGTAGCTGGAATTCCGGCGCCACCGGCGCCACCGGCGTCAACAGCGCATCAGGCACCACCAGCAACAACGAGCCGGTGACCAACTCGGCAACCGGCCGCTGATCGATCGGTCAGGCAACCATCCCACCGCTGCACACCGCACCCGTGGGTGGTTGATCTCTCAAGGAGAAATGCGATGAAACTGCTTCATACTGCACTGATTGGCGGCATGTTCGCTTTTGTTCTGGCTGGTTGCAATACCCCCGACACCATTGCCGCCAGCAGCACCGGCTCTTCTTCGATGGGCACGACGTCAGCCGGTTCGACCGGCAATGCAACCGTCGATGCGCAAATGGGCATGACCCCGGCCGATGGCACGGCAACCGGTGCGGCAACCGCTACCGGCAACGCCAGCACACCGACCAACACCGGTCACACGACCACCAGTTCGGATACCAAGCAGTAATTCCCACCACATACGGCCGGGTTCCCGGTCGTGTGTTGCATCGGCGCTGTAGAATCGCGCAATGCCTCCATCTTTTGTCATTCCCATCCCATGAAACGCTGGCTTGCACGCCTGTTTGGCGCCACGCCCGCAGGGCCTGTCGATCACGCCCCCTTTCTGTCCAGCTTGCCGGTGGCAGACACGCTGCCCACGCCCGGCGCCGATCAGCCTGGCGCCCCCGATCTGGATCTCGCGTTCTTTCACTGGCTGGCCGGGCCGCATATTGCCGGTGCGGCGGGCGACGAAGCACTGGTGCTCGACGAGCTGACGCGGCTCGCCCGCGATCCGCAGGCAGCAAGCGCCCTTGTACCGCGTGTGCCAGCCGTGATTCCACAAGTGCTGCGCAGTTTGCGCGACGAGGCCGGCTCATCGGCCGATCTGGCGCGCCTGGTGGCACAGGATGCCGTCCTGGTCGCCGAGGTAATTCGCGAAGTAAACAGCCCGTACTATCAACCCGGCACACCCGTGCGCAATCTGGAAGGCGCGCTGCTGCTGCTTGGCCAGAACGGCCTGCGCATGCTGCTGGCGCGCGTGGCGTTTCGCCGGATCATCAGTCTGCAGACCAGCCGCCTTGCGCGCCTGGTCGCGCCGCAACTCTGGAGCCAGTCCGAGAAATGTGCGCAGGCCGCCAGCCTCCTGGCGCACGGTCAGGGCGCCGATCCGTTCGAAGCCTATCTGGCCGGCCTGATGCACAATGTCGGCCTGATCGTGGCGCTGCGGGTGATCGATGGCCTGGTGCCCAGCGGCGGCTTGCCTGACAGTGACGCCTTCGGACTGCGCCTCGTGCACGCGGCGCGCCTGATCTCGGCCGGTATCGCCGCGCAATGGGAACTGCCCCCGGCCATCGGCCACGCGATTGCCCATCTCGGCGACGCCGCAACGCCGTCTGCCAGTCTGCCCGCGGTACTGGGCGAGGCTGACCGCCTGGCCAAACTGCACATGCTGGCGCGGGGTGGCCAACCGGCATTTGTCAGTGCCGCAGCGAGCCTGTCCGCGGACCTGCACCGGATTTACGCTACCTTCAACGACACCGACCACGCTGACCAGGACGCCTGAATGCCATTTCCCATCGAAGAAAAACTCGTGATCGGCGTTGCTTCCAGTGCGCTGTTCGATCTGTCCGATTCGCATCAGGTCTATCTGGACGGCGGGCCGGAAGCCTACCGCAGTCACCAGGAGCGCCAGCGTGACGTAATCCTGGCGCGCGGCGTCGCGTTCCCGTTCATCCGGCGCTTCCTGAGCCTGAACCGGTGCTTTCCGCAGCAGGCGCCCGTCGAGGTGGTGCTGTTTTCGCGCAATTCACCCGAGACGGGCCTGCGCGTGATGCGCTCGATCGCGCACTATGGCCTGGACATCTCGCGCGCCGTGTTCATGAGCGGCAAGTCGCCCTATCCGTATCTGCCGGCCTTCAACACCGCGCTCTTCCTGTCGGCAAACGAAGACGACGTCAAGAGCGCGATCGCGGTCGATTATCCGGCCGGCCTCGTGCTGCCGTCGGGAATCGCCGATGAGGACACCGACATCGAGCTGCGCGTCGCCTTCGACTTCGATGGCGTCATCGCCGACGATGAGTCCGAAACGGTCTACAAGCGCAACAACGACCTGCGCGAATTCCACGCCCACGAAACCCTGCACATGGCGCGCCCGCACCAGCCGGGCCCGCTGGCAGGGATGTTTCGCAAGCTGGCCATGCTGCAGCAGCTGGAACACGAGGCCGAGCGCGCCGACCCGGATTACCGCCGCATCGTGCGCATTGCCATCATCACGGCGCGCAGCGCGCCGGCGCACGAGCGCGTCGTGACCACCTTGGGCAGCTGGGGCGTGTCGGCCGACGAGACGTTCTTTCTGGGCGGGATGGACAAGGCGCGCGTGCTGTCGGTGTTCAAGCCGCACATTTTCTTCGATGACCAGCTCACCCACCTCAAGTCTGCCCCCGGCGGCACGGTGCCGATGGTGCACGTGCCGTTCGGCGTAGCCAACCGGCGCATCGTCGAGGGCGCTTAAAGACGCGGCAGCGCCATCAGCCGGTCGAGTTCGGGCTGCATTGCCTTGGCCCAGATCGCGTAGCCCGCTGCGTTCGGATGCAGCAGATCGGGCATGATGGTGTTCGCAAGCAGGCCATCCGGCGTCAGGAACGCGCGGTTCACGTCGACGAACACGATCCGGTTGCCATCGGCCAGTGCCGGCAGCTGCGCATTGATGGCCTCGTTGGTGCGCCTGAGCGTACTGTCGGGCATTGCGTCGCGCGGGAAAATCGCCATCAGCATGATGCGCGTGCGCGGCAGGCGCTGCCGGAGCTCGTCCAGGTTGCGGCGAATGCCCGCCACGGTACTGGCCGGGAAATCGCTGCGCAAGCCGGTGTTGTTGGTGCCGATCATCAGCACCGCCACCTTCGGATCGAGACCGTCGACGGCGCCATTCTGCAAGCGCCACAGCACGTTTTCGGTGCGATCGCCACCGAACCCGAGGTCCAGCGCATCGAACTTCGCATAGTGCGTTTGCCACACGGGCGCGCCCTCCTTTTCCCAGCCCTGCGTGATCGAGTCACCGATGAACACCAGTTGCGGGCTGCGACCCTCGCGCACCATCTGCTGTGCGTCGTCGAGTTTCTGGCGATGACGGGGCAGCCACCAGTCGATCGACCACGCTTCATCGAGCCTGGCCGGCGTGACCGCCACCGTGCGCCAGTCCGGGCACGCCGTGTTGGGCGTGCCGCCCGCTGCGATGGCCACGTTGGCGATGCTGACCTGGCCGCTGCCCGTGCCTTCCAGCGCAAACGGCCTGACCACCTGCGAGAAATCGTCGCCGTCGCGCGCGAAGCACGACAGCGCCAGCACGACGCGCTGCCAGCCCTTGCCCTGGGCGGCGCGCCCCGGGAGCACGTACGGCACCTGGCGTTCGCAGGACGGACCGCAACCGATCTTGACCACGAGGCCACCGGCGTCGAGCGCATCGACCTTCAGGTCGAATCCCAGCGTGCCTTGCGCAAGGAGTGGCCGCAAATCCTGTGGCGCCGTTTGCAGCGCCACGCCGCTTTTCCAGATCTGCCGCCATTGGAGCGTGAGGGCGGCGCCACCGTCGGCCCGCTTGCTGCGCGTGAGCTCGATGGCACTTTCCGGAAAGGTCGTGCGCAGCGCCGCAGCAGCCGTGACGGCGTCGCCTGCCAGAAGATGCGTGGTATCGGGAGCCAGCGCCAGGATCTCGACGCCGGGCCTGGCCACCTCGTCAAACAACACGACCGCTGCCGGCGGCGCTGCGCTGGCGGCCGCGCACAGCAACGACGAACACAGTATCGACAAACTGGCCGGTCCAGGGCGCATGGGGTCTCCGACATGATGAGGATGGGAACGCTATCATGCGCGACTTTTACTGCTCCGGCAACCGACTCAGGCGTAACAGATCCAGCCGCGAAACGCGCCGCCCACATAGAACACCTCGATGCCGTCGAACCCGGCCTCGCGCAGCAACGCCTCGTCCTCGGCCGGCCCGAGCACGTGCAGATCGCGCGCCATGACCTCACGCCGGCGCTGCGCCATGCCCGCCTCGACGCCGTTGGCAATGGCGAACGCCGCATCACGTGCCAGCCAGCGTGCGCACCCGGCGGCATCAAGACCCGCACTCAGGTGCATCACGACGAACGGACTGCCGGACAGCAGGGGCGCACGCATCGCGCGTAGCGCGTGACTGCGCTCCTGCACCGGCATGAAGTGCATCGTCAGCAGACACGCCGCCGCATCGAACGGCCCAGCGGGCGCCGCATCGACAAACCCTTCATGCAGGCGGATGCGGGCGGCGTGGGCGGCGGTGGCCTGCCTGGCCAGCGCCAGCATGGGCGCCGACGGATCGACGCCATCGAAAATCCAGCCGCTCTGGCCATCGGCGAACGCCTTGAGTTCCAGGCCGCCACCCGCGCCCAACACCAGCACGCGTGCGTCGGCCGGCGCACGCTCGGCCAGCAGCACGCACGCCATGCGCTGCATGTCGGCAAAGCCCGGCACGAAGCGCGGCGGCCCGTCGGCGTAATTGGCAACTGCGGCCGGATCTGAAAAAGACATGGTCGATTCTCCTGGGGTGTTGTTCGGTACGGGCTTTCGTAACTTACGATATTACATAACGACAGGCCAGGCAATCCTGATCCTGCTGGTGCGCGGCGGGGCGTTGCGCGTTCGACTATAATTGGCCACCACTTTCCAGCGCATTTTTCACGGATCTTTCAAGCACGCGGCATGCCTTTCGACCTCGAGAAACACCTCCCCAAAGCAGGCCATCGTTTCGTCCTGCCGCTCCTTCATGGTTCGTCCGACGCCTACGCGCTGGCGGTTGCCGCCCTTGCGCTCAAGGCTCAGGGACAGATGCTCACCGTCGTCGTGGCCAATGCCAGCGACGGCCAGCGACTGCTTGACGAAATCCCGTGGTTCGCCGATGGCAAGCTGGCCTGCCACCTGCTGCCGGACTGGGAAACGCTGCCGTACGATGCGTTCTCGCCGCACCAGGATCTGGTATCCGAACGCCTGGCCACGCTGCACGAGATCCGCAACGGCCAGTGCGATGTGCTGATGGTGCCGGCCACCACGGCGCTGGTGCGCCTGGCGCCGCCATCGTTCCTGGCGGCCTACACGTTCTTCTTCCGCCAGGGCGAACGCCTCGACGAAGCGCGCCTGAAGGCGCAGCTCACACTGGCCGGCTACACGCACGTGTCGCAGGTGATGTCGCCGGGCGAATACTCGGTGCGCGGCGGTTTGATCGACCTGTTCCCGATGGGCTCTGCCCTGCCCTATCGGCTCGACCTGTTTGGCGACGAGATCGAATCGATCCGCACGTTCGACGCCGACACCCAGCGCTCGCTGTACCCGGTGCGCGAAGTGCGCCTGCTGCCGGGCCGCGAATTCCCGATGGACGAAGCGGCGAGAACAGGCTTTCGCGGCCGCTGGCGCGAACGTTTCGAGGGCGATCCGTCACGCTCGCCGATTTACCGCGACATCGGCAACGGCATCGCCGCAGCCGGTATCGAGTACTACCTGCCGCTGTTTTTCGACTCGACCTCAACACTGCTGGATTACCTGCCCGACGGCACGCCACTGGCGCTGGTCGGCGATATCGATGGCGCCATTGGGCGCTTCTGGATGGACACCGAGTCGCGCTACCGTTTTTTGAAAAGCGACCGTGAGCGCCCGATCCTCGAGCCGACCGAACTGTTCCTGAGCGCCGAGCAATTCTTCACCTGCATCAAGCCGCACGGCCGCTGGAATATCGCGCGCGACCCGCTCGCGCCGGCGTCCGAACTGTCGGCGCCGATTCCCGACGTCGCCGTCAACCGCCGCCTGGACGATCCGCTGGCCAGCCTGCGCACCTACCTCGAGCGCAGCGACACGCGCGTGATGATCTGCGCCGATTCGGCCGGCCGGCGCGAAACGCTGCAGCAGTACTTCAGCGAATACAAGCTCGATCTCGTGCCGGTCGAAGGCTTCGAGGGCTTCCGCACGAGCGACGCCCGCCTGGCGTTGGGCGTGGCGCCACTGCAGGCCGGCTTCGAGCTGCTCGATGCGGGCGCAGGCCACCTGGTGTTCATCACCGAGACCGAGCTGTATGCCGGTTCGGGCCGGCGCGCCGGCAAGAAGAAGCAGGAAGCGACGAGCCAGGTCGAGTCGATGGTGCGCGACCTGTCCGAACTCAAGATCGGCGACCCGGTCGTGCACATCAACCACGGTATCGGGCGCTACATGGGCCTGACCAGCATGGACCTGGGCGAAGGCGAGACCGAATTCCTGCATCTGGAATACGCGAAGGACACGAAGCTGTACGTGCCGGTGTCGCAGTTGCACGTGATCGCGCGCTACTCGGGCACGGCGGCCGAAGACGCGCCGCTGCACTCGCTCGGCTCGGGCCAGTGGGAAAAAGCCAAGCGCAAGGCCGCCGAGCAGGTGCGCGATACGGCCGCCGAGCTTCTGAATCTGTACGCGCGGCGCGCGCTGCGCCAGGGCCACGCGTTCGAGTATTCGAACGTCGACTACGAAAACTTTTCGCAGAGCTTCGGCTTTGAAGAGACGCCCGACCAGGCCGAGGCGATCCACAACGTCATCAAGGACATGACGTCGGGCCGCCCGATGGACCGCCTGGTGTGCGGCGACGTCGGCTTCGGCAAGACCGAGGTCGCGCTGCGCGCCGCCTTCATCGCCGTCATGGGCGGCAAGCAGGTCGCGATCCTGGCGCCGACGACGCTGCTGGCCGAGCAGCATGCGCAGACCTTCGCCGACCGCTTCGCCGACTGGCCCGTCAAAATCGCCGAGCTGTCGCGCTTCCGGACCGGCAAGGAGATCAACAACGCGATCAAGGGCATGGCCGACGGCACGCTCGACATCGTCATCGGTACCCACAAGCTGCTCTCGCCCGACGTGAAGTTCACGCGTCTGGGGTTGGTGATCATCGACGAAGAACACCGCTTCGGCGTGCGTCAGAAAGAGGCGCTGAAATCGCTGCGCGCCGAAGTCGATGTGCTCACGCTGACCGCCACACCGATCCCGCGCACGCTGGGCATGGCACTGGAAGGCTTGCGCGACTTTTCGATCATCGCCACCGCGCCGCAAAAGCGCCTGGCGATCAAAACCTTCGTACGGAGCGAAGACGGCTCGATCATCCGCGAGGCCTGCCTGCGTGAACTCAAGCGCGGTGGCCAGATCTACTTCCTGCACAACGAAGTCGACACCATCGAAAACCGCCGCGCGATGCTGCAGGAGCTGCTTCCCGAAGCGCGCATCGGCGTGGCACATGGCCAGATGCACGAACGCGACCTCGAGAAAGTCATGCGCGACTTTGTGGCGCAGCGTTTCAATATCCTGCTGTGCACGACCATCATCGAGACCGGTATCGACGTGCCGACCGCGAACACGATCATCATGCACCGCGCCGACAAGTTCGGCCTGGCGCAGCTGCACCAGCTGCGCGGGCGCGTGGGCCGCTCGCACCACCAGGCGTATGCCTACCTCTTGGTGAGCGACGTGCAGAACCTGACCAAGCAATCGCAGCGCCGCCTGGATGCCATCCAGCAGATGGAAGAACTGGGCAGCGGCTTCTACCTTGCGATGCACGACCTGGAAATCCGGGGCGCGGGCGAGGTTCTCGGCGAGAACCAGTCCGGCGAGATGCTGGAGATCGGCTTCCAGCTGTATTCGGACATGCTCAATGAGGCGGTGCGCTCGCTCAAGGCCGGCAAGGAACCCGACCTTGCCGCGCCGCTGTCGTCGACCACCGAGATCAATCTGCACGTGCCCGCCCTGCTGCCGGCCGACTACTGCGGCGACGTGCACGAGCGCCTGTCGATCTACAAGCGCCTGGCCAATTGCGAAAGCGCGGACCGTATCGACAGCATGCAAGAGGAGCTGATCGACCGCTTCGGCAAGCTGCCCGAGCCCGTGAAAGCGCTGGTCGAGACGCACCGGTTGCGCATCGCCGCCAAGGCCGTGGGCATCGTCAAGATCGACGCCCACGGCGAAGCGGCCAGCCTGCAGTTCATGGAAAAGCCGCCGATCGATCCGATCAGGATCATCACGCTGATACAGAAGAACCGCCACGTCAAGCTGGCCGGCCAGGACAAGCTGCGCATCACGGCCAGCATGCCGGACCTGTCGGCGCGCGTGAACCAGATCAAACAGACCATCAAACAACTACTCGCATGAACACGACGATGAATCTGGTGCTGCAAGGCCCGCAGGCCGACCCCGCCACGCTGGCGCGCCTGGCGCAACTGGCCAGTCCGCAGCGCACCACCGCCGTGGGCGAACATGCGCTGCGCTGCGAAGGCGTGGCGTTTTCCGCCGACCTGAAAGAGCGTGTCGACGCAGCGGCGTTCGAGGCGGGCGTGGACGCGACCTTCATCGCCGCAGGCCGCTCGCTGGCCGATGTACGCCTGGTGGCGATGGACATGGATTCGACGCTGATCACGATCGAGTGCATCGACGAAATCGCCGACATGCAGGGCCTGAAGCCGCAAGTGTCCGAAATCACCGAGGCAGCAATGCGCGGCGAGCTCGATTTCTCGGAAAGCCTCAGGCGCCGCGTGGCCCTGCTGGCCGGGCTGGAAGCGGGCGCGCTGCAGCGGGTGTATGACGAGCGCCTGCGCATCTCGCCGGGTGGCGAGGCGATGCTCAAGGCCGTGCAGGCGATCGGCATCAGGACGCTGCTGGTGTCGGGCGGGTTCACGTTCTTCACCGAACGTCTGGGCGCGCGTTTGGGGCTGGACTACACCCACGCAAACGTGCTCGAAATCGCGGATGGCAAGCTGACCGGTCGCGTCGTCGGCGGCATCGTCGATGCAGAGGAAAAAAAACGCACCGTCGAGCGCGTGTGCGCCGAACTGGGCATCTCGCCATCGCAGGCGGTCGTGATGGGCGACGGCGCCAACGACCTGACGATGATGGGCATCGCGGGGCTGTCAGTGGCGTTTCGTGCCAAGCCGGTCGTGCGGGCCCAGGCCGATGTGGCGCTCAATTTCGCGGGGCTGGATGGGTTGCTGACGATTCTGGGCTGACTAGCGTCGACGCACTTGTACTGGTTGGTTTCCCGCTGTAACAGCGTGTAAAACCGTGCGCCACGTGCCGTGCAAGCTCGTATGATGGCTTGATCAGGAGGAGCGCCATGAAAAATCTTGCGATCGTTATTGTGTCACTGGGCATGCTGGCGGGTTGCGCCGCGCCAGGCCCCTATTACAGCAATCAAGGCTATGCCCAACCGGCAGATCCGAGCCAATGGCGCGTTGTTTCCGTGACGCCCGTGCCAGTAGGTACCGGTGCGCGCGTGGCATCGTCGGGCGGGACCACCGTCACATCGACGCCAGTGCCTGCGACCAGCTATTCCACGCCGTACTACACGCCACAGCAGCCGGTGTATGTCCAGCAGCAACCGGTGTACATCCAGCAGCAGCCGGTGTACGTACCGCAACCGGTGTATGTCGAGCAGCCGAACTACTGGTATCCACCGATCTCGATCGGGCTGGGTTTCGACTTCGGCCGCAGCAGCTGGCGCGGTCATCGTGGCCGGGGCTGGGGCGGAGGTATCGGGACACACTTCCCATACCGCAGGTAATACGCAACAAAAGCCGGCCGACGCCGGCTTTTTTCATGCAAAAAAGCGGGGGTCAGGTCTGACATTCGGACACGATCTCGACAGTTAGCTGTCGAAACCAGATGGCACCTGGCCATACTATTGCTGCTCAGGATCTCATCGAGCGTGGACAAGGCTGAGTTCGTGTCTGAATGTCAGACCTGACCCCCGCTGTGCCACATCCTCGTGCTTACGACAAATCGTGCAAATCTTTCTGCAGCGCTGGTTGCACCGAGAACTTGCTGAACATTACCTCAAGACCGCCACGCTTGGGAGTGCAGCACATGGGACCGACAAGGTAACGGTCGGCGACGGGAAATGGTGCCAGGCGCAGTAATGGCCAGACAATGCCATCGACTGAATACTGCGCCCTGACGGTGCCGGAACCAATGGTGACGCGGATCCAGAATCCGTCGCTGATGGATGGCGCAGGCATTACTGCCCAGTCGGACTGTTCGTTCGTCAACACGGTACTGAGCATCAGCTGATCATCCGAAAACTCGACACCGATCTTGATCCAGCGGGTCTCGTCGATCCTTACCATCAAACCGGCCTGGTCGTATAACGCCTGAAAGTCCGCACGTACGTGCAGTTGGGCGGTGAACGCATGATCGACAGGCCTGCCAAAAAAATGGCCATTGTCGTGAATAAAATCGTATTCGGTGATGCGCCAAAAGTCCGTGTTCTCGGAGGTGATGACTTTCAGTGTGTCTTGGTCGATCTGATATTTGGGTGGCGTTTCAAGCCATGTGCATTCTTCGAACATGTCATCTCTCTTTCGTACTGTTTCGCTGCTTCACTCAAACGCATATACCCGGGAAAAAGCGGGGGTCAGGTCTGACATTCGGACACGATCTCGGCAATAGGATAATCAAAACCCGCTGGCACTGGGCGACGCTAATACTGATTAAGGCACCATTTCAAGTGCCTAAGGCTGAGGCCGTGTCCGAATGTCAGACCTGACCCCGGCTGTAATGATGAGGTCGTGTCCGAATGTCAGACCTGACCCCGGCTGTGCCTTTGGCTGTACATCGGCCACGCACGCGGTTTGTGGATCACCTGCTGAACAGATCGTGCGCGTCGAGAATGGCCCAGGCGATCTCAGGCCGCATGTTCAGGCAGCGCCGTACCGCCGCGGGCACCGATTGCCGCACCTTCTTGCACAGACCAGGCCGGTCTTCGAGCACGATCACGATGCCGCGCACGCTGCGCACCTCGTTTGGTCCCGGCACGATGTGCAGTGTCGCGCCGATGTTTTTGTGGATCAGCCTCTGCACGTGCTGCAGGTCGGCGAAACTTTCGATCCGCTCGATCCGCTCGATCAGCTTGAGTTCCTGCTGGCGCGTGATCATCAATGGGCGCTGATCCAGACAAGGGTCGGCCAGCACGCGCGCGCGATCGCAGACACAGGCGCCTGGTGGGCACTCGACCCGCAGGGGCGCGGCGGCAGGCTGTCGGCCTGCAGTCGGGCCCGGCTCTGGCTGGACGGCAGTGGATGGGTTCACTCGGATGTTGCCGTGATGTTTGGATTCGCTGATTCTACCCCGCCCCGGTCGCCCGATGGAGCCTCTTGACGCCCCATCAGTTCGAGCGCATTGGGCACGGCCGCGCCCTCGGCTGTATTGTCGAAGATGCACCACACCGTGCGCCCCGCCGCGATATCGCGATCAATGCGGCTGCGCCAGCGGACGATTTCCTCGCCCGGATACGCCGAATAATAGATGCGCGGCGCGCCATGCAAGCGCACGTAGACATTGGTGTTGCTTGTCGCGATATGCTCCCCGGGCTGGCCGGCGGCCGGATCCGCGATCACGCGCACTACCCCGCACTCGCGCAGCGTCGCCGTGGCGGCTGCCGAAAACCAGCTCGCGTGCCGCGCTTCGAACGCAATACTGCAGCCGAAACGCACACGCACTTGCACGAAAAATGCATGCGCCAGCACGTCATCGAAACCAAAGCGTGGCGGCAGTTGCACCAGCAGGCAGCCCAGCTTGTCGCCAAGCATGTTGGCTTCGCCCTGGAAGCGGTCAAGCAGCGCATCGACATCCCGCAGACGGGCATCATGCGTGATCGAGCGCGGCACCTTGACCGCGAAGCGGAAGTGTTCGGGCACGCTGGCGGCCCAGCGTGCATAGGTCTCGGGTTTATGGGGCCGGTAAAACGACGAGTTGATTTCCACCGCCGGGAACACGGCGGCGTAGCGTTCGAGATGGCTACCCTCCGCCGGAAACGCGGCGAAGTCCTTGCTTGCAAGGCTCCAGCCAGCGCAGCCGACCAGCAGGCTGCCGGGCGTATTCTGCTCAGGCATACGATCGTCTCATTTGTATTATTGCAACCATTCTAGCGATCCGAGGCGGCGCGCGGCGCATGGAAGCGCTGGCGACGTCGAGACCAAGCCCCGCTTACAATAAGAACATCGTATCGAACTGAGGAAGCCAGCATGACCGAACCAACCCACATCGTTTGCCCGCACTGCGACGCCGTCAACCGCATGCCGCGGTCACGTCTGCAGGACGCGCCCACCTGCGGCAAATGCGCACAGCCCCTGTTCACGGGGCGTCCGCTAGACGTCGATAGCGCGCGCTTCGAGCGCCACATCGGCCGCAACGATATTCCCGTGCTGGTGGACTTCTGGGCCGAATGGTGCGGCCCGTGCAAGATGATGGCGCCGGCGTACGCCCAGGCGGCCGGGCAACTCGAGCCGGCCGTGCGCTTGCTGAAGGTGGACACCGAGCGCGCGCAGGATCTGTCGGCGCGCTTTGCGATCCGCAGCATACCGACACTGGCGCTGTTCAAGGGCGGCCGCGAAATCGCGCGCCAGTCTGGCGCCATGGATGCGGTGCGCCTTTCCGCCTGGGTGCGCCAGCACATCGGGTAAAGCGGCGGGATCGTTATCCCGAACCGTGCTGCTACAATGGCAACAAAGGGGGTTGTCCCCGCACGAGGAGACGGTATGTCGCAAGAACTGATTCTGGAACGAGGCGTCGAAGACAACAAGCACTGGGCGCGCATCCTGTATGTGATCCATGCGCTGACGTTCTTCTTTTCGCTCGGCATGCTGTCGATCGTGCCGGTGATCGTCAACTACGTCAAACGCCCGGACACGGCCGGCACGATGGTCTACACCCACCACACGTGGATGATCCGCTCGTTCTGGTGGTACGTGGTGTGGATGGCCGTTGGCGCGGTGCTGTTCGCCACCATCATCGGCATTCCCGCCGCGTGGGTGGTGTGGCCCGTGGCATGGGTCTGGAAAGCCTATCGCCTGATCCGCGGCTTCATTGATCTGAACAACAACCGAGCGATGCCGGTGTAAAAAAATGGGGCCAATGGCCCCATTTTTATGTCATAACGCGTTGAAGGCCTGGGCCAGATCGCCGATCAGATCGGCCGGGTCTTCGAGGCCCACATTGAAGCGCACCAGTACCCCGCCCTCCCACCGATCCCGCAAGCTGTTGATCCGGTACGGCATCACGAGACTGTTGGGTCCACCCCAGCTGTAGCCGATGCCGAACAGCGTCAGCGCATCGACCATGCGATCGACCTGCGCCTCGTCGAAACGTGCGTCGAACACCACCGAGAACAAGCCACCTGCCCCCGTGAAATCGCGCTGCCAGAACGCATGGCCCGGGCAGTCCTCGAATGCCGGATGCAGCACCTTCGCGATTTCGGGCCGTGCCTTGAACCAGGCGGCCAGCGCGCGCGCGCTGGCGTCGTGCCGCTCGAAGCGCATCTTCATCGTCGGCAAGCCGCGCTGCACCAGATACGCATCGTCGGGGCTGACGCCCAAACCCAGGCGCATGTGCGCCAGCGCCAGCCGGTCGTTCAGCGCGCGGTCGCGCGTGATCACGGCGCCCATCAACAGGTCGGCGCCACCTGACTGGTACTTGGTCAGCGCATGCATGACGATGTCGGCGCCAAGGTCGAACCCGCGCAGCGCCAGGCCTGCCGACCACGTGTTATCGAGCGCCACCAGCACGCCCCGCGCGTGCGCCGCTTGGCACAGCGCCGGCAGATCCGGCACTTCCATCGACACCGAACCCGGCGCCTCGGCCCACAGCAGTTTGGTGTTCGGCTGGATCAGCGCGGCGATGCCGGCGCCGATCAACGGATCGTAGTAGCGCGCAGTGACGCCGAAGTCGGCGCTGAGCCATCGGCCCAGTTCACGGTTCGGGTTGTAGACGTTCTCGGGCAACAGCACATCGTCGCCGCTTTTGAGCAGTGCAAAGTCGACCATCGCGATCGCCGCCAGGCCCGACGGCGTGAGCAGGCAATGGTTGCCGCCCTCGATCTCGGCCAGCTTGCCTTCCAGCGTGAACGTGGTCGGCGTGCCGTGCAAGCCGTAGGTATAGGCGGTCTTGTCTTTCCACTGGCTCGCGCGCATCGCCGCCGTGTTCGCAAACAGCACGGTCGACGCGCGGTGCGTCGCTGGCGGGAAGGCATCGAACCCCGCCGGTGCGACATAGTCGCTATGCACCAGCGTGGTCTGGATCGACTTGGCGCTCATGGCTTCAGAGGCTTAGACGGGATTGGCCCACAGGTCGTGCGCATCGGCCTTCGTGATGACGACATCGGCGAACTGGCCGACGACCAGTTTGCTCTTGCCTGGCACGAGCGGCCGCTTGATGTGCACGACGCCGTCGATTTCCGGCGCATCGGCGCTCGAACGGCCGATCGCTTCGCGGGCGCCCACTTCGTCGATCAGCACGCGCAGCGTCTTGCCGACCTTGGCCTGCAGGCGCTTGGCCGAAATCTCTTCTTGCAGCAGCATGACGCGTGCGCGGCGCTCTTCACGCACTTCTTCCGGCACCGGATTGTCGAGCAGGTTGGCGGTTGCGCCTTCGACTGGCGAATAGGCAAAGCAGCCCAGACGGTCGATCTGCGCTTCTTTCAGGAAGTCGAGCAGGTACTCGAATTCGACCTCGGTCTCGCCCGGGAAGCCGGCAATGAAGGTCGAACGGATCGTCAGGTCCGGGTTCATCGAACGCCATTTCAGGATGCGCTCGAGGTTGCGCTCGCCGCTCGCCGGGCGCTTCATGCGCTTCAGGACATCCGGGTGCGCGTGCTGCATCGGAATATCGAGGTACGGCAACACGTGGCCATCGCCCATGAACGGGATCGCATGGTCGACGTGCGGATACGGATAGACATAGTGCAGGCGCACCCAGGCGTCGTACTGGCGCGCGAGCTGGCCCAGCGCTTCGACCAGCTGCGTCATGTGCGTCTTGATCGGGCGGCCATTCCAGAAGCCGGTGCGGAACTTGACGTCCACGCCGTAGGCACTGGTGTCCTGCGAGATCACGAGCAATTCCTTGACACCCGACTTGAACAGGTTCTCGGCTTCGACCAGCACTTCGTCGATGCGGCGCGAGACCAGGTCGCCACGCATCGACGGGATGATGCAGAAGCTGCAGCGGTGGTTGCAGCCTTCGGAAATTTTCAGGTAGGCGTAGTGCTTCGGCGTGAGCTTCACACCGTGGTCCGGCACCAGGTCGATGAACGGATCGTGCGGCTTCGGCAGGTGCAGGTGGACCGAGTCCATCACCTCGGCCAGTGCGTGCGGGCCGGTCACGGCCAGCACCTTCGGGTGTACCTTGGTGATGATGTCGTCGCCCGCGGCATCCTTCTTGGCGCCCAGGCAGCCGGTGACGATCACCTTGCCGTTTTCGGCCAGCGCTTCGCCGATGGCGTCGAGCGATTCCTGCACGGCGGCGTCGATGAAGCCGCAGGTGTTGACGATCACGAGGTCCGCACCGTCGTATGAGTTGGCGGTTTGATAGCCTTCGGCGCGCAACTGGGTCAGGATCTGCTCGGAATCGACCAGCGCTTTCGGGCAGCCAAGCGAGACAAAGCCGACCTTCGGCGCGATCACACCGGGCATGGGCGCCGGAATGATGACGCCAGGCGCCTTGGCTGCGGCAGCCAGGCTGCTGGAGTTGGCGGAAGGACTACGACGAAGTTCAGTCATGGGCAGCGGAAAAGTGTTTGGGCAATCCGCGATTGTACCTGAACCGGGCCTCGAAGGTGAGGCCCTGCCGCCCGAATACCGGGTGGTTTATTTCTTGTCGGTCGGCGGCGGCGTCATGCCGGGGAACGGAAACACGCCGAACATCGCCTTGCTCTGGCTCTGCATCTGTTCCTGCATCTGGATGAACAGGTTCTTGCTCTGGTCGATGTAGTTGTTCATCATGCCCTGCATCATCGGACCCTGGACGTTCATGAACTGGGTCCACATCTCGGGGCTGAACGGCTTGCCCTCGATGGCGCCGGCGGCGTTGCTGGTGAATTTGTGCTGGATGTCGGTGAAGGCCTGGACGTTCTTTTCCAGGTACGAGCCCATCATGCCCTGCATCGCGTGGCCGTAGTAGCGGATGATTTGCGAGAGCACCGAGCTCGAAAACATCGGCACGCCGTTGGCTTCTTCTTCAAGGATGATCTGGAGCAGAATCGCGCGGGTCAGGTCTTCGCTGCTCTTGGCATCGACCACGGTGAAGTCGTCGGCGTCCAGCACCAGCTGCTTGACGTCCGACAGCGTGATGTAGGAACTGGTCTGCGTGTCGTACAGGCGACGGTTCGGGTATTTCTTGATCAGGCGTTCTGCACTCTTCTTCACACTGCTCATCTCTGTTTCCATGGTTTGCGGCGCCGCTTCGTGAGCCGCGCACTTATGATTATTCTGGCCGGCGTGGCCGGCTCGTCTCCGCCCCTGGCCACAGCCGGATCGACCGTGGGGGACACCAGACACCTTACCACGCAATTGTGGCAGTTGCAGCAATTACCAGATGCACCACAAGCATGGTTTTTCTGTCAATACAAGCGGTCGACAGCTAGTCGCCCCTGACCTGCACGTAGCGCCCTGGCGCTGGCTCGGACGGCGGATAGTCGCTGCTGCCAGCGACTCCAGGGGCCGGCACCTGCGCGCCGCCGTGCTCGGCCAGGAAGCCCGCCCATGCCGGCCACCAACTGCCTTTGTGCTCTGCAGCACTCTCGAACCAGGCGGCATCCGTCTTCGGACGCGCCTTGCCGCCTTTGTCATTGACCCAGTGACTGCGCTTGTTTTTCGAGGCCGGGTTGATGACGCCCGCGATATGGCCCGATGCGCCCAGGACGAATCGGTTCGCTTTCGGGTTGCGAGGGTTGAGCAGCTGCATCGACGCAAATGCCGCCGTCCACGGCACGATATGGTCTTCCTTCGAGCCATACACGAACACGGGCGCGTCGATGGCGCCCAGGTCGACCGGTACGCCGCACACCGTCAGCGCGCCCGGTTGCTTCAGCTTGTTCTCGAGGTACATATTGCGCAAGTACCAGCAGAACATCGGCCCCGGCAGATTGGTGCTGTCGGCGTTCCAGTACAGCAGATCGAATGCCGGCGGCTCCTTGCCCTTCAGGTAGTTTTGCTGAACATAGTTCCAGACCAGGTCGTTCGGGCGCAGCGACGAGAAGGTCGTCGCCAGGTCGCGCCCCGGCATCAGGCCGCCGGCAGCAAGCTTCTGCTCGCGCAGCGCCACCTGGGTTTCGTCGATGAATACTTCGAGCACGCCGGCGTCCGAAAAGTCCAGCAGCGTGGTCAGCAGCGACAGGCTGGCGGCCGGCTGGCGCCCCCGCGCGGCCAGCACGGCCAGTGCGGTGGCCGCGATGGTGCCGCCGACGCAGAACCCGAACACGTGTGCTTTCTCTTGCCCGGTGATCTCGGCGACAACGTCGAGTGCGCGAATCGCGCCATCTTCGACGTAATCGTCCCAGCGCAGGTGCGACTGGCTGCGGTCCGGGTTACGCCAGGACACCATGAACACGGTATGACCCTGCTCCACCACGTAGCGCACCAGCGAATTCTCGGGTTGCAGGTCGAGGATATAAAACTTGTTGATGCACGGCGGGATCATGACCAGCGGCACGCTGTGCACGTTCGCCGTGGTCGGCGTGTACTGGATCAGCTGGAACATGTCATTTTCGAACACGACCTGGCCGGCCGTGTTACCGACATTGCGGCCCACTTCGAAGGCCGTTTCGTCCGATTGCGAAATGCGGCCCTTCTGCAGGTCGGTCAGCATATTGGTCAAGCCCTTGGTCAGGCTTTCGCCCTGGGTCTCGATCATGTGCTGCTGCGCTTCCGGATTCGTGGCCAGGAAGTTGGCGGGCGACATCGCGTCGATCATCTGCTGGACCGAGAAGCGCAGCTTCTGACGCTCGCGCGGGCCAACCTCGACCGCATCGGCCATCGCCATCATGCATTCGGCGTTGAGCAGGTACGAAGCGGCCGAGAACGCCGACAGCGGATTGCCGCGCCATTCGGCTGCGGCGAAGCGCCGGTCGCTGAGCTCGGGCGTCTTGCCCAGCATGACGTCTTGCCACAGCTGCGTTGCTTTCTTGAGATAATCGTCGCGGATCGCTTCCATGCGGGCCGTATCGATGCCGGCGCCGGCATCTTTCAGGAAGCCGGCCAGCGGACTGGCGCCGCCCGGGGCGGGCATGGCTGGCATGGCTGGCATGGTGGACATCATCGTCATCCAGGGTTGCCAGGCGGCGGGGTCGGACCATTGGGACAACCAGGCAGCGGCAAGCGCTTGTGGATCAGGCATGTTCATGTGGGCATCCGTTGTTAGAATCGCGTCTCTTCAACCAGGAACTACAACAAGGAACTACTGCATGTGGATCG
>Ga0308170_10001157_pt1 | contig 26911 bp, 26 predicted proteins | sample PhyBR2_2_FD_202136 | JGI IMG/M metagenome (GOLD analysis project Ga0308170, IMG submission 202136) | Phyllosphere microbial communities from UC Gill Tract Community Farm, Albany, California, United States - DLSLSB.R2 | ecosystem: Host-associated > Plants > Phyllosphere > Unclassified | place...
GGTCCGCAGGACGAGCGCACGCTGGAAACCATCACCCCGGGCCTCGAGCTGGTGAAGGACTACGGCATGCTGACCGTGATCGCCAAGCCGATCTTCTGGGTCATGACGCAGCTGCACGCGATGCTGGGCAACTGGGGCTGGACCATCGTCGCGCTGACCATCCTGATCAAGCTGGCGTTCTTCCCGCTGTCGGCGGCAGGTTATCGCAGCATGGCCAAGATGCGTGTGGTCACGCCAAAAATGCAGGCGATCCGCGAACGCTTCAAGAGCGATCCGGTCAAGATGCAGCAAGCCACGATGGAGCTGTACAAGACCGAGAAGATCAATCCGCTGGGCGGCTGCCTGCCGATCCTGGTGCAGATGCCGGTGTTCTTCGCCCTGTACTGGGTGCTGCAGGCGTCGGTCGAGATGCGCGGCGCGCCATGGATCGGCTGGATCCAGGATCTGACGCAGCCTGACCCGTTCTACATCCTGCCGGTCATCTACGCAGTGTCGATGTTCATCACGACCAAGCTCAATCCGCAGCCGACCGACCCGGTGCAGGCCAAGATGATGCTGTTCATGCCGATCGCGTTCTCGGTGGTGTTCTTCTTCTTCCCGTCCGGCCTCGTGCTGTACTGGGTGGTCAACAACATCCTGTCGATCGCGCAGCAGTGGGTCATCACGCGCAAGTTCGAGACGGCCGCAGCGAAGTAAGCTGCCTTGGTCCTTGCGAAAAACCCGCGCCTTGTGCGCGGGTTTTTTTTGCGTGTGCGATGGACTTGGATTCCCGCCTGCGCGGGAATGACGTGTTGGCTTTACGGGTCATGGGTTGTGTCGCAGCCCGCAGCTTGAAAACCGTCGTTCCCGCGAAGGCGGGAACCCAAGTCATCCCCCATACCCATCACCCGAATCCCTTACAATCGCTCCATGAAACTCGATACCTCACCCATCGCCGCCATCGCCACTGCCCCCGGCCGCGGCGGCATCGGCGTCGTGCGCGCCTCCGGCAAGGAACTCGGTGCGCTGATCGCCGCGCTGTTCCCCGGTGCGACGCTCGCGCCGCGCCACGCAACCTATATCCCGTTCAAGGCCGCCAACGGCGACATCATCGACGAGGGCCTGGCCCTGTACTTCCCGGGGCCGCATTCGTACACCGGCGAAGACGTGCTGGAACTGCAGGGCCACGGCGGCCCGATCGTGCTGCAGATGCTGCTGGGACGGGTGCTGGAAGCGGGCAGCAGCATGGACCTGCGCCTGGCCGAACCGGGCGAATTCACGCGCCGCGCGTTCCTGAACGACAAGCTCGACCTGGCCCAGGCCGAGGCGGTGGCCGACCTGATCGACGCCTCCACCGAAGCGGCCGCCAAGTCGGCGTTGCAATCGCTGTCGGGCGCGTTTTCACAGGTGGTGCACACGCTGGTGGACCAGACGACCAATCTGCGCATGCTGGTCGAAGCCACGCTCGACTTCCCGGAAGAAGAAATCGACTTCCTCGAAAAATCGAACGCGCGCGGCCAGCTTGCCGGGATCATTACGGCGCTGGAGCACGTGTTCCGCCAGGCGGCACAAGGCGCGCTGCTGCGCGAAGGGTTGAATGTCGTGCTGGTCGGGCAGCCGAACGTGGGCAAGTCGTCACTGCTGAACGCACTGGCCGGCGCCGACGTTGCGATCGTCACGCCGATTGCCGGCACCACGCGCGACAAGGTCAGCGAGACGATCCAGATCGAGGGCATCCCGCTGAACATCATCGACACCGCCGGCATCCGCGCTATCAGTGATGAGATCGACGTGGTCGAGCGCATCGGCATCGAGCGCACTTGGGGCGAAGTGGGCAAGGCCGACGTGATCCTGCACCTGCTGGACGCGAACCTGGGCCCGAGCGCGGCCGATGAAGCCATCGTCGCGGCCTTCCCGGCCAACGTGCCGGTGGTGCGCATCTGGAACAAGATCGACCTGTCGGGCCACAAGCCGTCAAAAGATGAAAGCACGGACGCCGTGCACCTGTATCTGTCGGCGCACGAAAAGCTCGGCATCGACCTGCTGCGCGCCGAACTGCTGCGTATCGCTGGCTGGCAGCAGACGGGCGAATCGCTGTTCCTGGCGCGCGAGCGGCACCTGATTGCGCTGCGCGCGGCAAGCGACCATCTGGAACTGGCGCGCCAGCACGCAATGCAGGATGACCAGTCGCTGGACCTGTTTGCCGAAGAGCTGCGGCTGGCGCAGGATCAGCTTTCCAGCATCACCGGGCAATTCACGCCGGATGATTTGCTGGGGGTGATTTTCGGGCGATTCTGTATCGGAAAATAGATAGTTGCCAATGGGTGACATTTGTTGCACGATTTTCGGATTACGCTTCGTGAAGTCATTGATTTAGTAACTGTCGTTGCTTAATGTTGCCCATTGGCACACATGGGTCTTAAGTACACACTCCAGTACGCAATCCATGTATTCAAAAATGTGTAATTAAATTATCGCTTCGCTTTTGGTCTAAGCGCGTTAATGGGCTTGTCATCTAGGGATGGCTGCTTTCGGCATCCCCCTCGAAATATTGAATTTCATGTTGCCTACTGAGCAAGAGTACGCGACAATAGCCCAACGACGAAGATTACTACGACATAGATGACCAAACGCGCAGCCATTCAAAAAGCGATTGATGTCCTGTACGAAGAAGGTGCAAAGCTCGCTGTTTCTTTTCAAAAGAGAGAAGAAAAGCAGTTCCATTACGACTACCAAAACTGGTACACGAAAGCGTTGAAAGCGGTTGCTTCACTTGCTTCAGATCGGCATACAGAGTTCCGACAGTATTACGAAATTGATCCAAAACGAAAAACTCTAGGTTATGGCACATACGTCATCCAAGACTATTTGAAAGGAGTAGCCCCATCTGGCTATGCCAACTTCGATGCTCGGAACCAAGTAGTTAAATGCTTCTTAAACCAGCTAAGTATCGTTAATTCAATCAAAGGACGTGTTGACTCAGTACTAGCGAACATCGAAGGCGAACTTTACGCTGAGCTGCAAGACAATGAAGTTGCCGTTGCTAAGCAGTTGATGAAAGTCAGTCCTCGCGCTGCTGGTGCCCTAGTCGGCGTTCTTATCGAAGGGCATCTTCAAAAGGTAGCGGATTCTCATGAAATTAAGATCGCCAAGAAGAACCCAACTATCGCGGACCTGAACGATCCACTTAAAGCGGCCGCTGTAACTGACACAGCGAGTTGGCGAAAGATCAGCTATCTCGCGGACCTACGGAATCTTTGTTCGCACAAAAAAGACGTTGACCCAACAAAGGAGCAAGTTGAGGAATTAATCGCTGGTGCCGAATGGCTTACCAAAAACGTCTTCTGACGCTATAAGTACTTCCTAGTGACGTCAACTACACTGCAGAACCCATTGCAACAGCTTTCACTCAGGGGCAAAGGTGGATTATCTAACATTTATTAGTAAGCTCACTGAATCGCTGGCTTGGCCATTGGTTGCGGTAATTTTAGGCCTAACGTTCAGAAAACGGGTACTTGATCTCCTGCCCACAATGAAGAAATTTAAAGCCGGCCCAGTCGAGGCAGAGTTTGAACTGGCAACGAAACAAGTACTCGCCGATGCTTCGAGAGAAACAGCGAGCGCCGCACCGCCTGTAAGAGCCGAGGAACGGCAAGCAGATGAAAGCACCAAGGACATTGTGTCTGAGTTACTGAGTGCGCGAACAGATCCTGCGGGTATGATTCTTGAAGGTTGGTCAAGGGTAGACGGACAACTCCATCAGCTCGGACGACAAATAAATTTGATTGACGACCCCCTTGAGAATACCTGGAAGGTCTACAGTAGCATTAAGCAAGCTGATGTTTTGCCGCCTACAACGTTCAGATTGATACAAGAACTCAGAGAGCTCCGTAACAAGGTTGCCCATGTTAGGGTAGTACCCACAGTCGATGCCGCACAGGACTACCTTGTTGCCGTAGACAGAGTCGTTAACCTCATCACCAACCATCGTAAGAAACTGCCAAATTACAAAGCTGGCGGGCAATGACGTCTTAACGACCGAACGGATTTTTCGTTTGATGTCATGTACCAAGCAACAGCCAAGCACAAGTAGAGGTCAGGTTTAGGTTCAGGAATTGCAATTCACAGTCTGTTCACATTTGCGCAAAAAGCAGAGTAACCTTTGAGCAGAAAAAGCCCGTCGAAGAAACAATGACTTACTTAAACTCCGGTAGACGATTAACATACGCGCCGGACGTTTGCTATTGCTGAGGTCTGGAAACACGTAAAGGAGACAAGGGCTTATGTGACTGTTGAGCAGCGTGAACAGACTGTGTACAAACAGAGCGCGTGCAGCTTGTCGGTTCAAAGAAGAACTGCTGCTCGGACAAGCCTATTGTAAGCATATTCAGGTCTGCAATATGCTCCAGACGTCACTAGAAGCTTCATGTCTGTGTCACATGGTGGCGTTCGACACTAGGTAGCGGAGCACTGCCGATAGCATGGCTGGATATTGCTTATTTGAAGCTATCAACGGGTCGAAGTTGTCTATACATAGGCTGTAGGATTTTGTCAGTGTCTTATCTTAGTCTTGGAGCCCGTTAATGTTCAACGTGTAAGAACTTGTCAAATTTCTCGTCAGGTTTTGCGCGTTCTTGGCTGACAAATTCTTGCACATCAATTTGGTATTCTGAAATTTCGTGCTCCCGCTGCTCCATCAAAATCCCGTGCTCGTCCAAGTCTCGCTCAATTGCAAGCCGCGTCCATGCTCTGGACATCAGCTCGTCAAGGTGCTGCGCGATTTGTGCATTCAAAAGCCACTTCGCTCCTGAAGTTTCCTTAGTGAGCTCAGTTAACCTTTTCCCGTTTCCGGCTGACGGACTAACTATCTCACGAATCAGCTGTATACCAGCTTCGTACACTTCGAATCGTTTTCCAAATAAATCCAGTTTTAGTTTATTTTGGGCTGTCCTCCACTGTTTATAAGCAAAAGAACCTGTCACTGTTGCGGCAACGAGGGCTGCAGTTGGTGTTCCTAAAGCTTTAACATAGTCAAGCCACAACGGTAATTGTAGCGGCATAATTGCGAAATCTTCCATGCTAGCTCCTTTCGCTCAATCTTTCTTAAATTTCCTCTGAGTACATCTGTCTAAGTACGTCAAAAGCTTCCCTAGCTTCTCCGTAGGCTATTTCCGCAGGAGGATGTTCAGTCATGACGTAGCGCATCATCGCAATCATGCAAGCTCCCACAGCGATTGTGTACCGAAGCGTGTCAAACACTGCTTGAGAATCAGCGGGATAAATGCACCGTATCTGCGCCAGCCAGTGCTCCCCCGTCTCCTCCACATTCAAGTGTGGAGTAACCGCCCCTACATTTGGGTGCGCACCAGAATCAATCGCCAACGAATAGTAGTAATCTACGCCGTTATGCAACTCGGGATCAAGTTTGAATAGCTCTTCGAGTCCCTTTTTTGCGGTAAAGGTATTACGACACTTCTTCTCGGCCTCTTCGCTAGTACCACGCTGCATCCAGATTTGCTCCTTACTTCGGTCAGTCGTCATCAGCAGACCGAAGAGCACACTCTCCATTCCAGCACGTAGAACTGGGTAGACAGGTGGCATCTGTCCTCCTAACGCCAGTCTTACTCCCGCAAGAAAGTAGCCTTGTGCCGTGAGGACAAGAAGCGCTGGAACTCCTGGTCCTTTGTATTGAGTACCCAGCATCCGTTCGAAACTTTGCTGTAGTTCGTCCAGCAAACTATACAGATCAGGATACTGTTTTATGATTTGTTGCTGATTTTGACTGGCTGCGTCTAAAAAAACAGCTAGCTCGCGTATATTAGGGTTTAGTGCAGTGGTCATGGATTATTCAGTTAGGTAGCCCATCTTAATTCATTCGGTGTCATCAACAAATATTATAGTTTTGCGGCCTAACTAGAGTGTAGTGTTAACGTGGCGAAAAATATAATTGATTTGACCTTGCGTGAAGCGGTTAAAGCAGCGATCGTGAAATGCGACGAGCTCAGGCGCGAGAACTTCTAAACAAGTATGGCTACAGGTAAATGCGGGCCTATGCACTGATGTACAAGGGAAGAGTATGCATCAAAAGCTATTGATAGCATGGTGTACGGGAAGCAGTTTGCGACGCTATGAACCCAAGTAAAAATTCGGGTGGCGTTAACTACTGCGTGCTAGCGCTACAGAAGCACCTACAACGGCATAGTTGCAGAGTACGGTGGGCAGCGCGGCTTTGAAACGCTTTCTATACTGAGAACTTTAGTCATGGCACGCCTTCAGGGCACTACCCTTTATACCCCATAGGTCCGAATGGCTTGCGCTGGCTGCCACGTACTGCCATCAGGCTGAAACCGTGGACGAACTGATCCAACAGTACACAAAATACGTCAGTGTTACCAAAGCGCGTGTCAGCAGTAGCTCTACGGCGTTTCAGAAGCTTTTGTATCGAAGGTAAGCGTCGCGTGTGCTGGGGCCGGGCATGCTAGGCTTGGAACATGGACCAGCACATCACCTCTTCCAAGCTTCATCCCGCGCGCCGCACGGCGCTGCGCCTGAGCGTCGCATTTGTCGGCGCCTGCCTGTTGTCATCCTGCGCCAGCGTCCTCGGCCCGCGTCAGGTCGAGCTGCCGCTGCACAAGCTGCAATCCAGCCTCGACAAGCGCTTCCCGATCAACGAGCGCCTGCTCGACATCTTCGACGTCCAGCTCACGCGCCCGCAACTGTCGCTGGTGCCGGACCAGGACCGGGTCGCGCTCGCCGTCGATGCATCGGTCGCGCCGCCGTTTGCGCGCGCCTGGGCCGGCAACGTTGCGTTCTCGGGCCGCCTGTACATCGATCCAGGGCGCGCCGCCGTCATGATGGCCGAGCCGCGCGTCGACCGCCTGCGGCTTGGCAATCCCGACGCCGAGCGCCAGTTGACGCGCGTGGCCAACACGCTGATCGACACCGTCGCGCGCGACATGCCGGTGTATGCGTTTGACCAGAGCGACTTGCGTTACGCCGGCGTGCAGTTCGTCCCGACGCGCATCCAGACCACCCGCACGGGCCTGTTGGTCACGCTCGAACCGGCGAAGTAACGCAACCCGCTCCACATGTTGCAGTTGCGTCAAATTGCATCGGCACGGCAGGTCAGGGATTGCACCCGCATTGCATTCGGAGCACACTGATACGCAAAGAACCGCAGTGATGGGTTCGCCAGTTGGGCTCCCGCTTGCGCTTTCTCATGGGCATGGAGTTCCACTGAAGTAATCTTTCTCTGACTTCAGGTTGCCGTATCAGGGGGTGGATCTTGGAAACGACTTATGAAAGTTTTCCGAACGGTGGCAGGCCGCTCCAGGCGCCGCCCGTCTCGGTTGCCGCCGCCGTGAGCGCCGCGCCCACCCGCGCCAACCTGCCCGCCAAGGGCTCGTGCTGGTATTGCGAAAAGCCACTCGACAGCGTGCGGCGGTTCTGTGGCAAGCCCTGCGCCGATGCCTTCGACGAAGAGGCCGAGTTTACGCGTTGAGGTCTGGCGGCGATGCGTTGCCTGCCTGTGCCAGCAGCAGCAACGCATGCTCGAAATCGAAACGTTCGATGGACTTCTCCAGCGCCGCCATGCGGTCAGCGCCCAGCGTGACCAACAGGCGTGGGCGCAGCAGCGCCACCAGCTCGGGCGCGCGGCCATCGCCGATGTCGAGCATCGCGCGCAGCCGCGCCAGGTCGCGCGCATCGACCGGCAGCGCTGGCGCTGCAGTTGACGACACCACCGGCAAAGGCGCCACATCCGGCGCCACCAGCAGCGCATCCACTTCTACCAGCACCCGCGTCAGCTCACAGTCCAGTGCATCGATCAGCGCGGCCGGCGCTACGCCGTCCGTCTTGAGCGCCAGTTCGGCCTCGAGCGCCAGGCGGCGCAGCGGGAGTGCCTCGATCATGCCGGCCGCGCCTTTGAGCGTGTGGGCGATGCGCTGCGCCAGTACTGCGTCGCCGGCAGCGATGGCGGCTTGCAGGCGCGCGATCAGGTCGCGGTAGTCGCCGGCGAAGCGCGCCAGCAGGCGCAGGAACATCGCACGGTCGCCCATGACCCGGTCCAGGGCGGCCGCCAGGTCGATGACGGCTGCGGCGTCGCCGCTTGGAGCGTCCGTCACCGGGTGGTAAACGACCAGGTGCGCATGACGGCCGCACCATTGACCGTGCCGGCGAAGCTGACGTCGTAGGCGGTGTCACCGCGCAGCGGCTGCAGCGGGATGATGGCGGCAGCAGGCTTGTTGTCGGACAGCGGCAGGACGCGCAGCACGGCCAGGTCGCTGCCGCCGCGCGGGCGCACGGTGAAGCTGGTGACGGTGACGTTGGCATCGAGGTTGGTGTGCACGCTGATCGGATAACCGACCTCGTTGGCGTTGGGGACCGGGTCTGGCTGCTCGGTATTGCTGAAGAAGTTCGGCACGACCTGGGTTTGGCCATTGAATGGCCAGGTGACGAGCGTGCCGCGCGCGATGCCGGGACCGAAGCCGTCGCGGCTGGCGAAGTCGGCCGTGAAGTAGCGGTAGCCGCTGCCGGCCGTGGCCGCGCCGGTACCGATCTCGCGGAACATCGGCTCGAAGATCACGAAGCGGTGGTAGATCGCGGTGATCAGCTCTTCGGCCATGTAGAAACCGGAGCCGTTGCGGCTGCCCGAGATGACTTCGCCGTAGGCATAGCCACGATCGGCGCGCAACGTGTAGCCGGCTGCGTTCAGGCGTGCGCCCAGGTCGGCGCCGGTAAAGCCCTGGCGCCCGGCGATCTGGTCGTGGCTCATGAGGTTATTGACGCGCAGGTACTCGGAATGCCCGAGCGCGGCGTTGTTGATCTGCGCGTTCTCGGGGACCTGTGGCACACCGATCTGGCCGCGCCGGTAGTTGATCCAGTTGCGCCCGTCGACGGCGATATTGCCGGTCTGCGTGGGTGCCGCGATCCCGATGGGATCGGGGGCCACGGACGAATCCGGATTGACGGCCGTGCCGCCGGTGACCTGGCCGGACAGGCTGTCGCTATCGCTGCTGCCGCAGGCAGTCAGGCCCAGGACGGCAGCTAGGGCTGGGATCATTAACTGCCAACGGAGCGTATAGCTCATTTTGCAACTCCTGTCAATACGGGCTCAATCCGTTATTCTAGGGCAAATCCGGACGGTATGGCGGGAGGTGACGTCAACGCGCAACCACCTTGTTTTGCAGGCTGTAGAATAAGCCATCATTTATCTTGTCGAGTCGTCCATTGAAGCCTATTAACCAACAACGCCTCGCACGCGCCAAGTTCGCCCTGCCGAGTTCCGTCACGTTGCTGTCGATTGCCTGCGGCTTCGCCAGTATCGTGATCTCGGTCGACAATGCGCGCGTGGGCGACCCGGGCGACTTCCGCCTGGCCGCCATCCTGCTGGTGCTGGCCGGCGTGTTCGATGCGCTCGATGGCTTCGTGGCGCGCGCGACCAATACCCAGTCCAGCTTCGGCATGCAGCTCGACTCGATCGCCGACGTGATGAACTTCGGCTGCGCCCCGGGCCTGCTGCTGTACTGCTACGGCTTCACGCAACTGACCGACGTGCATCCGACGCTGGTGCGCATGGGTGGCCTGGCCTGCTTCGTGTTCGTGACTTGCGGCGCGCTGCGCCTGGCGCGCTTCAATATCAGCCAGGGCCGCACCGACCCGCGCTACTTTGTCGGCATGCCGATCACTGCTGGCGCGGCCTGCGTGTCGGCCGTGGTCGTGGCCTGGCCCGATCCGGTCACCCAGATGGCCCAGGCATTCATGGTGGCGGCGCTGATGGTGGTGGTTGGCGCGCTGATGGTCTCGACCATCCGCTTCCCCAGCTCCAAGCACCCGAGCGGTAAGCTGATGATCGTCATCGTCGCTGTCTGCGCGGCCTTGCTGGCCGTGCTGCAGACGCGCTTCTTCGTGCTGTTTTTCCTGGTGTACATCAGCCTGACGCTGCTGCTCAATATCGGCTGGAAGATGGGCTGGCGCGGGGTGGCGCAGCCGAAAGTCTACGAAGAGGATTGACGGTAGGGTGGACGGGTCACCCCGTCCACGCGGTGATGGTTGGCGGCGAGATCATCCGGCGCGAAAACGGCTCCGGCAGCGATCGACGCGTGGACGGCAAAGCCGTCCACCCTACGGTCAAGCATCGCCGACGAAACCCACCTTAGGCGAACTTGTCGAGCATTGCCGCCAGGTGCGCGGCCCGTTCGCGCGCCTCAGGCAGGTCGGCCGCACCACTCGTCTGCGTCACGATCGACGCGGTCAGCAGCTGCACGAACGAGCGGTCGAGCGCCTTGCGCGCTGCCGCCATCTGCTGCGCCACTGCGTCGCAGTCCACTGGCGTGTCGGCCAGTGCAATCAGTTTCTGCACGCCGCGCAGCTGGCCCTCGATCCGTGCCAGCCGGTTCAGCAGATCCTTTTTTTGCGGCGCCGTCAGCGCCTTGCCTTCGACGATCTTGACGTGGGCCTCGAGCATCAGGCGACCTCGTGGCCGCGCGCGGCGCGCAGGATCTGGAACCAGTCCTCGCGCGACAACGCGAACGTCGTGCCGGCCACCGCGTCGGCAATTGCCGCGATGCGGCCGGTGCCGGTCAGTGGAATCGGCCGGCTTGGCAGGCGCATGATCCACGCGAACACCACGCTGGCAAACGGCTGGTTCAAACGATCGGCAATGCCCTGGATCGTCTGGCGCAGCAGGGCGGCGCGTTCATTCGCTGGATCGAACAGGCGCCCGCCACCCAGTGGCGACCAGACCATCGGCGCGATGCCCAGGTCTTGCAGGCCGTCGAAAGTTTCGTCGAACAGGGGCGTGGTCACCAGCGGCGAGAACTCGACCTGGTTGGTGCTCAGGGCGACGCGGCGATTGAGCGACTCGAACTGGTGGCGCGTGAAATTGGAGACGCCCACGTGCCGCACCTTGCCGGCCGCCTGCAGTCGCGTAAACGCTTCGGCAATCTCGTCGAAGTTCATCAACGGGTCAGGGCGATGAATCAGCAGCAGGTCGAGGTGATCGGTATGCAGGCGGCGCAGCGATTCTTCGGCCGACGCGATGATGTGCGCCGCATCGGTGTCGTAGTGCTGGATCGTGTGGCCCGGATGTTTGGCCGACATGAGCCGGATGCCGCACTTGCTCACCAGTTCGATGCGCGCGCGCAGCGACGGCTGGGCGCGCAGCGCCTCGCCAAACAGCATCTCGACGCCGTAGTCGCCATAGATATCGGCATGGTCGAAGGAGGTCACGCCCAGTGCGATGCATTGTTCGATGAACTCGACGCGCGCCGCGACCGGCATCGCCCATTCGGTCATGCGCCACATGCCGGCGACGATGCGCGAGAGCGTCGGGCCGCCTTCGCGCGTGAGGGTACGGGGGCAGCGCAGATCGGCAGGCAGGGCAGGCGACATCGGGTTTCTTTCGTCATGACAGGATTACACGATTATAGCGGTAGCCGATACGTCGTTCCCGCGAAGGCGGGAACCCAGGTTGCACACCCTTGCTGCAGCCTTGATCCTGGCACGCAACGGACTTGGATTCCCGCCTGCGCGGGAATGACGGTTCAGCATTCCGGGGTAAAAAAAGCCCGCCGGCGCTGCTGCGCGGGCGGGCTTGTCGGGTCTGGCGACCGGATTACTGCATCCAGAGACGCATCGAATCCCAGGCGCGGCCAAAGATGCTCGCTTCCTGGACTTCTTCCAGCGCGACGACCGGCAGCACCAGCAGCGGCTTGCCGTCGACCGTCATCTTGAGCGTGCCGACCGCGCCATTGCGCGCCAGCGGCGCGACCAGCGGATCGCGGCGCTCCAGCACCGGCTTGAGCTTGCCGGCCACGCCCTTTGGCACCGTCACCAGGATATCGCGCGTGAAGCCGATCTTCACGGTCGGCTGCGAGCCTTTCCAGATCTGCGGAGTCTGGATCGCCTGGCCTTTCGAGTACAGCTTGACGGTGTCGAAGTTCTGGAAGCCCCAGTTCAGCAGCTTCTGGCTTTCTTGCGTGCGCACCTCGGTCGAGCTGGTGCCCAGCACGACGGCGACCAGGCGACGCTCGCCCGTGCTGCCGTTCGGGCGGCGCGCCGACGAGATCATGCTGTAGCCCGACGAATCGGTGTGGCCGGTCTTCATGCCGTCGACGGTCGGATCGAGCCACAGCAGGCGGTTGCGGTTCTGCTGCGTGATCTTGTTGTACGTGAACTGCTTGATCGAGTCGATCTTGTAGAACTCGGGGAAGTCGCGGATCACGTGCGAGGCCAGGTTGGCCAGGTCGGCGGCGGTCGAGTAGTTGTTCGCGTCCGGCAGACCGTGTGGATTGGCAAACCGTGTGGACTTCAAGCCCAGGCGCTGCGCTTCGCGGTTCATCAGCGTGACGAAGGTGGCTTCGTCGCCAGCGACGGCTTCGGCGATCGCGACGGCGGCGTCATTGCCCGACTGGATCATCAGGCCATGCAGCAGGTCGCTGATCGAGACTGGCACGCGCGGGTCGATGAACATCTTCGAGCTGCTGCTGTCGACTTTCCAGGCACGCTCGGACACATTGACCATCTGGTTCATCGACAGGCGCTTGTCGCGGATCGCCGAGAACGCGACATACGCGGTCATGATCTTGGCCAGCGATGCCGGTTCGATGCGAATGTTCTGGTCTTGCGACGCGATGACCTGGCCGCTTGTGGTGTCGAGCAGTAACCACGACTTGGCTGCGATGGATGGAGCCGGCACGGTTTGCGCACTGGCCGAGATCATTACCAGGCTGGCGGCAAAGGCCGCTAACAGTTTTTTCATGGAAACGTTCGTCATTGTAAAAGGTGGAGCGGTGGTAGAGCGCAAGGCAATGCCCGGGGGCACTGCCTCAAGAGAAGGGAATGATTATAGGGGACTGTGACCGTTAAATGTCACGGCGCCACAGTTGAACGACCAGATTTTTAATGTGGCCGAGCCGGCGGTGGAAGAAGTGATCGGCGCCCGGAATGATGATCACCGGGATATCCAGCGGGCGTGCCCAGTCGAATACCTGCTGCATCGTGATCGTGTCGTCCTGCTCGCCGTGGATCAGGATCGTGTCTTGCGGCACGGGCGGCATCGGCCATTTGCCGGCAGCGGTGCCCACCAGCACCAGGCGCTCGGGCGCGCGGCCTTCGGCTTCCAGGCGCAGCGCGAACTGCGCCTGCACGAAGGTGCCGAACGAAAAACCGGCCAGCGTCACCGGCAGGTCGGGGTAGCGCGCACGCATGTGCTCGTACATGATGGCCATGTCGTCCACTTCGCCCTTGCCGTCGTCGTACACGCCTTCGGATTCACCGACACCGCGGAAATTGAAGCGCGCCACGGCGTAACCCAGCGTGACGAAGGTACGCGCCAGCGTCTGCGCGACCTTGTTTTCCATGGTGCCGCCGTACAGCGGGTGCGGGTGCGCGACCAGCGCGATGCCGCGCGGGGCGTCGTCGGGCAGGTCGAGCAGGCATTGCATCTTGCCGGCGTCGCCGTCGAGATAGAATTTTTGCGAGTGGATGTTCATGGTCAGATCTTGAGACGATCGACGACCTTGCCGCCGACCAGGTGGGTATCGATGATGTCGTCGATGTCTTCGTTATCGACATAGGTGTACCAGACGCCTTCCGGGTACACCACGAGCACGGGGCCTTCTTCGCAGCGGTCGAGGCAACCGGCCTGGTTGATGCGCACCTTGCCTTCGCCGCTCAGGCCCAGTTCCTTGATGCGCTTCTTGGCGTGTTTCTGGGCTTTTTCAGAGCCGCACTTGCCGCAGCTCTGGCGCGCATCCTTGCCTTCGCGCTCGTTCATGCAGAAAAAGACGTGGTGCTGGTAAAACGGTTGGTCGGTCATGGCGTTCTCGTCGAAAAAGGCAGAAGTATTATCTTACTGGCGATTGAGTTTATGTGACGGCAGCAGCAGGAACCAGAGCGCGAAGAACGGCCAGCTCAGTGACAGGAACCACGCCGCGCCATTGAAGTTCAGGAATTTGCCCTGCACCCAGCCTTGCAGCGTGGACGAGAAATACGGGTTCACCGGGATCGTGTTGACGACCACCAGCGCCAGTATCAGCGTCACCACCGCCAGGCGCCGCTGCGCCACCTGCGGCGCAAAGACCAGGCCCGAGAGCATGATCATGCCGATCAAGAAGCCCCCTTCGGCACCCGGCGTGACCCAGACCAGCGCGTTATCGGGCCGGAACAGCAGCGAGCTGGCAAACGCCTTGAGCACCAGCGCCGCCGCCAAGAGGGCGATCATCAGCCAGAAGCGCGGGGCGCCGCGGCGCACGAGGCACATCAGCGTGAGCGCGGCGCCGGTCATGCCGCAGGCGGTGATGATGGTCTCGGACAGCCAGTACTGCTCGACACTCATCGTCACGCCGGGGCGCAGCATGGCCACCAGGTCGATCTCGGTATCGAACCAAGACGACAACCAGCCGGAGACGATCGGCAGCACCTGGCCATGGCCGAACAGATAGCTTTGCGGGTAGATCTGCGCCAGCGGCCACATGGCCACCAGCACCAGTCCCTGGCTCGCATGCGGCGCGAACCAGCGCTGGCGCAGCTTGAACAGGCGGCTGCGATCGAGCAGGCCAGGGGCCCACAAGGCGCCCAGCACGGCGCCGAGCAGCGCGCCGCCCGCATTGGTGACGAAGTCGAGGTTCGACGGCACGCGGCTGGGCAGGAAGTTCTGCACCGTTTCCATGACGCCGGTGGTGAAGATGCCGATCAGCGCGGCCAGCAGCACCGCCCAGACGCCACGCACGCGCGGATAGAACGACAGCACCAGCAGCAGCCCGAACGGGATGTAGCCGACGATATTGACGCCGACATCGAAGCCCGTGAAGTAACGCTGCTTGACCAGATTCAAAAACGCCAGCGGCGCCACGCCGGTATCGCGCCAGCCGGTGAACGGAAACCAGCTGGCGTAGATGATCAGGAGCAGATACGCCATCAGCGCGGCGCGCACGATCGGCGAGCCGCGCGAGCGCCCGGCCGCGACTTCGGCGGAGATGGCCTCGTCGCTCATTTGCCCTGCAGGTCGAGGGTCGACAGCCAGTTCTTGAGATCGAGCGCGATCCGGTCGGTACCGGCGGCCAGCGCGGCCACACCACCGGCGGCGTCCTGGCTCGGGGCAGGGGCGTTGTGCGCGAAGCTTTTCTGGGCCACCAGGCGATGGTCGACCAGGACCGACGCGCGCAGCAGGATCTGCCCTTCGCTTGCACTGGCGCTGGAAAACGCATGCACGAAGTCGTCGACCTCGATGCGCAGGATCGGCACGCGATTGGCTGCGTCGGTGGCCGACAGCACCGTGACACCGGCCTGCGCCAGGCGCACTTTCAGGCGCCGCGTGATCAGGTCGAGTGGCGTACCGCTCCAGCGGCTGCCGGCGTAGGTACGGGCTTGCAGCGGGTCGGCGTAGTTGAGCCGGTAGACCATGCGTTCGTTGTCGAGGACAGCGCCGCCGGTGGCGTCCATCACGACGATCGGAGGCAGTTGCGACGATGGATTGGCAGCCGTGAACAGCTGGACCGATGGCGCGCCGAAGTCATAGATGGTATTGGGCGCGCCCTTGTTGCTGGCGCAGCCGGCCAGCAGCGCGGCGCCAGCAACGGTGACGGCAACGGCGAGGCGGTAGGGGCGGAGATTCACGGTGGTCCTCATTTGGTCGGGGGCGCGAAGCCCGGCTCGCCCGGTCCGGGCGCGTCGCCCGGTGTGCCGAACAGGATGCTTTGCGGGCGGTCGGAGAACGAATTCGCGGTGCGGCGCACGGCGCGCAGCGAGGCGCGTGCTTCGTCGGTCATCTGCACCACGTGCGGCAGCGTCTCCAGTTCCAGCTCGCTGGTGGCTGCGCCGAGCGCACCGATGGTGCTGTTCAGGCGTTCGATCGGGCCGTCCGGCGCTTGCAGGCGCGTGGCCAGGTTGTCGTAGTTGCGCGTCATCGATGTGGCGCTGGTGGCCAGCGTGTCGATCGAGTCCATGCTGCGGTCGACTTTCGTGACCAGTGACGGCAGGCGGTCGAGCACCGGATCGAGGCGCTGCGGAATCGCCGCGTAGGCGTCGGCGGCGCGGTCCACGCTCTCGAATGCGCCGAGCATCGTGGCGCGGTTCTCGGGGCTGAGCAACTCGTCGAGGCTGGTGGTGATCTTTTCGGCCTTGTCGAGGATTGCCAGGCCGCGGTCTTCCAACTGGTCGAGCAAGCCAGGACGCAGCGGGATGCGGGCAATGCGCTCGCCGCCGGTGGCCAGGCGCGGCGACCCGGTGCGCTCGTCATTGAGCTGGATGAAGGCGATGCCCGTTACGCCCTGGTAGCCAAGCGAGGCATAGGTGGTGCTGGTGATCGGCGAAGCTTCGTCGACCGACAGGCGAATCAGGATCTGGCCGGTGACACGCGGATCGAAGTCGATGGTGTCGACGCGGCCGATTTCCAGGCCCCGGTAGCGCACCGTGGCTTGCGGGTTCAGGCCGGGGATCGACTGCGTGGTGACGATCTCGTATTGCACCAGTTCGGTCTTGTCGCGGTTGAACCAGAGGCCGATCAGCACCGTCGCCACCAAGAGGGCGATCGTGAAGATGCCGGTCATCAGCGCATGTGACCTGTTTTCCATACTAGTGTGTCTCCGATTCGTTCCGGGTCCGGCGCTCGTCGAGCACTTCCAGTGCCCGCTGGCCGCGCGGGCCCAGGAAAAAGTGTTTGATGAACGGGTGCTCGACCTTGAGTACATCGCAGGCCGGCCCCACCGCCAGCACGTGTTTTTCGGCCAGCACCGCGATGCGCGAGGACAGCGCGAACAGCGTGTCCAGGTCGTGCGTGACCATCACCACCGTCAGTTTCAATTCGCGGTGCAGCGTCTGGATCAGCGTGACGAAGGCGTCCGACAGGTCGGGGTCCAGGCCGGCGGTCGGCTCGTCGAGAAACAGCAGTTGCGGCTCGAGCGCCAGTGCCCGTGCCAGTGCCGCGCGCTTGACCATGCCGCCGGACAGGTCGGATGGCATCTTGGCCGCGTGTTCCGGCCCCAGGCCCACCATGTCCATCTTGAGCAGCACCGCGTCGCGGATCACGTCCTCGGGCAGCGCATGCAGCTCGCGCATCGGCAGGGCGATGTTGTCGAAGACGTTCAGCGCCGAATACAGCGCGCCCTGCTGGAACAGCATACCCCAATGGTTGCGCATGCGTTGCAGCTGCTCGGGCTTGGCCGCGCTGATGTCTTCGCCGAATACGTGCACGCTGCCCTGCGACGGGCGCTCCAGGCCCAGCATCTGGCGCAGCAGCACGGTCTTGCCGGTGCCCGAGCCGCCGACGATCGACAGGATCTCGCCATCGTAGATTTCGAGGTTCAGGTCCTGGTGCACGACGGTGCGGCCGAAGCGGGTCCACAGGTTGCGGATCTCGACGACGGGTTTGCCCACGTCTTCGTCGGGCCGCAGGTTCAGGCGCTGGGGGGATTGTGCTTGGGTGTCGGCCATCAGAATCCCGTGTTGCTGAAGATGATCGCGTAGACCGCGTCAGCCAGGATCACCACCGTGATCGCGGTGACGACCGAGGTCGTGGTGCCGCGGCCCAGGCTTTCGGTATTGGCTTTGATGCGCAGGCCAAAGTGGCACGCGATCAGCGCGATCAGCACGCCGAAGGTCGCGCCCTTGAGGAGGCCAATGGTGTAGTTCACGAACGGCACCGCGTCGGGCAGCTTTTGCAGGAAGTAGCGAAACGACATGCCCATCTCGATTTTTGCCGACACCATGCCGCCCAGCAGGGCCATCGCATCGGTCCAGACGACCAAGAGCGGCATCGAGATCGCCAGCGCGATCACCTTCGGCAGGATCAGGCGGTAGCCGTGCGAAACGCCCATCACCAGCATCGCATCAAGTTCTTCGGTCACGCGCATGACGCCCAGCTGCGCCGTGATCGACGAGCCGGAGCGGCCGGCGACCAGGATCGCGGCCAGCAGCGGGCCCAGTTCGCGGATCACTGCCATGCCAAGGATGTTGACCAGATAGGCGTCGCCGCCGAACATGCGCAGCTGCTGGGACGACAGGAACGACAGCACGATCCCGATCAAGAAGCCCACGATCGCCGTGATGCCCAGTGCCTGGAAACCCGAGTGATAAATATTGGCCGAGATTTCGCGCCACGGGCCGGTGGCAGGGCGGCGCACAAAGCGCCACAGGTCCTGGATCACGATGCCGATCAGGCCAATGAAGCTGCGCAGGTGTGCGAAAAAGTCGAGCATGCCGGCGCCGAGCTTGATCAGCCAGTCGAAGGGACTGACGCGCTGGCGCGGCAGCGTGATCTTGCTGGCTGCTTCGATGCGCTTGAACAGGTCTTCCTGGCGCGGGTCGAGCGTGAGGCGTGGTGGGCGCTGCTTGTTCCAGGTATTCCAGAACATCTGGGCGCCGATGTGGTCGAGGCTATCGACGCCGGACAGGTCCCAGGTGCACGCTGATTTGTCTTTCAGGCCCGCGAGCTGGCGCGTGATGCCCTTCAAGATACCGTGCTGCGACAGGCCGTGGACTTGCCAGACCCCGCTGGCGATGACAGATTGGCCCGCCCCCTGGCCGGCCTGTCGAATGGTTAATGTTGGCGCATTTTCAATCTGCATTGCGGCAGTGTAAAAGAGAATCGCGCCCGCTGCCACATTGTTGGTTTCGCGATCAGGCCGCGAGGTGGCGTGCCTGGCGCGATGGGGCCACCGCGCGCACCGTATCCGCGACCGTGCCCGCGACCGCTTGCGGCGTGCGCGCCGGTGCATCGACCTTGCCGGCGTAGTCGCTGGCGAGCAGGCTAGCCGCTTCATGCGCCGCCATGCCGCGCACCTGTAAGTACTCTGCCACCAGCTTGGCCAGGCGATCGAGCGCAATGCGGTGTGTCGCATCGGTGCGCGTGTAGATCCAGTCCGAAAACGCCATGAAGTTGTCGAACGGCGCCTCGCCCAGCAGCACCGGCGTGGTGTTGGCAAAGCGGCCGGAGTTGGCCACCAGATCCCAGTAACGCGCAAAGCGCACCAGGCGCTGCATGGTCGCAAAGTCGATCTTGTCCGTCGCCAGCACGGTGTACGGCGGGTACGGGTCGTAGACCATGCCGAAGGCTTCGGTGTGGCGGATGATCGGCGTGCCGCGCAGGCGCTTGAGGATGCCGAACTGGATTTCCTCGGCGCCCAGGCCAACTAGCTGGTCGAAGCCGCGCGCGAAGCTGGCCACGTCTTCGCCCGGCAGGCCGGCAATCAGGTCGACGTGCAGGTGGGCGGTGGCATGCTGCGTGAGCCAGCGGATGTTCTCGGCCGCCTTCTCGTTGTTCTGGCGGCGGCTCACCAGCGCCTGCACTTCGGGGTTGAAGCTCTGGATGCCGATCTCGAACTGCAGCGCCCCGGCCGGGAATTTGGCGATGGTGTCCTTCAGCGCATCGGGCAGATGGTCGGGGACCAGCTCGAAGTGGGCGTAGATCGGATCGTCCGGATACTGCGCGATCTTGTCGAGGAAGAAGTCCATGATACGCAGGCTCGTCTTGACGTTCAGGTTGAACGTGCGGTCGACGAATTTAAACAGGCGCGCGCCGCGTACGTACATTGCTTCCATCTCGGCCAGGAACGCGTCGAGCGGGAATGGCCAGGCGGTCTTGTCGAGCGACGACAGGCAGAACTCGCACTTGAACGGGCAGCCGCGCGAGGCTTCCACGTACAGGGTGCGGTTGGCGATGTCGTCGTCGTTGTACAGCGCATAGGGCAGGGCGATCGCATCCATCGGCGGCTGCACGCCAGCGTGGATCTTCATCAAGGGCTTCGGGCCATTGAGGATCTCGCCGCACAGCTTGGGGAACGTGACGTCGCCCCACCCGGTGACGACGTAGTCGGCCAGCCCGACGATCTCCTGTTCGCCGGTCTCGTGCGAGACTTCCGGGCCACCCAGGATGATCTTCACGGCAGGCGCGACGCGCTTGAGCATTGCCACCAGGCGCGTGGTTTCTTCCACGTTCCAGATATACACGCCGAAGCCGACGATACGCGGCGCGTGCGCCAGGATGCGCTCGACGAGGTCGGCGGTCTTGGCGCCGGTGACGAATTCCTGGATACGGGTCTGGTCCTGCAGTGGGCCCATATTGGCCAGCAGGTAGCGCAGTCCGAGCGAGGCGTGCGTGTAGCGGGCGTTCAGGGTAGTGAGCAGGATCGACATGATGGCGGCAGGGGGAGGGGGTGTGAAGGCGGTATTTTACTGTGATGCCGTAGTCAATCGCATGACTATGCAGTTGACATTGCTTCTAATAAAGATCGGCGCCTACAATCGACGACTCCTTTTTTAGAAAGTGCCTTCCATGTTCATGACCAATATCGAAACCGTACCGGGCAAGACCATCACGGCGTGCCACGGCGTTGTTTCCGGCAGCTCGGTGCGCTCCAAGCACGTGGGCCGCGACATCATGGCGGGACTGAAGAACATGGTTGGCGGCGAACTCAAGGGCTACACCGAGTTGCTGGAAGAATCGCGTGCGCAGGCCACCGAACGCATGCAGGCGCAAGCCACGCAGATGGGGGCGAACGCCGTCGTCAATGTGCGCTTCTCGACCTCGTCGGTGGCGGCCGGTGCCGCCGAGATCTATGTCTACGGCACCGCGGTGACGGTGGGCTGATGGACATTATCTTCCTGATTGTCTTCTGGACGGTGCCGATTGGGTTGGGCTACGTCTTCGGGCGCATGGCCGAAGCCAGGCATTACCGCTCCATCATCGCCAGAGAAAAAACGTGGCTGCACTTGCCGGCCACATCGCTCAAGACATTGCTCGGGTCTGGGCCAGTGGCGCGCACCGAGCTGGTCACGGGTAGCGTGGTGGTGGCGGTCGATCACTTCAAGAAGGCAGCGTCGGCGCTGCGCTCGCTGGTGGGCGGGCCGGTGCAGTCGTACGAAACGCTGCTCGATCGCGCCAAGCGTGAAGCGGTGCTGCGCCTGAAGGAAAGCTGCCCGGGTGCGCACGAGATCGTCAACGTGCGCCTCGAAACGATGCCGCTCACCGGCAACCAGCGGCAGATCAATGGCGTCGAGGTCCTGGCCTACGGCACCGCCATCTATTACGTGGAACAGAGCGCCGCACCATGAAATACCAGGCGTCGCTGCCCGAGCACAACGACAACGTCACGCCTGGCCATCCGCTCAAGGATTTCGTGCTGATCCTGGCCGGGCTGTCGGCGGCGGTGATCGTCGGCTATCTGGTGCTGGGCTGGCTGGTCGATGTGGTGGTGGACCGGATGGGGCCGGAGACCGAGGCGCAGCTGACGCAGATGGTGGCATGGACACCGCCCGCGAGCGAGCCGGCGATGCGCACGCGCCAAGCCTGGGCCCAGGATCTGGTCGATGGCATGCGCCGCTGCGCCGGTGTCAGCAGTCCGGTCACGGTGCGTGTGAACCGCTCGGACACGCCCAATGCAATGGTGGCGCCGGGTGGCGTGGTGATCGTGTTCTCGGCGCTGTTCGACAGCGTTCAATCCGAAAACGGCATGGCGTTCGTGCTGGCCCACGAGCTGTCGCACATGGCCAATCGCGATCACCTGCGCGCAGTTGGCCGACGAGTGGTGCTGATTGCCGCTGCCACCGTGCTCACGGGCGACGGCAGCGGGACGGCGGGCGTGCTGGCGCCGGCGCAGCATCTGGGTGAGTCGGGCTATTCGCGGGGCCGCGAAGCCGCTGCGGATGCGAAGGCACTGGCTATTCTGCAATGTCACTACGGCCATGCTGGCGGCGCCACCGAATTGTTCACCACCTTGCAACGCGAGGAGGGCAAGACACCGGCCGTGCTGCATTACCTGGCGTCGCATCCGTCGATGGCAGCGCGTATCGATGCCGTGCAGGTGGCGATGCGCCAGGCGGGCTTGCAGGCTGGCCCGGTGCAGCCGTTGCCGCGTTTTTGAAGGGGTGTGCGATAAAGCTGGCGGTATCGGAAATTGCTTGTTAGAATGCGAGCCGGAATTCAGGAAGCCTGTTGCCCAGTAGAGGAACAGTTTTCCAGCAAGTTATGCCTGATGACCATAGCAAATCGGTCCCACCCCTTCCCATCCCGAACAGGACCGTGAAACGATTTTGCGACGATGATAGTGCTGCAACCAGTGTGAAAGTAGTTTATCGTCAGGCTAGTTATATAGAGAAAGCCCACCAGGTGTCTGGTGGGCTTTTTTGCTTTGGAGCGCCGCTTTTGTCACGCCGTATTTGTCGCGTCGATGCCGCATCCATGCGAGAGAAATAGCACGTTGGCACTATTTTAGGGTTAAAGTATTGCAATAGTTTTACTTCGTCATGGTCTGATCGCGCGGCGCCTGCCGCAGAAAGCGTCCCTCATGCAACGTCGTCATCCTGCTGCGTACCGTCGCCTCCTTGCAATCCCACTCGTGCTGGCGCTGGGCGCCTGTGGTCGGGATCATGATGACGATCCGGCCGTTCAGCCGCCACCACCAGCCACCGCCGCCCGCATCAATGTTGAAGTCGCACGCACCACGCATGGCGTGCCGCATGTGCGGGCAGACGACTTTCATAGCCTCGGCTACGGGTTGGCGTATGCCTATGCCCAGGACAATGTCTGCATGTTCGCCGACGCGGTGCTGACCGTGCGCGGTGAGCGCTCGCTGTTCTTCGGCGCCGACGCGCGGCCACGCCAGCGCACCGGCGACGAGTATGGCGGCGGCAGCGGGTTCATGGACCTGAACAACGAGGACAGCGACTTCTTCTTCAAGGGCTACCTCGACATTGAGCAATTGCGCGCGGGGTATGCCAGCGGCGCGCGTGAGCCACGCGACCTGCTTGAAGGCTATGTCGAAGGCTATAACCGGTACCTGAAGGATGCGGGAAGCAAGTTACCGGCGGCCTGTGCCAACACGAAATGGGTGAGGCCGATTTCGCTCGACGACATGATGCTGGTGGTGGCGGAAAAGGCGCTGCACGCATCCGGCCAGGCCTTTGCCCGCGACTTCGTTGCTGCCGGTCGGGTTCCCGGCGCCACCGTGACGCTGGCCAAAATGGCGCCGCGCAAGATCGATGCGTCGTCGCTGGTCGCGCAGCTCGACCTGCTCAACCGGCAAGGCTTCGGCAGCAATGCGCTGGCGGTGGGCAAGGACTTGTCCGCCAATGGGCGCGGGCTATTGCTTGGCAACCCGCATTATCCGTGGACCACGACCGACCGCTTCTATCAGGCCCACCTGACCGTGCCGGGGCGCTACGACGCGATGGGCGTGATCATCGGCGGCGTGCCGGCCGTCGTCATCGGTTTCAACCGCGACGTCGCCTGGAGCCACACGGTCACGTTCGCCAATCACTTCACCACGTTCCGGCTGGCGCTGGATCCCGGTGACGCCACTGGCACCACGTATCTATATGACGGGGCGCGGCGCACGATGACGTCGAAAACGGTGACGGTCGAGGCACTGCTGCCCGATGGCCTGATCGGCCGGCGCACCAAAACCTTTTATTTCAGTCACCAGGGCGCGGTCATCAGCCGGCCATCAGCGGGTTTGACGTGGACGGCCCAGGCCGCGTATGTGCTGGCAGACCCGAACCGCAGCAATACCCGGATGCTCGAACAGTGGCTGGGCATCGGCACCGCCACCAGTGTGCGCACGCTGAAGGATTCGCTCGACAAGGTGGTGGGGCTGCCATGGGTGAACACCGTGGCGGCCGACCGCGATGGCAATACGCTGTATGCGGACGCCAGTGTCGTGCCGCACATGAATGCGGACAAGTTCGTCAACGGTTGCCTGTTGCTACAGGCGGCGCTGCTGTTCGATGGGTCAAAGAGCAGCTGCGGCTGGGGGCAGGATATGGGCGCGCCGGCCGGCATTTACGCGCCGGCCACGGCGCCGTGGATGATGCGCACCGATTACGTCGGCAATTCGAACGACAGTTACTGGCTGACCAATCCGAAGGCGTTGCTCACTGGTCCGGCGCCGCTGGGCTATTCGCCGCTGTATGGTCGCGTGAATGCCGAGCAAAGCCTGCGCACGCGGATCGGGTTCCGCCAGGTCGAGGATCTGCTGGCCCAGCGCAACAAGTTGACCCTCGCTGACATGCAGGCGCTGGCGTTCTCGAACCGCGTCTATGCGGCTGAGCTGGTGTTGCCCGAGTTGTTGATTGCCTGCAGCAGCGCGAGCAGCCCGCTGATGCATCAAGCCTGCACGACACTGCAAGCGTGGGACCGGCGCGCCGATCTCGACAGCCGGGGCGCGGTGCTGTTCCGCGAATTCTGGGCGCTGGCAACGGCGATCCCGAACAAATGGGCACGGCCGTTCGATCCGGCGGATCCGGTCAATACGCCGGCCGGCGTGGCACCGGCGGCCATGCCCGCCATGCTGGCGGCGCTGAGGACCGCGGCCGACAAGCTGCAGTCGCTCGGCGTGCCGCTCGATGGCCGCCTGGGCGACTACCAGGTCGAACCACGCAACGGCGTGCGGATTCCACTGCACGGCGGCAATGGGAATCAGGAAGGTACGTATGGGTCATTGACGATGCGCAGCAGCTTGACGGCGCAAGGCTATGTCGGCGCGCACTGGGGCCAGAGCTATCTGCAGACCGTGACGTTCGACGAGCAGGGGCCGGTAGCGCAGGCGATGCTGACCTATGGCCAGTCGGTCGATCCCGCCTCGCCATGGTATGCCGACCAGACGCTGCTGTATTCGCGCAAGAGCTGGCCGAGTCTTCCCTTTACGCAAGAGAAGATCAAGGCCGACCCGAACTATACGACCGTCACGCTGCGGGAGTAGCGATACCGTCCAGCGCCGTCATCGCAGTGTCCGGCAGAGCCAGTTGCGCAGCGGCCAGATTCTCGCGCAAGTGCGCCACGGACGATGTGCCAGGGATGAGGAGCAGGTTCGGCGCACGGCGCAGCAGCCAGGCGATCGCCACCTGCATTGGTGTCGCACCGAGTTGTTGCGCGACGCCGGACAGGGCATCCGACTGCAGGGGCGTGAAGCCGCCCAGCGGGAAGAAGGGCACGTAAGGGATGCTTTTGGCGGCCAGCGCATCGATCAGGGCGTCGTCCTGGCGGTGGACGAGGTTGTACATATTCTGCACGCAGGCGATCGGCACGATGCGCTGGGCGTCTTCGATCTGCTGCAGCGTGACATTGCTCAGGCCGATGTGGCGGATCAGGCCGCGCTGGCGCAGCTCTGCCAGCTTGGTCAGCTGTGCTTCCAGTGAACCTTCTGCCGGCTTGAACATGTCGAACATCGCGCGCAGGTTGACCACATCGAGCACATCCAGACCCAGGTTGCGCAGATTGTCATGCACGGCCTGTTCAAGTTCCGGCGCCGAGAAGGCCGGCAGCCAGCTGGCATCCGGACCGCGGCGCGCGCCGATCTTGGTCACGATGACCAAATCGTCCCGATAAGGATGCAGCGCTTCGCGGATCAATTGATTGGTTACGTGCGGACCGTAGAAATCGGACGTGTCGATGTGGTTGACGCCGAGCTCGACGGCCTCGCGCAGCACGGCGCGGGCCGCGTCTGCATCCTTCGGCGGACCGAACACATGAGGGCCGGCCAGTTGCATGGCGCCGTAGCCAAGACGGCGTACGGTGCGGTCGCCGAGTGTATAGGTGCCTGCCTGATCGATGATGAACATGGTTTTCCTTCTTGTGAGTAAGTGGAATCACGATACGACGCATGCGTCTGTGTGACAATCCAGGCAAATCCACACAGGTTGTACGAAAAAACGAACAATGAAAACCGATCTGGGAGAATTGTCTGCCTTTGTCGCAGTGGCGCGTGCCGGCGGCTTCCGTGACGCGGCGCGCGCGACGGACGGCAGCGCATCCGGCCTGAGCGAAGCGGTGCGGCGTCTTGAAACGCGGCTCGGTGTGCGCTTGCTCAATCGGACCACGCGCAGCGTGACGCTGACCGAGGCGGGCAGCAGCCTGTTGGCACGGCTCGATCCGGCGCTGCATGAGATCGATGCCGCCCTGGATGTGATCAATGGCTTTCGCGACACGCCGACGGGCCTGTTACGCCTGAATGTGCCGATGAGTGCAGCACGCTTGGTGCTTCCCGCCATCGTGCCACGGTTCCTGGCGCGGTATCCGGAGATCCGCCTGGAGGTGGTCGCGGAGGAGAGCTTCGTGGATGTGCTGGCCGCGGAGTGCGATGCCGGTATCCGGTATGAAGAACGGCTCGAGCAGGACATGATTGCCGTGCCGATCGGGCCGCGCATCCAGCGCATGGCGGCGGCGGCATCACCCGCGTACCTGGCCCGGCATGGCATGCCTGCACATCCGCGTGACTTGCCGCCAGGTGCCTGCATCCGGGCGCGCTTTGCCAGCGGGGCGATGATCCAGTGGGTGTTTGAACGCGATGGAGAGACCATCACCGTTGAACCCAACGGACAATTGCTGGTGCAGATCGGTGGTGCGCTGGACCTGTCGATCGATGCGGCCGTGCAGGGGCTGGGTGTGGTGTACCTGTTCGAGGACTGGCTGGCACCGTATGTCGCGCAAGGGTTGCTCGAACCCGTACTGCAGCCATGGTGGCCACAGTTCTCCGGGCCGTTCCTGTATTACCCGGGCCGCAAGCTGGTGCCGGCGCCGCTACGCGCCTTCGTCGACTTCATCCGCAGCGAGGGTGAAAACGCGCCGGATTTGTCACACAACTGAAAAATAAGCTGTTGACGAAGCTCAGCAGGTCGAGCATAATCTCATTCCTCTGCTGCAGCGAACAAAACGATTCGAAGCAAACGGCAGATGAAGCACCGAATAAAGTTCTTTAAAAATTAACAGTCGATAAGTGTGGGCGTTTGATGAAGGTGCCAAAGACTTCGGTCTTTGATTACTTAAATTATCAAATGTTCACAAAAAAGAAATACGTTGTCTCAGCAATGAGATAACGGTCAGTATTTTGAGTGAGCGACCCCTGCCGCAAGGCAGGGTGGCAGAAATGCCAACAAACAGAGATTGAACTGAAGAGTTTGATCCTGGCTCAGATTGAACGCTGGCGGCATGCTTTACACA
>Ga0308170_10001160_pt1 | contig 26882 bp, 28 predicted proteins | sample PhyBR2_2_FD_202136 | JGI IMG/M metagenome (GOLD analysis project Ga0308170, IMG submission 202136) | Phyllosphere microbial communities from UC Gill Tract Community Farm, Albany, California, United States - DLSLSB.R2 | ecosystem: Host-associated > Plants > Phyllosphere > Unclassified | place...
CAGTGCAGGGTCGGCATATGGGATTCGTAAAAATGATGACCAGACTAAAAGATTAATCAACAAAGGGATACAAAATATTATAAATGATGGTACTTTTGAAAAACTTAAAAAACGCTATTTTGGTAATGTAGACCTGAGCGTGAAAAAATAGTGCAGGATGGCAAAGGTAAGCAAACGTTCTATGCTCGGTCTCAATGCAATTGAACTGTTTTTTAAAACCCTTCTACTGTTTCTGGTCATTATGTTCAAGCTGTTTTCATAGGTAACTTTCTTTGTTATATATGACTAATCAGGCAGATAATCTGCGCTGACTATGATTTCAATCTTAGAGGGCATTATTACATTCTCATTTTACTATTTTTTCTACAACGGCATATACAGTATCATGCAAAATAAATATATTATGGTTGATGGAGGCACGGTTTAAACTTTGTCATTGAATTACTATACATCAGCAGAGAAACGTAATGCCGAGAATGGGCTGGTTATGAAAGACGATTCATTCCTAGTAAAGCGGAGGGACGGTTGGAAATCGTATCCGTTTTCTTTCTGAGGTGGTCAGCGAAGTGGTGTCTGCGGTCGGAACTGAACAGAGGGGCGTACGCATATCGCCTAACGGGGAGATTCTGGGCGTTAACGATACCGATCCGGTTACGCTGTTTACCGCTGCTGCCCGGAGACTGGACGAAATCGGCATTGCTTATCTTGAGGTACGCGAGTCACCAGACGGTCCCGGAATGCTTGGTTCTGATAAGCCTCCGGTGTATCCGGAAATCCGCCAAGCGTTTTCCGGCACGTTTATCATGAACAATGACTTCAGCTATGCCCGTGCTACACGAGCATTGGCTGATGGGGAAGCTGATGCAGTTTCGTTTGGCAGAGACTTCATCAGTAATCCTGATCTGCCGCACGTATTCCGTCAGGGCAAAATGCCCGTCGAGAGCAATGTCTCCACCTGGTATTCTGCCGGTGAGAAAGGTTACACGGAATATCACGCTATCTGAAAAACCGGCACCCCGGCACGTCAGGCTTCCGGGAAGCCATCAGGAAACAGCAGCCTTATGGCATCGCTGATATCGTCCGGGCACCGCTTAAGCAACGTCTGCACATCCGCACCGTAGAGCGCCTTAAAAGCAGCTGGCTGAAGGACCAGCTCTACAAAGCGCTTTGCCTGTTCATCTGACAAAGGCATTCCGCAGGATGAAATGGCATCGCTGAGGCAGCGTATCGATCCCTCCAGGCTGACCTGATAGGCCATTGCGGCCAGTTCGGGGAAGTTTGCCGTCTCTGCGGCCGTTATTCGCATCAGAGCTATGCAGCGTGGGTGAAGCAGGTTCCGGAGTAACTCCAGCCCGGTCTCGTGAAGTCGTTCGGTCGGATCACCTCCAGTCGGCAGGACAGCAAAGTTACCAAACATCATTTCAATCGAACGCTGTACTACTGCGCCAAACAGAGCCTGCTTGGTAGTGTAGCGGGCATAAAGTGATGACTTTCCGGTGCCGGAAGTCGCCGCCACCATATCCATCGACGTACGGGCAAAACCCTGCTTCAGAAAAAGTGTGGTTGCGGCATTAATAATGAGTAAATCAACCTGACCGATATCTTCTGCCCGTGGTCGGCCTCGGGGGCGCGATACAGGCTCCTGAGTTTTTTTCTTCACCTTTTCAGGAAAGCTCCGTGTAGTTACTGATGAAAAGTGGGGAACAGCTGTGCCTGCTAGCCTGTTTGGAAAAGGTTATCAGTTACGGGGACATAATAGTCGCCCCGGAAGCGGGGTGATAGTAGGTTTTCATCGTCTACCGGGCTGATAACGAACAGGTCGTGTCCGTTACGCCTGGCTTCGGCCCGGCATGGCAGAATATGACGGTATGCAGCTACCTGCAGTTCGGTTAGATCGGCCGAAGTACCTTCAAAAGGAAAGCGCAGGAACCTGCCCTGGCTGGAGCCTCCATCCCCGGGAATGACATTTTTATCCCCGGAGCAGCCAAATGTCAGTGTAAAGCGGATGGTGCCGCAGGTGTCAGCCGCTTCAAACCGTTCGGCAAACCGATCCGGTGTTGCTCCGTGCAGAAGACGCACCGCCTTTTTCAGCCCATGATCACGCTGCGCAGTATGAAAATTGTTGCTGGCAAGGTTTTCACGGTCGCACAGGTAGCTGAAGGTCACGTCAGAAAATGCGGGGACACTTAACCACACTGGCTCCGGCTCCGGTATTGTGTGTGCGACTGACAACAGGCTGGGCTGCAGCCCGTAAAAATACCAGTCCTCTGTCTGCCGGTAGCGTGCCGGTGGCTGGCGAAAGTGCCGTGTAAAAGTCCGGGTGAAAGCCTGCTGATTGGCAAATCCAAATTGTTCAGCTGCGCTGATAACCGGTATGCCTGTCATTTTCAGCATAATGGCCGATTCAGACAGCCTTCTTTCCCTGATGTATGTCGCCAGCTTCATCCCTGTCTCTTGCCTGAAAAGCCGCTGAAGATACCATTTGCTGTAACCGGACTTCCCTGCCACGTCGTCCAGAGTGATTTTTTTATCGAGGTTTTTTTCAATCCATACGATCAGATCACGGGTAAAACTTTTCATTTTAATGGCCCTGGTGTGACAGCTTTTTTCCGGGTTCTTTGATTTTCTTTATCGCGTTTATCAATGAAATTAATCAATATCTTATAGAAGACAGCTGAAATGAAAAAAATCGTTTCAGAATAAAAACGATATCGTCCATTAATCATGATAAAGCCTTTGATATGAAACTGATTTTTATCTTTGCGCACAATTTTAATAATATGCAAATGGATGCTGTAATTTATTTAAATAGAAATTATTTATCTATAATTATACCACCGAAGCGCGCTGCGCTCATTATTAAGGAAAAGCTATCATGAATAAAAGAAAGATGCGCGCTGCAAGAATGCATGAAAAAGGGAAGCCGCTGGCAATTGATCACATCGACATTCCTGACGTGAGGCCCACAGAGGTGCTTGTCCGGGTGAAGGCCTGCGGACTCGTACCCAACCTGCAGAACGTTTTGCAAAAGTGGGATGAAATTGCGCCGGATCTGCCTCTGCCGGAAATGCCTGCAATTTTTGGTCTGGACGTCTCCGGCGTGGTGGAATCCGTGGGCGAACGCGTGCGTGACTTCAGTCCCGGCGATCGTGTGTACGTTAACCCGCTGCGCTTTTGTGGCTCCTGCAGCGCGTGCCGCAATGGTCACAGCCTTGACTGTGACAGGATGATTCTGAACGGTTATTTTGGGATACGGCCCGAGAGCAAGGCGCTGTTCGAAGACTACCGGTACGGAGGCTATGCTGAATTTATGCCAGCACCGCAGAACAGCCTTGTGCGAATACCGGACAACCTGAACTTCAATACTGCTGCGCGTTTTGGCTACCTCGGCACCGCTTATCGTGCACTGAAACGTGGAAATGTTGGCCCCGGAAAAACAGTCCTCATCAATGGTGTTACAGGCACGCTGGGGCTTGGCGCCGTGGCGTTAGCGCTTGCGCTGGGAGCTCGTCAGGTACTCGGAACCGCCCGGGACGAATCGCTTTTTGAGCGAGTCAGAACGCTGGGAGAACCAGGCAGAATCGAAATTCTTAAATCAGGAACTGAATCCTTAAAAGAGTGGAGTCAGCGCATTACCGGCGGCCGGGGTGTGGACGTGGTGATTGATGCACTGAGTCCCGGAGCTCCGGGTAAACCTATGCAGGATGCAATAGAAAGCCTGAATCGCGGAGGCTGCATCGTGGATGTTGGCTCCGTGAATGAGAAAGTGCCGCTGGACGTGTTCTGGATGATGTCCAACAACATCAGCTTTATCGGCTCCTCCTGGTTTTCTGCTGAACAGGGACAGGAGATGGCAGACCTCGCTGAGACCGGGGTCCTGGACCTGGCATTTTATGATAACCAGCCTTATTTGCTGGACGACATCAATGAGGCTGTCAGCGATACAGAGGATCGTCAAGGTGGCTTCACCAACATTATTGTTAACCCCTAATGCAGCCCGTCTCTTTCCTCAGAGGGAAGAGACGCACTCTCAGGCAGAACTTTATGCGCGCAGCTACAACCAGCCGGGTAAGTAAAATATACCGCATCCTCAGGGACACGCAGCCTACCTTTGAAGAAACAGATGACGAGTGGATGACGCACGGCCTCTCTGAAACACCTTTTAAACATCTGGTCTCCTCAGCACTGTCCACTGTAACCACCACCCGACGAACTGTCAGAGCCTGCGATGCGCTCTATGCGGAAGTGAGCAATTTTGATGACATCCGCCGGATGCCTGAAGAGAGGCTTATTGAACTGATAAAGCCGGTTGCACACTACAACCGCAAGGCGAAAACCCTTCAACGAATGTGCGATATGATTATTGAAGATTTCGGCAACACGATCCCGGATACGAAGGAAGATTTGCTCAGACTGCCCGGTATCGGCCAGAAGTGTGCAAACCTGATGCTGAATTACAAACACGACAAGCCGGTAGTCGCCGTAGACACGCACATACACCGTGTCATAAACCGGCTTGGCATTGTGAAAGCAAAAACGCACGAAAAATCAGCGGAACAGCTGAACAGTATTACGCCCGGAGAGTTTAAAAAACATGCCCACGAATGGCTTATTGCTGTCGGCATGAACATCTGTAAACCCAGAAATCCACGCTGTAAAGAGTGCCCCGTATCGCCTTACTGTGACTATTACCAGGGCAATACGGAATAAGTATTCAGGACGTTAAAACAGAACGGTAGAGATGCTTCAGGTGGTCTGGTTTAAGCGTGATCTGCGCATATATGATAACGAAGCACTTTCCCGCGCGTGTGCTGCAGGTCCGGTACTGTGCATCTACGTGCTTGAACCGGAGTACTGGTCGCTGAAAGATACCAGCGATCGCCAGTGGCAGTTCATCCGGGAATCTCTGGATGACCTTTCTGCGCAGCTGCGCAGCATTGGGGGCCACCTGACGGTACTGGAGGGAACCGTCACGGGAGCGCTGTCAGAACTGCGCCGGCGTACCGGAAGATTTGTTCTGCACAGTCACGAAGAAACCGGAAATCTGTGGACCTTTAGTCGGGACAAAAATGTCATGGCCTGGTGCCGGGCGCGGGGTTGTGACTGGTTTCAGTACGCCCAGAATGGCGTATGCCGCCCCGTTTCGCGGCGCCACGAACGCTTTAAGGCACACTGGGATGCCTGGTCGGCCCGCCCTCTTTTTTGTGTGCCGGAGCAGGCAGACTTTCTTACCGTGCCAGACGGACTGGCTACGGCCTCTTTGCCTCAGAGCGTGTGCCACGATCCCTGGGCATGTCCGGGCCGGCAGACCGGAGGGAGGGCCGCAGGCCTGGCGGTCCTGAATGACTTCCTGCAGCATCGCGGAGAAATGTACAGTGGATCCATCAGCTCACCTGTTACGGCTGAGTCCGGCTGTTCACGGCTTAGTCCTCATATCGCTAACGGTACGCTGAGCCTGCGCGAAATTGCCCAGCGCACTACTGACTCACGTACACAGACTCTTTCACCACAGAGGAAGAAGAGCCTCAGTGCCTTTCATACGCGACTATGGTGGCACTGCTACTTTATACAGACGCTTGAAAACCGGCCGGAAATGGAGGAAGTGCCTCTGGTTCCCCAAATGGGGCTTCTTGAGAGGCCGTTCAGCCAGGAGAGGTTCAACGCCTGGAAGAACGGGCGTACCGGCTGGCCGATGGTGGATGCGTGTATGAGATATCTGCATCATCACGGCTGGATCAACTTTCGCATGCGGGCCATGCTGGTATCAGCGGCTTGCTGGTCGCTCTCTCTTCCCTCAGGTCCGGTAGCGGCCTGGCTTGCACAGCTGTTTGTTGATTACGATCCCGGCATTCACTATCCGCAAATTCAGATGCAGAGTGGAATGGCGGCTAACGGTGTATTGCGTATCTACAACCCGGTGATGCAGGCTCACTCGCTTGATCCTGATGCCCGGTTTGTCAGGACCTGGGTACCTGAACTCCGTGATATCAGTGATGCATGGATATTCGAACCCTGGAAGATGCCGTCCCGCCTGCAAAAGCAGGCAGAACAACAGAGCGGCGTTTCCGTTTCTCTGCCGCTGGTCGATTTTGCCCTGGAACATCGTCAGGCAAAAGCGGCGGTCGCATCACTCAGGCAGCGACACGGGCTGACTGCTGCACCGGGGTTTCGTGAGAAACCTGACGGCCAGCACACCAGGCGCCCGGCGACACGGAAAGAAACAGGCGTGAAAAAGAAGAAGGATGCACAACAGCTGGATCTATTCTGATGATATGAGCGCTTGTTCAGAACAAAAACAAACCGGCAGGGCACAGGCAGGACAACCTGAGTTTTATCGCTTAGAAATCAGGTAGCACTAACAGTGCGCCTGCTTAGGCCTCAGTTACGTCTGCGATGGCAGCTAAAGGTCAAGCCTGGTGATGCAAACGGTGTGGGGCCAGCGAATGTGCAGGCTAAGTCGTCACAGTGGGCCGGGAAGGAATTGCCACCATTTTGCGGTGTACTGGCCCGCGCGCCAGACAATCCGAGGTGGATCAAACCGTTGCTCTCACGCAATATTTTACGATGTACCAATCAATGTTGATCATTCACAGTAGAATGGCAATGTCCGCTATTCGCTCCTGGCGGAACTTGCAGTGCGCAGTTCCGATTTGTGCTGTGAGTTCAACGGGTCGACGCAACGCTATCCTTAAACAAGGGGGGGACGTTGCCATGAAACGAAGAACGCGCATTTACTACACACCAGAACAGAAAGCGATTATCTGGGACAGGTATAAGCAAGGTGATTCCATGCATGATATCGCCAGAATGTTCGACAGATATCACTCTTCTGTTATGCCCACTATTCACCAGACTGGTGGTTATCGCCCTCCTGTCAGAAAGCGACACCGGCTGGCTCTTTCACTTGATGAAAGAGAGGAAATATCCAGGGGGCTGGTAGCAAAAAGTAGCATCAGGGACATCGCCGTCAAATTATCAAGAGCCCCTTCAACTATTAGTCGCGAGATCAAAAGGCATGGAGGTGCAAAACATTACCGAGCTGCAAATGCGGATAAGGACGCGTGGGAAAGTGCTCTGAGACCAAAACCTTGCAAGCTAATTGAAAGCCCCACATTGTGTAAACTCATTGCAGAAAAGATGCATCAGGACTGGTCGCCGGAACAAATCGCCGGTTGGCTGAAACGCTGTTATCCGGATAATCAGGAAATGCATGTGTCACACGAAACGATTTATAAAACGCTTTTTATACAAACCCGGGGAGCATTAAAAAAAGAACTACAGCAATGCCTCAGAAGCGGAAGAGTTGTGCGTAGATCCAGAACGTCATCGCTTAAAGGAAAAGGATTAGGGTCAATCCCGGATGCGATACCTATCAGAGAAAGGCCACCTGAAGCCACAGACAGAGCCATACCAGGTCACTGGGAAGGCGATCTGATCCAGGGCTCGAAAAACTCCTATATTGTCACTCTCGTAGAACGCCATTCCCGCTTTGTTATGCTGGCTAAAATCAGGGACAACAGAACAATAACGGTTATATCTGCACTCATCAAACAAGCCCGGGAATTACCCGTTGAGCTTTATAAAACAATAACATGGGATCGGGGGTCTGAAATGACCAGCCACAACCGGTTTACTATAGCCACAGACATCCAGGTTTATTTCTGTGATCCTCAATCTCCCTGGCAACGCGGCTCAAATGAAAATACGAACAGATTGCTCAGACAGTATTTTCCAAAAGGAACAGACTTATCAGTTCACAGCCAGCAAAGACTAAACAGTGTTGCCAGACAGCTCAACGAGAGGCCGAGAAAAACGCTAGACTATGAATCACCCGCAGAGCGGTTCAATCAGTGTGTTGCATCCATCGGTTGAACTCACAGCAAAAAGCAGGCATTACTGCTCTGCTGATAGACTAATAAGCACTGTTAGATTAAATACTACATACAGGCGGTTACAAACTACAAACAATTGTGCTCTCCGGGTTTACACATGCGAAAATCCGGCTGATACTTAAGTAATCCTTCACCAGGCATGTGCAACGACCTAAACTATCGTTTTTCTTGGCTCCCTGTCTGGGAGCCATTTTTTTGCCATTCTCGGCCTATGCTTGCTTACGAAACTGTATTTTTCTTCCATGCTGAAGGGAGTATCTCTCCCCTGCTGGACTGGAGCCGGCACGTTTGCCGTAACCTGCGAACAATGGTTGATTATTCAGCCCGCTAAAGATGGCGGGTATTTACAGGCAGAGTCCCTTCGAGTCAGGTCTCTGGCTCAGCCATGCCGGTAGATGCGACCAAGTATGAAAAAGCGTTTTTTCCCGCTTACGCTTGTTATTGTGGCTATCTTTTCTATTGTTAATACCGGCCGGCGGCTCCGGCTGACCGCGATAAAATCAAGAGTCACAGTATTCCTCTTTGTACCGCCTTCTGGGCGGTTTTTTTTGTCCTGAAAACGGGCGTGCTGCTGCCGGCGTCCGCTGTCGGGTGCCTGAAGCGCAGGTGCGTGGTCCGTGATATAGAAGTTAAGTTCCGGGGCAGCCATCCGGGATAAACATCCCGGATGGCTGAAAAAAATCCCGAAACCTGGCCACCAGAGCCGGGAAGGAAAATAAGGCAGTGAAATTCGCGATAAGAAAATCCGCCGCCTACAGTATCACACTTTTTGCAGGGGAGCGCAGAGGTTCAGCAGGCCTGCTGCAGGTCCCGGGATTCATGATCGGGACTTTATGTTTAATATTTAGTTGTCATCAGTAAATGTCTGCTCTTCGCTCATAGCGAACCTTAAAACACCAATAATTTCTGTAGATTTTCCATTCCACATAAATGGCGACATGTCTGCCAGAATGATGGATATCTTAGGTGAAATGGCACCAGGCCAGGAAATTTATTCGATTGATGAAAGTTTTCTGGATGTCAGCGGCATTTCGTCGTATATGCCTCTGGAAGACTTTGGCTTGCAGATGCGGAGTCGAGTGAAGAAAGAAATAGGACTGACGATCGGCGTTGGTTTTGGACCCTCAAAGACACTGGCTAAGCTTGCTAATTTTGCTGCTAAAAAATGGACGCAAACAGGAGGTATCGTCAATTTAACCAGCCCGGAGCGCCAGAGAAAATTACTCACACTGGTAAGCGTCGATGACATCTGGGGAATTGGAGGCAAACTGAGTAAGCGACTGCATACAATGGGTATTAGTACAGCGCTCCAGCTGGCCGATAGTAACATCAGCATGATCCGGAAAAGCTTCGATGTGATAGTTGAGCGTACGGTTCGCGAACTCAACGGTGAATCCTGTTTGGCTCTGGAAGATGCCCCGCCGCCAAAGCAGCAGATTGTTGTGAGCCGCAGTTTCGGACAACGTGTCACCAGTATCGAAGACCTGCAGCAGGCTGTAGTAACGTATGCCACGCGTGCCAGTGAAAAGCTCAGGGAACAGGGCTCAAAGTGTCAGCACGTCAGTGTGTCAGTCAATACAGGACGATACGGGAACGAACCACAGTATGCCAACTCAGCCGCTATGACATGCGAATATCCAACCAGCGACACACGGGACATTATCGGTCTGGCATTGTTAGCTCTCGACGCAATATGGCGCGACGGATACCGGTATGCGAAAGCGGGTGTCACCTTGGGGGATTTTTATCAGTCAGGTGTTGCACAGCTGGACATGTTCAGTCAGCAGCTGCCGCGCGCAAACGCGGATGCTCTGATGTCGGCTGTGGATCAGATAAACCGTTCGGGGCTTGGTAAGGTGTGGTTTGCTGGACAGGGAACAGACAACGTATGGAAAATGAAACGCGAGATGCTTTCGCCACGTTACACCACCTGCCTGAGCGAAACTCTAAGAGTAAAATAAAGTATGTGCTTAAAGATCAACACGAAAACAGGGCCTGACAGATGACAGAACGCAGTCAGCATAACATAGCAAAACGTTCAGCCGATGAGCGTGAACGAGTCAACATTGATTTGGCAGCTTCCGGCGTTGCATATAAAGAGCGGATGAACAAACCAGTATTGGCTGCTGAGGTTGAACTTCAGCAGCCAGAGAAGTGGCGAGAATACTTTCGCGAACGTCTGGCATTTTACAGGAATGCTGCTCTCCAGTTTCCTCGCGGGAATGATCCTGTGTATGTAAAGCAGGAAGAAGATAAATAGCCTTTCTTCTCCTTTTACATAAGTACCGAAGCGCTTAATTATCATTTAATCCGCACTTCGGATTGATATTTTTATTGTATTTTCCTATGCGTTTTTTAAAGGTTTTTAGTCCAGAAAGCCTGAAAGAAGTTGCTTCCTTATTTCATTGTACGCTCGCTCTCCCCCATCCCAAATCTTGGATGCATAATTAATTTTCGCGTAAACTTTCAAAAACTCATCATGATTAGCTAATAAGTCTTTATGAATCGTTGACTTTGGTGGCAATAACTCATCTATGTGCATTTGAAAATTCATTTTTTGCGTAGCCTGATTATGGTCGTTTTCTACGCAGCGATCAATGATTTCAGTTATTGAAATATGATTATGACTACAAGCTTCTAGCAAATTCTCAAATTCATCAATAGTTATGTAATAAATTCTATCTTGATGTATTGGTAAATCTCCAAGGTCACTTATTATTTTGTTAAATATATCTTTATTGATAAATGAAGAAATGAACTTACCTGTAGAAACGTAATGATCTTGCTGCAAAATTATTATTAATGAATCACGAGGGTTAGGTTTTCTTTTCTCAATGCCATTAATGATGCTGGCGCAAAACTGACCTTTTTCCAAACCTTCAAGAAGATTGTCCTTAAGTTTGTTTTTTAACTGATTAGCTATAATTGAATCTCTTAAATGTCTGTGGGGCATAACAGCCTTAGAATCGATAAAAACCTTTGCATCATCCTCTTGAATTAAATAATCAACAACTTTACCCGTTCTCTTTTTATCTCGATAAATTTTGTTCAACTCTTTTTCAGTCACTACAGTGCTAAATGTATCAATTAAGAGCTTTTCAAGATATCTCTCTACAATCTTTCCAAATTTCTCACCATACTTTCCTTTCAGATTTTCATTGAATAATTCAGGAACTATCGCACTAAATCCTGCATTCATAACTGTTTTAGATAACACAACAAGCCCTTGTTTTTCAAGGATTAAAGGCTTATATAAAAAAGGTGTCCGCTCAAAGTATTCCTCTACGTTCCAGCCTTCTCGTGCGTGCAGGAGTACGAAATCTTTGATTTCATTGCGCCGAATAGAAACTAATTTTAAAAAAGCATGCACTTCATCGACGCCAAAAAGAGGAACAAGAAATATGATAATCCTGTCGATGTTCACTAGGCTCGACTCACTATTTTTATCAAGCTGAAAGTAGAATGTGAGGAAAAAAGCTATTTTATAATAATTATCAAGTTCTAAACCTGTTAGTGACTTAAAGTTGTCTCTAAAAAACGGGGTGTCACTTTTACAGTACCAGCTATATTGACGGGAAAGCGCCAGCGCAAATGTTTGCAATCTTGTCTGATAGAATGTTTGGTTTATTATCATTCTCCTCATTTCCAGTATTACTCCCGCTTCACTTTCAAATTTAACTGCATCTTCTGTAAGTTGATATATTTTATTAATTATTTTCGCGAAGTCTTTTTGAGACATGTCGGAGGCGTAGGTCTTCTGTTCCGCAGAAAACTTCCATTTCAAAGCCAAAAAACAGCACCACGGAAAATTCATGGTTATATTATTATGCTTTATGTAAGTTTGGAAGTGTGAAAATAAACAGTTGAGAAAAGAATCGTTCGTATATTTTCTCATTTTTTCACTTATAGCTTCAGCCCGTTCAGCGTAACGGCTATTAGTCTTTATTAATGGGTACATTTTTGTCCTGCACTGTGAATTGGAGTTATAAGAGTCACTGAAAATCTGTGATTCTGTAATGTTTTCATGAAAAAAAGAACAAGAGGATCTCTTAACGCTTAGCCCTTAACAGGAAACGCTGGAATTTCATTTAAAGCGTCAGTTTTATGTGCGTCCCAGCTCCACCAGTTCCCTTGGCCATACTCATCCTGATAGTGTTTCAATTTCTTCGCTTTACGCGCGAGATAGTCTGGCGTGGTCATACCGAATACTTCCAGCGGTACGGCGTCTGAACCAGGTACATCCAGAAGCAAAAAGTCAGGAAACACATCCGCTTCGCCGTCATAGCGCAGAGGTTTAATGAACTGACGCTTTTCCTGCCAGAGTTTCTCCTCAATGATGCTTTCCAGGGATGAATCGAGAGGAATAAATCTGGGGCTGACTGTCATCAGTGCCGCATCAATGACGGTACAGGTGTTATACGGTACAGGTTTGCCGTCTCGCTGCCTGAATTTTTTTACCGGTGGTTCGGTTTCAGCTATCAGCATAACTTTTTGCCCCCGACGCCAGTCACCCAGCTCGCGAGTAAAGCTTCGGTTGAGTCGGCCAATAAGATCTACAGGTACATCAAGAGACGGAAAGCCAGCGGCCTGAGTGAGCGGCAGTGTGCCGCTCAGGCTGCCTTCCTCCCCGTTGGGGCAGGGTTTGAGATAAGTGATCATGATTAGCCGCTTATTCGATGAAGCGGCGGCATCAATCGTTGCCCAGTTATTTTTAATCTCCTGCGTGCCGGGTCGCGCCATTATGAGCAGGACCGATCTCAGAGACGTTTTACCCACGCTGATTTTTTCTGCTATCTGCTTCAGGCGCCATGCGGCCCAAGCGTCGTCGCGGGTACGCTTGTCAAAATTAGGATGCCAGTGATTGATTTCTGCCTGTTCCCACAAGAAATGAAGGAGTCCGAGGAGTCGCATGGCGGGCTGACGCCTGCGTTTTCCTCCGCTTTTAGGGTCTGATGGCTCAACCGCATCGCGCTCCGTAAGCTCTTTTTTTTGTAACCCGGTAGGTAGCTTGATACGGAAATAGCCCGGAGAGAGTGCCTTAACCACGTCAGAGGTGTAAATAGCACCCTGCTTTTCGTCTGCCCATACCGAATAAAAACGGCAGTCAGGTGCGTGCTCTGAACCACTGTAAGACCAGCGGGCCAGCCAATAGTTGTCATGCGTTGATGAATAGCAGGCTTTCAGACGGCGGCGCTTTTCACCTTCATCGTTCTTGATGCACTGACAGGTAATAAGGGTGGTTGCTTTGTTTTGTCGGGCAAACCGGATGTAGTGTTTGAACGTGTCCGCTTGATCCTTTTGAAATACAGCATCACACACCACTGTTTTTACCTGACCAGTAAAGCAGACAGGATATGTTTTAATTTCTGACATCGTCGCGTCCTCTCTGAATCATGGCGCGGCTAATAATGTTCCCAGAGTATGGTTGCCTGCCATTTCTGTATTGAATACTGTTTTACATCCCTTCCTCGCCTGGGCGCGCTGCTTTAACCCTGAGTATGGTCTGCCGGGTCGTCTCAAACTCACGAGCAATAGCACTGATGCTGGCTCCTTCATCAATCCGTAAGAGCACAGCCTGCTTTTGTTCCTCATCAAGCGCAGGAGGACGGCCAAAACGTTTGCCGGAGGCCTTTGCCCTGGCAATACCGGCATGAGTCCGCTCAATCAGCAAATCACGTTCAAACTCTGCGACAGCTGAGATGACCTGCATCGTCATTTTACCTGCCGGGCTGGTCAGATCCACACCGCCAAGTGCGAGGCAATGTACGCGTATTTCCGATGCTGCAAGTAGCTCGACTGTTTGCCTTATATCCATTGCGTTACGGCCGAGACGATCGAGCTTTGTGACAATAAGGACGTCACCATTTTCCATCCTGTCGAGAAGTCGCATAAACCCGGGACGTTCTGCAGCTGCAACCGAACCGCTGATGTATTCCTCAATCAGCCGCCGTGGCTGAATAGCAAAACCGGCAGCCTCGATTTCGCGGCGCTGGTTTTCTGTATTCTGTTCCAGGGTTGAAACCCTGCAGTAGGCAAAAACTCGTGACATGGCGTTACTACATGTACTAAAAGGGTGTACTAATTATAACGTATGTACTAAACCAAAAACACTTACTTTCGTACAGTCGTCGCAGCATGTGTCCGAAACCGACCGATTTAGGACATTGTCAATTTTATATTTTCTATTTAGTTGAATTAGTTGATTATAATCATTGTTATATGTTTAAAGTTTTCTATTTAGCTGCCGATAAGCATGTAAAGTATTTTTCGATAACGATAATTTCCTATTAAACTTAAAAAATAATATTTCCAAGCTTTAAATCATGTTTTTAAAAACGGAATAAATGAGATTTATTCTTAATGAAATGGTTTCTAAGGAATTGACGTGGGTAAAGTTACAGTTATTTTAGGCGAGAACGGTAAAGGAAAGACTAGGTTTTTACTAAGTCAATATGAAAAATATAAAGATAGTAAGTGCATTGCTACAATTTCTAATTCACTTATTAACCCTTTCCCTTTGATTAGAGACGCAAAGCATGACAGCTATGCTTTGAGGGCAAGGCAGGTATACTCACCAAACCTGTTCGCTAGATCTATAAATAATTATTTTGACAGATTACTTGTTAATGCTAACCCAAAAATTTTATTTTTCATCTTGGAGCATGTTGGGTTTGATGGTGACTTCATTGTAAGGCGTGAGCCGATGTACCATGTAAGCGAAAGCGGAGAAAGCGGAGAAAGCAGCGGAATTAGCAAAAGTAGCGAAAGTAGCGAAAGTGGCAGTTTCAGGATAAGTTTTAATTATCAGTTAGAACCATCGCCTACATTAGGTGAAAATCGTTATTCTACATTTACTAGAACAATGCCTGTCGCTCCAGGATTTGCCAAAGAATACTCTAAATTCATAGGTAAAGCTGAAGAGTTCCATCTCACGTATTCACGTCATATACATCAAAGCCAAAATTATAGAGATCATCTTGAAGCTGAAAAAGAAATAGCTAAACTTTTACCATATGCCAAGAAGAGAACTCTATTTAGAAATAAATATTTTTTCAAAAAGAATGGAATCTTTTTCCCTTTGGAGAATGCTAGTTCTGGAGAATTATATATTATGTCACTGGCGCTATTTATTAGGCGTTTCTTACATAATACTGAGAAGCATGGGCTTCCAAGGCTAATATTAATCGATGAGCCAGAGAATAGTTTACATCCAAAGTGGCAGCGTGAATATATTGGTTTTATAAAAGGTTTTATAGGTTATGATGCGGTTGATATTGTAATCGCAACACATTCTCCTTTGATAGCAATTGATGATGGAAATTATAGTGAGGGTATTTCTCTCAAGGGTATAGAAGATGGAGTTTTAGTTCCTGTTAGGCATAATGAAAATGATAATAACATCGAGCAGGTATATTATGAACTGTTTGGTGTGTTAACACCTAAAAATAGATACTTATCAGAGTACTGCAATGATCTGCTAAAGAGGTTTACAGCCAATAAAATCAGTTACTTAAAAGCTGAAGGCGCACTTACAGCAATGCGTGAAGCGTCATTTGATTCAGACCAGCAAGAATTTTTACAGGGTGTCTTAGAAATCCTGAAAAGACTGGAGGGTAAGCTTAATGGCTAATTTTTTATTTTCCAGAACTGATTATTTGCTTATAAAAGATAGTATAACTAAAGGTCATAAATCATGGAAAGATGAGTGCCTTACAGTCTTAAAAGCAAAGATTAAAGAGTACCTGAAAGCAAGGCAAAGATTTGTATGTTGTTATTGTTTACGCAGCTTTCACGGGGAATTCAACTTTGTGATTGATATTGAGCATATACTTCCTAAACACAAGCATACAGAGCATATGTTTGAATTAGAAAATCTTGCTGCCTCATGTAAACGATGTAATATGAAAATGAAAGGTAGGCGCATTGATTTTCTGAAAGATTCTTTCATTGGGAGTTCAGATCCTTTTGCAAAAGAACATTATTTATTTATACATCCTAACAGGGATGTTTTTGAAGACCACATTGATTATGAGTATCACCAAAAAGGCCGGGATATAATGGTCTTTTATCGCCCTATAAAAGACAGCTCTAAAGGGAAATATAATATTGACTTTTTTAAGCTTGAACAATTGTCAGTGAACAGTTTTAGTAAGGCTCAAGGTCTAGACGTCGAAGATGAAGATCACTATGATGGTAATCCAGATGACGACGATATTGATGACGAAGAAGAACAATTAAAGTCGTCTCTGCATGCGGATATAGATAGTGAAATAGAAAAATTATTTAACTCTAAGTTGTGATTATAAAGCCGCTAATGCGGCTTTTAAATTTATTATGAGAAAGACAAGAGACGGCTTCTATGCTTGTTTCAGTGAGCAGTCAGGCTGCTTTTGTGCTTAGATGAACCTCAATAGCCTCAATGTCTGTGGCTGAATTGCGTGCAGGGAGTTCAATAAAAGTAATTCCGGTACTGATACAGATGAAACTCCTCATTTGCAGCGGGTTATTGACCAGATGGTTCACGAACTGGCTGACTACAGCTATGAACAAGTTACAGCTAACGCGGCTTCAGGAGAGGATGGACCTGATACCTACACCGGGAATGTAGGTATCGCACCATAATGCTTGATATGCTCGCGGCATCGCCCGCAAGGACTACACGGATATGCTTACCTGTTGGAAGGGGTAAGGATGGTAAAAGATAAGCGATGTGGAGACGCATATCAGACCAGAATAAACATGACTTGATCCAAACACTAGGACACTAGAGATGTCTATCAGTGCAGCAGCCGGACCTGCGTGCGTGTTGGAATGAACGATTACGCCGGTTAGCAAAATCTAATCCTGATTCTCTGTGCTCTTACCTGAAGCACCATGTTTGGCCAGCAAATCTTCGATAGCCTCATCAAGCAGCCGGCTTTTAGGAATCCGCGTTTTGGCTGCTAACGCATCGAATAATGGCACCAGTCGATTATCAAGAGATGAGGTGAAGCGCCGGCGGTTTTTTAAATAGGGTTCGGCCATTACATCTGTTTCCACACAGTTAAAAGTGCAGGCAGTGTATTCGGCTGTCAGATAGATTAAAGTGGTTGCACATAGTGCCTATATAGTGCCAAAATTAACCTAGATACAGCACCAGGGCACTTACAAAAAATTAGCTATGAATGATCCAACATCCTTAAAGTCGCCTACATGGCGACTTTTTTATGCTCTTTAACATTATGAATCATCAGACCAACATGGATGTGGAAGCTCCGGAGAAATCTCGGAAGCCGCTTATAAGCAGTACGAGTAAACATGGCAGGATGTCCTGCCTGAACTTCTATCGTAGATACGGCCAGTAAATATAAACACTGCGCCTTGAAAGCTTTTATTTCGCTCAGATGGGCGTAGTTGTTGCGCAGAGGGGCTTACAGTATGTTTTCTAAATCGGATTTAGAGAAGATGGATGACGAACAGCTTAACCTCTATATGGACTGGTTACTGGAATCGATCAGCCGTTGCGAAGCAGAGGCTGACAGTCACACTCCTGAGATCGTGAACGAAGATTTTCATCGGCTGAAGGAGAGGATGATGCGTCAGGACTTAAAACGCCACAGCCAGGAGTTGCGGCGTGTACTTGATGAAAAGAAGAGTCGTCTTTACTGGTGGTGTCACTAAGACATCATGCTGCTTTTCTGCTGAGTTGAACGCCAATAGCCTCAATGTCTGTTGCTGAATAGTGCGATGGGAGTTCAATGAAAGATATTCCGGCACTTTTGCACGCTTCCCGCTTGACCGCATCGCGAACGACAGCATCGCCCTGAAAATGGCCGCTGCCGTGATACTCAACAACGGCTATAGGCTGCCCTGACCAGTCTATGATCACGAAATCTGCCCGCTTGCTGTTAATCGCCAGATAAGCCTGTTTGTCATCTGATCCCAGAATCTCACCGAGTGACACCTGAGAGAATACGCGATAGCCACGGTGTGAAGTTGAGAGCAGCTCTTCAAGCTTGCAGAATACGCCGTACTCACTTTTATTCATCAAAGGACGCTTGCGAAATTCGCTGCTTCTGACGGCGTTCAGTTGTCGCTCAGCCGTAGTTTCTTCCCGCGTATATTCAGGGGTTGGTCTGTGATCCCGCCACTCCGGTTTCTGAGCCGGTGATGGCCGGTAATGTCCTTTCTTACGTTTCTGCTTACCTCGGACTACAAGAAAAATCACGACCGCAACGGCAATCAGAAACCAGTTAAATATATCCATGAGCGATGTTGCCTCCTTAAACGTAGTGCCGGTTATCATGACAAGACCTGCTATTTTTACAAACAGATCCTTTCTCTCCCCTGCCCTTCTCTTCTGAAGCCACTAGAGTCACGCCCCATTACTGAGTACTTAAGCTCAGTTAATACAGCAAGTTAAAAAATCATTAGTATATGCATATGTATATACATAATCGATTTTCTGGGAATTATCGTGTTGTACCGGGCGATGACTTATAAGCAGGAATGTATATGCTTATGTATATACATTGACATGGCGCAGGATGTATGTACTATGCATATACCTTTGTATATACATGGCGGTGTGAAATGAAGAAGCCCTACATTATTTCTTTTGCGAACAGCAAAGGCGGTGTTGCCAAAACGACAAGCTGTATTGCGGTTGGATGCGCGCTGGCTTCAGCTGGTTATAAAACCTTATTGGTTGATCTGGACCACCAGGGAAACTTGAGTGACGACGTGGGACGTGGTGACGAAGATTATACAATCACCGATCTTTTTGAAGACCCTAAGTTCGATACAAATAAACTCGTTTATACCGCCCTCGATGAGGAAACCGTCATTCCTAACCTGGATGTTATCCCCGCCGATATAACCCTTGCTGTTGAGGCGCGCAGCGCCGAACGTTTCCGTCACCGGCTTAATATTCTGGATGAAGGTCTGGCAAGGCTCAAAACCGTTTACGATTTTATCCTGATTGACCTGCGGCCAGCCATCGATCTCAGTATCGAAAACGCGCTGCTGATAACAGATAAAATTGTTGTGCCGGTAGACATGGATCGCAGGGCGGTAAAAGGAATTGATGACCTTTTTCAGGTTGTCCGTGAAGTAAGGCGTAATGACGATTTTGTATATACACTTGTAAAGACAAAAGTTAACGAGTCTCACTCTAAAATGAAAAAAGCCATTGATGGGTACATCAGTGAAGCGGGCTATAAGGTTGCTAATACTGAAATACGCCAGAGTGAGCTATTCAAACAGGCTACAGAGGTGCATCGTCCCGTTATGATGTTCGCTAGAAACGAACGTCCTTACCGAGATTACAAAGCCTTCACGCAGGAGTTGCTGCAGCAGATTGAGGAGGCCGAACGTGGCAAGAAGTGACCGTATAGCGAAAGGGGTTACGCGCGTTACTGAACGCAGAAATATCACCACCGGTAAGCAGATGAACCTTCGCCTTACTGGTCTGGATGACGATGCGCTATCCATTCTTGTTGAAAGAATACAGGAAAGGCTGCCTAACAAAAACATCACGCGGTCGCGTGTAGTCCGGGCCGCCTGCTATATAGAAGATGATAAGTTGATCGATAAGCTGGCTCAGCTTCTCGTTGAAAATACCTGATTTGTATATACATAATATAACCCTTATGAATATACACTTGAATATGCTTTTGTATATACATAATTAAAGATTAATGCCTATACATTTGTATAGGCATTATTGTATTGATGGGTTATGAAGAAGCTAATAATTATTAGGGTTTTGTATATATATTTGTATATACACTAACGCGTTGTGAGCAGGCCTGCAGCTGAATGTCAGATTAATTTTGCGACCGGTAATTCTTTCCAGTTCGTCGTCCATGCTTTACTCAGCATCTCCCGCTTCATCTTCCAATCCGGATCGATACCTTTACCTGCAAAGCCTATGCTGTAGCGCCCGGAGCGGTTCATCGAATCCATCAGGTTCATCAGTGCGTCGCTGCCGGCACGCGGCGCTTCGTCGTCAAACAGGTTCAGCTGTGCTACACCGCTCGGCCGCAGCTCGCTCAGCATGATGCCGGCCTTCGCATAGCGATAGCCCGGGCGCCAGATCGTATCCAGAGATTTCACCGCTGCCTCGATGATATTGCGAGTGTCTTGCGTACCCACACGCAGTTTTACGAAGGCCGTGTTGCCGTAACCAGGCTGCCCGGTATCGAAAGGGGAGGTGCGGATAAAAACGGAGATGTGGTGGCAGTACTGCCCATCCTCGCGAAGCTTTTCCGCTACGCGTTCGGCATACGCGCAGACGGACTGTCGCATAGCATCATATTCCGTAATGCGCTCCCCGAAGCTGCGGCTCACTACAATCTGCTGTTTAGGCGGGGGCGCATCCTCCATCGGGATGCAGGATTCGCCGTTTAGCTCACGTACCGTGCGCTCCAGCACTACGCCAAAATTCTTACGGATGAAGGAAGGGGAGGTGCGTGCCAGATCGAGCGCCGTTGTCACGCCGAGCAGCTGCAGGCGTTTTTCAAGCCGGGAACCCACACCCCAGAGTTCGCCAACAGGCTGACGCGACAGTAGCGTTTCTGTCCGCCTCGGATTTCCAGGCGTGAGCGCCAGTACCCCACCAAATTGTGGCCACTCCTTGCCGGCCCACTGAGCCGACTTCGCCAGGGTCTTCGTCGGCCCAAGCCCGACGCCGACCGTCAGGCCTGTGCAGGCCCTGACGTGCGCCCGGATCATGCGTCCGAAATCTTCATACGGCATAGTCATTTCCATACCCGTGCAGTCACAGAACCCTTCGTCAACCGAATACACCTCCAGACGCGGCACCATCTCCTCGATGCAGGCCATAACACGAGTGCTCATAGAGTGATTTATGTGGAATACAGTTTCAACTGCTTAATTAATAATCGTCTCAGAGCACACGTGCTTTAGGAATGTCTGACCAGCGCGTGGTCCAGGCAGGGCTAAGCATTTCACGCTTCATTTTCCACTCAGTGTTAATTCCCTGTCCGGCAAACCACACATTTCCCAGTCCTGACTGATTAATGCCGTCCAGTACCTTCATCAGCTGTGCGCTTTTAGCCCGTGGCCGATTATCGTCAAACAGATTTAGCTGGCTTACGCCGTTCGGCGTAAAGTTATCAAGCATGATGCCTGCTTTCATGTATCTGCGACCCTCAAGCCAGATACAATCGAGCGACCGCATCGCAGACTCAATGATGTCCCGCGTATCCTGTGTTGGTAGTGTCAGCTTCTCTCCGGCGCTGTTTCCGTAAAACACCTCACCGCTGGCGTGTGGCGACGTCCGGATAAACACGCCGATGTTGCGGCAGTACTGACGTTCCCCTCGCAGCTTTTCCGCTGCGCGTGCAGCGTACTGACACAGCGCCTGCTGCATGGCTGTTTTTGTTGTAATGCGCTCCCCGAAGCTGCGACTGCAGACTATCTGCTGTTTTGCCGGCGGCAGTTCTTCCAGCGGAATACATGACTCACCGTTCAGCTCGCGTACGGTGCGTTCCAGTACCACGGAAAAGTTATCGCGAATGAACTTTGGACGCGCGCGTGACAGCTGCAGGGCGGTTTCGATGCCCATCAGGCTGAGTCGCTTACCGATTCGCCGTCCCACACCCCATATTTCCTCAACGGGCTGGTTAGCTAGCAGAGTTTCGGTACGTTTCGGATTACCCGGCGTCAGCGCCAGCACGCCGCGAAACTGCTTCCACTCCTTACTCGCCCACTGGGCCGATTTTGCCAGCGTTTTAGTGGGCCCCATGCCGACACCGACGGTAAGACCCGTTGTGGTAAATACATGCGCGCGCAGGCGACGACCAAAAGCTTCGAAGTCCTCACAGCCGTTAATACCGGTAAGATCCAGAAACATCTCATCGATGCTGTACTGTTCGACGCGTGGTGTTATGTCCTCAAGCGCGGTCATTACTCTCTGGCTGAGACTGTGATAAAGCGCATAGTTTGAGCTGAACACGTGTACCTTTTCCGGATAGTGCTGTGTTTTTATCTGGAACCACGGTGCACCCATTTTTATGCCCAGTGCTTTTGCGCCATCAGAGCGCGCAATAACGCAGCCATCGTTATTACTAAGTACGACTACTGGCCTGCCACGCAGGTCCGGGCGGAAAAGCGTCTCACAGCTGGCATAGAAAGAATTGACGTCAGCCAGTCCGAACATGGGCATAATTATCTCCGACGTGCACGTGTACTGTTAAAGAACCAGGTGACAACGCCGAGCAGCTGGAGCTCTTCCGGATAGATGGCGGCGTAAGCAGGGTTCATGGGCAGCAGTGCCACCCGTGGGATCAGCTGCAGGCGCTTAACTGTGAACTCACCTCCAACCTCGGCGATGACGATGTCGCCGTGCGTGGGTGGCTCTGCGCGATCGACCACCATAACATCACCGTCATAAAGCCCCAGCTCCTGCATGCTGTTGCCACTGGCCCGTACGAAGAATGTGGACGCCCGTCTGCGAATACAGAGCTCATTCAGGTCCAGCTCTTTCTCTACATAATCCTGAGCAGGGGAGGGAAAACCAGCTGAGCAGGGATCTGCGTACAGCGGCACCTTTACCGTTGGGGTAAAAATCGGCGGCCATAACAGCGTCAGGCCCTGAGCGCAACTGACCGCTTTCATAACGCGGCGTCCCGGACGTGCTGCCGAGTACGGATTAAGAAAAAAAATGTAAAGCGCATAAAAATCCTCCTTTAAATTATACTGTTTATATGAACAGTATTATTGAGCCTGAAATTTCTGGCAAGAGGAAGCGAAACGGTTATGGCTAAAGCTGTTGTCAGATCGCTGAAATTTTACCGAAATTCTGAGCTATGGCCTTTTTATATGCGCTGCCACTGCAGCCGGGTCAACAGGGTATAAAAGGCTTTCCTTTTGAGTGCAGCCCTTTTATGGCAATAAGAGGCTTGACCATTCAGTAAGCTTTAAATTATATTTCCATTATTCTGGAAATATAGATTTAGTGATGGCATGGACATACAAAATGCTGCTAATGCTCTCAGGGAACTGGGACACGTGACGCGACTGGGAGTTTACCGTGAACTGGTGAAAGCCGGGCCTGAAGGACTGCCCGTGGGTGACATCCAGAAAAGACTGGCTATTCCTGCCTCCACGCTCAGCCATCATCTTTCTGCGCTGATGTCCGCTGGCCTCATAAGTCAGGAACGTCAGAGCCGAACCCTGTTCTGCAGGCCCTGTTATTCGCAGCTTGAGCAGCTGATGGCTTTTCTGACTGAAGAGTGCTGCGCCGGCGGCAGCGACTGCAGCCTGTTCACCGCTATTACCCTTAAAGAGACTCCATTGTGAATAACGTGAATGATGCCCTGAACAATATCGATCCGACGCTCCTGGATGCACCGCTGACGGAAGAAAAGCTGAAGGCAGCAGAGGTGGCACACCCGCCCCGCATCCTGATGCTCTACGGCTCGCTGCGTGAGCGCTCTTACAGCCGTCTCGCCACGGAGGAGGCCGCCCGGCTGCTGATGGCCATGGGCGCGGAAGTTAAAATATTCAATCCGTCCGGCCTGCCGCTGCCGGATGACGCCCCGGAGACGCACCCGAAGGTTGCAGAGCTCCGCGAGCTGGTACTCTGGTCAGAAGGCATGGTCTGGTGCTCGCCGGAGCGTCACGGTGCCATGACCGGCATCATGAAGACGCAGATTGACTGGATACCGCTGACGTCCGGTGCGGTCCGGCCGTCACAGGGAAAAACCCTTGCAGTGATGCAGGTCAGCGGCGGCTCACAGTCCTTCAACGCCGTAAATCAGATGCGCATTCTCGGGCGCTGGATGCGCATGATCACTATCCCGAACCAGTCATCCGTGGCGAAAGCCTGGGCCGAGTTTGATGAGGACGGCCGCATGAAGCCTTCTTCGTATTACGACCGCATCGTGGACGTCATGGAGGAACTGATGAAGTTCACCCTGCTGACGCGCGGGCGAAGCAACTGCCTGACCGACCGCTACAGTGAAAGGAAAGAGAGTGCCGCTCAGCTCTCAGAGCGGGTCAACCAGCGCAGCATATAAAAAAGCCGGCAGATGCCGGCTTTTTTCACACTCGTTATGTCTGCAGCCTGGTGAAAAATCAGTGGCTGACGCGGTGACCGTGCTCATCAATGACCACTTCGCCATCCTCTTTGGTAAACGCTCCCTGCTGCGGATCTGGCAGAATGTCGAGAACCGCTTCGGACGGACGGCAGAGCTTCGTTCCGAGCGGCGTCACCACCACCGGGCGATTAATAAGGATCGGATGAGCCAGCATGGCATCGAGCAGTTCGTTATCGCTGAAGCGGTCTTCTGCAAGGCCGAGCTGCTCGTACGGTTCGGTATTCTTGCGCAGCAGGGCGCGTAAGCTGATGCCCATGTCCGCAATCAGCTTCTTCAGCTCGTCGCGTGACGGCGGTGTTTCCAGATACAGAATAACCTTGGGTTCGGTGCCGCTGTTGCGGATAAGCGCCAGGGTGTTGCGGGACGTCCCGCACGCCGGGTTGTGATAAATGGTGATGTCAGTCATAAGCGGTACTCCGTAAAGGCGCTGCACAGTCGCAACACCGGGGTTAAGGTTAAACAGACAGGCGCAGGGCCAGCGCGGTCAGCGTCACAAAAAGTACCGGCAGGGTCATCACGATGCCCACGCGGAAGTAGTAGCTCCAGCTGACAGTAATGTTTTTTTGCGCCAGTACGTGCAGCCACAGCAGGGTAGCGAGGCTGCCGATGGGGGTGATCTTCGGGCCGAGGTCGCAGCCGATGATGTTGGCGTAAATCATCGCTTCCTTCACCACGCCCTGTGCGGTGCTGCCGTCAATCGAAAGCGCACCAACGAGCACGGTAGGCATGTTGTTCATGACTGATGAAAGCGCCGCCGTCAGAAAGCCGGTGCCGAGCGTTGCGCCCCAGACACCATGCTCTGCAAACCGGTTCAGGGCGGCAGAAAGGTAATCAGTTAGCCCGGCATTGCGTAGTCCGTATACCACCAGGTACATGCCCAGCGAGAAGATAACGATCTGCCAGGGCGCACCTTTCAGTACCTTTCCGGTATCAATCACATTGCCTTTCCGGGCTACCAGCCAGAGAATAAACGCCGCCACCGCGGCCACAAGGCTGACCGGCACGCCGAGTGGTTCGAGGGCAAAGAAGCCGATCAGCAGCAGGATGAGAACAATCCAGCCGGTTTTAAAGGTACGCGCATCGCGAATGGCCTCACGCGGCGCCTTCAGCTTCGCCAGGTCGTAAGTGGCCGGGATGTCCCTGCGGAAAAACAGGTGCAGCATCACCAGCGTGGCGGCCACGGACGCGATATTCACCGGCACCATCACCGAGGCATACTCGCTGAAACCCAGTTTAAAGAAGTCTGCCGTGACAATGTTCACCAGGTTCGACACGATGAGCGGCAGGCTGGAGGTATCAGCGATGAAGCCTGCCGCCATCACAAACGCCAGCGTGGCGCCCGGGCTGAAGCCCAGCGCCAGCAGCATGGCGATAACGATCGGCGTCAGAATAAGCGCTGCCCCGTCATTGGCGAACAGGGCGGCTACCGCCGCACCCAGCAGAACGATATACGTGAACAGCAACCGGCCCCTGCCGCCGCCCCAGCGTGAAACGTGCAGCGCGGCCCACTCAAAAAAGCCGGACTCATCAAGCAGCAGGCTGATAATGATGACCGCAATAAACGTGGCCGTGGCGTTCCAGACAATCTGCCAGACTACAGGAATGTCCCCGATGTGTACCACGCCGGTCAGCAGCGCCAGTGCGGCGCCGATAACGGCACTCCAGCCAATGCTGAGCCCTTTCGGCTGCCAGATCACCAGTATCAGGGTCAGGATAAAAATCGCACCCGCCAGAAACATACTCTCTCCTTCTTAATTATACCTGCCCGTTAAAGCGGGCTGCTAAGTGTACCCTGTAAATATATTCGTTTAATCGAATGTGTTTAGATAAAATTTTTACATGCAGACAGCTTTGCCGTTGGTGGTTGCGTTATCACGCTCAGCCTGCTGACTGAGATGAAGAATTTCATCCCGCTGACACAGATATGCCTGCTCAATGACCGCTGCTGCCCACGCAGGCATGTGTGGCGATAACCGGTAATGGATCCACTTGCCGTCGCGCCTGTCGATAAGCAGTCCACTCTCTCTGAGCAGGGCCAGGTGCCGCGATATTTTTGGCTGTGTTTCTTTCAGGATAGATACAAGCTCGCAGACGCAGAGCTCCCCTTTTTCGCGCAACAACAGCACCAGGCTGAGCCGGGTTTCGTCAGAAAGATTCTTAAAAAGTTGCAGGGGCAGAAGTGACGGCATAATTTCTCCTTCGTGGCGGACAGCAACAAGTCTCGTCTTCTGCAGACGAAAGGTCAATTTTATATTGATAAATTCATATATGTTGTGACGTGCTTACAGGCTTTTCTGTACAGCTTAATGAGGGAATAGCGGTTAAACGATGTCACACAGATTTTAACGGCAGCATACTTTCAGCAACCTGAATGGCCGGGCATGACGAAGTAACATCACAAAAAAAGCCTGTTGCTTTAGTGAACCGTTCTACTTACAGCAGAAAGCAGCATCAGCAAGAGTGGCTTCCGGCCAGATGACCTGCAGTGATAACCGGCACGATATCCTCAGGCTCTTCTGCCTGCTCCAGTTCGCGCAGAATACCGCAGTCCCGTGTTGCCCGGTTGGCATTGCAGTGGCTCCGGAGCTCAAACAGTTGCTTTTCCAGCATATTCAGTTCACGAATACGGGCCTGAACGTGGTTCAGATGTTCATTTATCAGGGCATTAACCTTACCGCAGTCTGCGTCAGGCTGGCTTCGCGCCTGCAGCAGCACCCGGATTTCTTCATGGGTCATATCCAGCGCCCGACAGCGCCGGATAAACATAAGCCTTTCGAGATGTGCGCTGTCGTAATGGCGGTAGTTATTAGTCTGGTCCCGCAATGCGGCCTGCAAAAGCCCCTCTCGCTCATAATAACGTACCGTCTCTACAGGACATCCCGCC
>Ga0308170_10001161_pt1 | contig 26852 bp, 26 predicted proteins | sample PhyBR2_2_FD_202136 | JGI IMG/M metagenome (GOLD analysis project Ga0308170, IMG submission 202136) | Phyllosphere microbial communities from UC Gill Tract Community Farm, Albany, California, United States - DLSLSB.R2 | ecosystem: Host-associated > Plants > Phyllosphere > Unclassified | place...
GAGGAGTGGTCGAAATCGGGAAGCCTGCCCAAAGAACGAGTTCTTCGGGTTGAGACCAGACGATTTTGCCTGCAAGTGGATCCTCCTGTGCTCTTGCACCAATCGCGAGTGCCGTAGTCTTCTCTGCGTTGAGTCGTCCGTTTGTTGCGAGTCGCCAATCGTGAGAGAGTTGTCGAAGTTTGGGGAGAGCGGAGGAGATGGATTCGACGAGGAGAGTCGAATCGTCGGCAAAGGCGAGGGAAGTGACGAGAGAGGGTCGATCATGATGGAGTGGTGAGAGGAGCGTGAGGGCGATCCTCCTGCGAACGAGAGCATCGAGGAAGGGCTGAAAAGAGATCACCCAAGATGCGCAGGAAAGTGGGCATCCTTGCGGTAGTCCACATCGGAGGGAAATCGGATCAGAGAAGTAGCCGTTGATGTTGTAACGAGCTGTGAGTCGATTCGAAAAAGTTCACAGAAACTTTCTCATCTTTCTCCATTCACACTCACTCCACTTCCTAGCCAGTAGGTTCAAGGATCAGCTCGGCTCTCTCACACACTAGCTGACTCTGCTGTGAATGCTACAGTGCGTCCCCTAACTGAAACTGAAACGAAAACTCTCTTCTCCAAACTCGCCAACTACCTCGGTTCAAACCTAGTACACCTAGTAGACACCCCAGAGGACCCCCACGTATTCCGTCTACACCGTTCCAGAGTCTATTATGTACGGGAAGCGATGATTCGTCAAGCAGTTTCAGTCCCTAGAGTCAATTTGATCAGTTTGGGAGTTTGTTTGGGTAAATTCAGTAAGACGGAAAAGTTTAGGTTACATGTCACTGCTTTGGATTTGATGGGGAGGTACGCGAAACACAAGGTACGCTTTACAACTTCGCAGGAGAGTTTTCGTTTTCGCTGATTATCGAGTGATGGAGTAGGTTTGGATCAAGTCGAATGGTGAAATGCCTTTCTTGTATGGTAACCACGTCGTCAAAGCCCACCTTGGAAAGACGACAGAGGATATCACGGAACATCAAGGAGTGGTAGTTTATTCAATGAATGATATCCCTCTCGTAAGTTCACGCTCTACTTCTACACCGCAAGCAATTAATTGATGTCTGGGGAGCTGTCACTTACAGGGCTTCGGTGTCACTGCGAGAAGTACGATCGATACGAGGAAAACTGATCCTACGGCTATCATCGTGTTCAATCAAGCGTTCGTTTCTCTTCACTGTCCTCTACTCTACCGTTGTCCAAAGCTTCATCCTAATCCTTCTTTGCTCGTCAATAGTGATGTCGGAGAATACCTTCGAGACGAGGTGAGTTTTCTAGACAGAATTGAGAATCTTACAAGCTTCACGAGCAGAATACTGATTCTCCTTCTGCCTCGAATCACAGGACACACTCTTCTAAAAACTCTTAGATCTCTGCTCTCACCTCCTTCGCTATAGATTTCGCTGGCTTCCTAGGGTTTTGCTCGACAACGGAGAAAGACGTTTGAGCAGTCGGAAAATTGTAATAATGTTGTAGCAACACTCACTCAATCTATCGATTTCTTTTGGATTCCGCAATACTACCCGTATCGCTAGATCTCTCCATCGCCTGATTTCCGCTCGTCGTGAATTCAGAACTTGTGACTCAAAAAAATCTCGAGAGAAAAGACTGCTCGATACGCTGTTCGAAGAAAACACTCTGTTCTTTTTGACCCTCTCCGACTGACCCTACTCGTTTGACCGGCGTCAATACGCTAGATGTAGATAGATGATTGTCGAGAGGAAGAGAAGGAAAACAAGTCGGTACAGTTGAAGGTACTAAATAAAAAGGGAATTGAGAGAATTGATACAGAAAGATTGGGACGAGAGTGAACAGGTTGAAATGCGAGATGAAGGGGGTATAGTTCGGGTTGTGTTCTTTTTCGAAGAGCGATCTGATTCTGTTGGAGAAACGAGAGGGGGAGGATCTTGCGAAAAGAAAAACGGGGTTTGGATATCGGTTGAACGTGGTCGAGAGTCGAGAGTCGAGGGGTGGAAGTCTCCGGCGAGTTTATCGTTGAGGCGTGCTGTGAGGAATCTCGCCTTCAATTAGTGCTCTATTGAGATCCAAGATAGAGAGTGAAAGATTGTCGCTCACCGAATCAAACTCATGAATTCCGCTCTAGTTTTATCACTCCTCCTGAAAGCTCCCAACATGGAACTCGTAATAGTAGTCGCACCAGGTTTCTGAACACCTCTCATAGTCATACATTGATGTCTAAACCCAAGCAAATCCCACAAAATCAGCATCTCGCCAAACTCATTTTTCGACGAAACCATGCGGAGTGAGTTACTTACGTAGCTTCGATCACTACTGCTACTCCCATAGGTCTAATCGCTTCGTCAATTGCGGTGGCGATTTGTTTGGTCAAGCGTTCTTGGACTTGGAGACGACGGGAGAAAGTTTCGGCAATTCGAGCGAGCTTTGAGAGTCCCAAAACGAACTTGTTGGGAATGTAACCGATTGATACCTATGAAACAGGGATGGTACGAATAGATCGGAAGAGAGGGATCAGATGAGAGGAAGAAGAAGGGGAAAAAGTAGAACAGGGAGAGGAGTGTCGGCTGAATAAGTTTAGTTTCGGTTACAGATTCGTGAATTTGGGAAAGAGGAATGCTGACCTTGCCTGAGAAAGGTACCATGTGATGTTCACATAATGAGAATATATCTATATCCCTAACAATCACCATTTCTTCATGATCTTCTGCGAAAATCGCGTTTCCAATAACATCTATTCACTCTCACTCATTCCCTCATCAGTGTCTCCCTCCCTTTCAATACTTGTGAAGGTATAGCACATACCAGGTAATCGTTCCTCGTAACCTTTAGTCATCCACAATAAAGCTTTCGCGTATCGTTCGGGAGTCTTGATCAATCCATCTCGTTCAGGATCTTCTCCAATGCACTCCAACAACGTTTTCACCGCATCCGATAACTTTGCTTGACGTGCTGCAGTTTCTTGTGGGGTCGAGTTCAGTCGTGCGAGAGTGCCTTTACCTGTATTCCATCGAAGAACGAATCAGTTTATCTTGGAGATAATTCTCAAAGAGTGGGAGTGAAGCGTTACCTGGCCAACCTAAACCATTACTATCTGGGATTGGACTTCCTACTCTACTCCCTACGAATGGTTCGAAATTGCCTTGCCCACTCGCACTCGCACTCGCAATCTGACTGCTTCCTTGGAATTCTCGATTCGCCTGTTTCTCTAAAGCCAATTTCCTGAAATCTTCCAATTCCAACGCATCTTGTTGTTGTTCTTGTTTCGTTGCTTGAGTAAATCGTCGCTCGTGTTCTAGGGAGCGAGAGGTTGAGGTTGGAGAGGAAGAAGGTGAGATCAATTCGGATTTGAGAGGTGAAGGTTGGGGCATTCGGAGGGGTACTGAGTGCGTGTCACTCATTATTCGCAGAGTGTCGAATGGGTGAATTGGGCAAAGAGGAGGTGGGAAGTAAGAGGGAGAGAAACTTTTCCTTTTTGTGGAGATTCTGGACTTGACTCTTCCAACTTGTCGCTACTCACTCTTAGAGATACATGAACACAAGAGATGGTATCAAGAACTCTATCAACTCGACCATGACCCGACTCAACACTCGAACACTTCGATATGGTGCATTCTACCTCTTGATCTCAATCTCATCTAATATCTCCTCTAGCTTGATCAACTCTTCAAGCGAGTACAGGTAAACCCTCTCTATCACTCCTTTCTATCCATATACTCACTGTGCAACGCTCAACAGATTTCCCTACCCGTTGTTGTCAACGATAATTCACCTTTTCCTCGCTCTCTTTCTCTTGACCCTCTCCAGCCTCGCTCTACACCTCTATCGAGCCCCTCATTCAACGCAAAAACCACGACGAACAATCCATCCACTGAACGACATAAAGCGAGCCGCGAGAAACCCATATCTGATTGCAGCTTCACTCTGTTCAACCCTCGCAACCCTCCTACAAATGCATCAATCCCTGACTTCCACTCCAAACTTGACGGCATTCTCCAAACACCTTCTATTACTACTCGTTTCGGTCGGATCACTAGTAGTGGGTAGGAACTGGAGAGAAGCAATGATTGGGTTGGGGTGTTGGACGGTTTTGATCGGTGGTGAGGGAGTGGATACGAATGGATCAAAGGGCGAGTGGGCGTGTGCAATAGGGTGGAGTATAGCTGTTACCGGCTGGGTCGGACTCGTGAGGAAAATGATGAGAGAATCTGCGAGTGGTAGATCACTCAAACAGCCTGACATTACAAGAGGAGAGGGTGCAAGGTGAGTTTTGCATCTGCTCATGAATTCTACTTCAAGTATAGCTCATTTGATGTTGCGCCTCACAGATCCCTCGACTCGACCTTTCTCCCATTAATTCAAACCCACCTAATCCTCTCCCTTCTATTCCTCCTACCTCCCCTCTTGTTCTCTTCCGAGCTCCCCCGCGCAAACAAGTACATTCACCTCTCTTCCTACTCCACCGAACTCGGGTTCTGGTTACAAGAGATAGGAGTTTCAGGTTGTGGATTACTCAATTTAATCGGATTCTATAAACTCTTACAGGTACGCTCTCCCTTCTCTTTCCCGTGCTTGCGCTTCCAACTGACTTTGCTTGTGAGCTCTGTGATAGGCGTGCGATTCGATCAATGAAGTGTTATTATGGTGTTCAATCAAGAATTTCTTACTGCCCTATGCGTTCGCATGGATCCTAGGGAATCCACTAGATAACCCTCCAACGTCTTCTCAGCATGCTAGGCTAAGTCCGACGAAACAAGCTGTACTACTTCTTGCGCTCGGAGTCGTGAGATTCGCAGGACCTGGAGGAAAAAGAGGCAAAGAGAGAAAGGAGGATTGGGATGAGTGCGGGTGTGGGATCAGGGATGGAGCAGACGAGGGGGTGGAAGCGAAGTATATGAGAGATGAAGAGAAGGGGAGGAAGGCTATATGAAGTACTGTACCTAGGTCTTGTCCATGTTGTTGCTATTTTACCATACTCTCCAGCTTGCGATGCCACACTCTCGTTTTCGCGACCTACGAGGTCCACGGTTAGGCGTCGTCTGTCGTCTCGCCTCTCGTACGCTCTGTAACAATCAGCAGTCCTGAAGATATGATGCTGAAATTATCCGATTCTTGCGAAATTGTCCATGTCTCCCCTTCCCCTTCGAATTCCCTCCGTTCCACTGTACTCTCAAACAGCTTTCGCACCCTCTCCAACGACCTCACCACTCCTAACTTCCTTCCCCGTCTTCTTGATCTTAGCCAATACCTCTTCATAACTCACTTTGTCCGACTTGACGATAACTTCTTGACTCTCCAAATTGACATCATATGAATTCAGACCTGTCATGTTCCTCCTCGCATCATCAGTACGAGAAGTAGAGATGAGAGGGAAGGGAGGGAACATCACCTTCAGTCTTTTTGAGTACTCGATCAATCGCACCGGAACAACCAGTACAGGTCATTTTCTATTCTCATGATCGGGGGGAAGGGTCAGCTAGAGGGTCAATAAGAGCGTGAGACAAGAGAGGGACGCACGACATTGAACTTATAAGTTGACTGATTCAGCAGATTTGATTGAGGGAGTGAAAGGAGTCAGCTGGTCTACGCGGCGAGAGAGAGTAGTAAGAGCACACTTCAGACATGATGAGGTGGATAAAGGAAGAAGTTGAAGGAGAGGATCGTGAGGGAGAGGAGTAAGAGAAAGTGGAGCTTCAGATTGCAAAATTGAGCGAACGCACTCAAGGACCCGGAGAAGCTTCGGGCTGTACGGTGAGCAGTGATCGGAGGCGATTCGATCACTGGGCCTATCGGTGCAAGAAAAGGAAGAACAGGCAAAATCGTCGACTTGGAGAATTTCGCAAGAAGCGAAGTCGTCTTCTCTTTTTCTACAAGCAATACGCCGATCAAAATACGCATGTATCAACGAGAGTCAACTAAGGGCGGCCGAGGAATCAAGCAAGGCGAGAGTCCCCTTTGATTGAGTGTCGAACAGTGCAAAACGCTGAAGACCGCTCGTTTTCGCAACGCCGTCCCGGCCTCTTCACCTGCTCTGCAGCTCCTCAATCGAATCGCAGACGTCGTCAAGCTGTCAAAAGAGAAAAGGGCATGATGTAGAAATAGCAAGCTAGACAAGTAAGGAAGAACCGAAAGAAAAAAGGGTCAAGAAAGTCGAAGAAAGAAGGAGCGCGCAGATATTGGACAAGCAAGAGGAGGCATGAGGGGTATAGGAGAATAGATATAGCATGTAGACAGTGAGAGAAAGATCTAAGAAGCGAATCCTCCTCCACCTTTGCGAATTGATGAGAATTTACTAGATTTTGGTCCGAGAGCAGTTCGAGAATTGGATTTGTTGTTCCCACCGTTTCCACCCCCGAGTGAGGTTGAAGACAGTGAAGAAGTAGACTTGAGAGGTCCTTTCTTGAAACTCGTTCTGTGATCAAGAAAGACGACGATGAGCTGAATTCGAGAATAGATCATGAAGCGTTTTCGGACTCACACTGCACTTCGACCGCCAGCAGCTACTCCGTTACCGGTTTGAGAGTCGTCTCGAGAGTCTCCCTTGTAGTTGACGAGTGAATGGATTGAATCAGTCTTGCCGAACGAGTATTGCGACTATTCAAGAATCGTCGAAATCAGCATTCAAATGGAAAGACTGCAAAGTCAGGAAAGGGTAGCGTACCTCAATCTCGTCATAGTTGTCAGTCCTTCGAGGTTGAGGTAGAGCAGATTTCGAAGCGGCAGCTTGGATTCGATTGTTCGTTTTGAAAGCGACGACAGGGGAACTCGAGTTGCCCAAATGAATCTCCATTTGCGTTTCGAGGTCTTCCGAATTGAGCTGGAGTTCTTCGAGCTCACGCTGTAGTGGATTAAGAATGTGAGCTTGCGGAATGCGAAAGAAGGGACGTGAGAATGAGCTTACCTGTTTTCGAACTGCTTCTGCTCGAACGCTAGAGTAAGTAGTGTTGACCTTGACTCGAACACCACCGAAGACGTCTTCTTCTTGAGTCTCCTCGATCAGGTCTTCATCGTCTTCATCCCGCTCGTCGTCGGATCGTTGAGACGGTTCAAACATGTCGAGATCTCCAGCTTTGTGTTGAGCGACGCAGGTGGTTTGGAGCTGTTGAGCGAAAGCTCGAGTCTTCTCGTTGGCGACTATGCGATGGAAGGACCGAATTAGCTCGTAGGATAGAATCGAAAGCAAAGAAAGAGACTTACGAAGTTCAGTGGTTGTCATGTTGTCGATACGAGCCTTCTTCTCTCGACGTTCGTTCGCCATGAATTCGTCGTCAAAGTCATCATCATCGAGGTCGTATCCCTTCCTCTTGCTTCGCTCTTTACCATCGGCGATGTTCTGAGCTCGCTTCAAATCTGCTGCTTCTCGTTTGTCCAATTCCTCCCTGTTCACGGATGATGATCAGCCGGTGACACCGAAGGAGAGGAGAGAAAGGGAGACTTACTGATGAAGTTCTCGAGCACGAGCATCTTGAACCGCTTGAAGTTCTTCCGAGATAGCTTGATTATCGACCAACTCGGCAAGTTCAGCATCATGTCCTTCCTCATCTTCGTCTCCACTCGCAGCGTTTAGTCCTCCTGCTTGTTCTTCATCCGAATCGAGATTAGCTTGATCGTCAACGAAAGCGTTCTTTTCTCGACGTTGTTTCGTCGTCTTCTCCGGGATCGATGCGAGAGCGGCTCCTTGTCTCAGAGCAGCGAACGCATCTCGAGGTGGTGCAGCGGCAGTAGGGGGTTGAGCGGCAGAAGGGAAAGATTCTTCTTCGACGACTTCGGTAGGATCGGGTTGAGCGTCCGATAAACTGTCGTCTCGAACGAGAGCGTTCTGTCGGCGGAGTTGGTTCGGATGACGGATAGCTTGAGTTGGAGTAGCGTCGATCTGAGTTTGAGTAAAGTGTTGTGATTGCGAATCTCGAGTGGTCGAGAGGGATTCTTGGAAGTTCTGAGAGTCGTGAGGAGAGTAAGCGGGAGAATCGCCAAACATGTTGACAGGTCGAGTTTGAGTCATGAATCTACATTATACGAGAATGAGTCAGTTGCCTGAAAGTTGCGAGAAGGAGAGTTTAGGCTCACCCTTGCTTGTTGATGTACTGTCGAGGAATTGCGGCTTCTCGAGGAGTTCCAGGTTCGATGTTGTGTACCGCTCCACGAGCTTCGAGGCGAGCAGCATCTTCGAGTCGTTCTGCTGTACTGATCAAGGGTTGCAGAACAGCCATAGTTGGAGCAGGATTGAAAGCTGTAGGCTCAGGAGCTCGACCGAATCCTTCACCCTGAAGTACGAGAGAACATATTCGTCAGCTTCAATGCGGAGAATGAGCACGGATAGAGTGGTAAAACGTACCTCGAAAGCACCGGGAGCGCCTTGGTCGAATTGAGAATCGAAGAATTGCGAGAAACCTCCTCCATCGTCTCCTCCTCCAAAGTCATCGAGCATCATACGAACAGGAGCTGGAGCTGCATTAGCAGTCGGAGCGACGACGGTAGCTGGAACGGTAGGCACGAGGAACTTGTCGGGTGAAGCTCCTCCTTCTTCTTCCTCATCCTCCTCGAGAACGACGCGAGGTTTGACGGTCGTTGTTCGTCGAGCGATAGGAGCATCTTCATCGTCGTCTTCTTCTTGAAGCTGTCGAGCGACCTCCCGTTTTCCACCGAGACGATCCGAGTTTTGTGAGGAAAGGGGCATAATGAGTTCTCCTTCGCTATCGAATTCTCCTTCCTCCAAATCTTGAGCTCCCTTCTTCTCCGACACAGGGGCATCAGATCCACTACCATCCTCATCACCTTGTTCTGACATTTGCGCTTCTTCCTCCTCTTCTTCCCCCTCGTCGAATCCAGCTTGATAATCCGGATCGTCCATCTCCTCGAGCACATCCTCCTCCTCTTTCTGTTCCTCCTGTTGCTTCTTCTTCTTCTCCAACATGCCTTGTACGTCCAGTCGTTCAGGTCCAGCTCTCGGTGCTTCACCTTGATCCATTTGTTGTTTTCGCAAGTTCGACATCTTTTCGAGCCGAGTCGAGATCGATTGACGTTGAGCTTTCTCGACGAGCATTCGGGAGAGGGAATCTTGAGTAATCGCTACCGGTTGATGAGCCTTTGAGGTAGTTCGACGTTTCGCTGCTCCTCGGTTCGCGGCGGGAGAAGGAACGAAATGGTGATTTGGTCCGAGATGATGTCCGAATTCCTTTCCAGCCGCTTTGACTTGACTGTCGGTAGGATCGTCGTCGGAAGTGTAATGGTGAGAAGGGTCGACACCAGCAAAGTCGCGCATAACGTGATCGAGTTCAGTTCCGGGTTTAGGGGTCGAAGCGACTCGTCGATGACTCGGAAGAGATGGGCGACCTTCGATTTCGAGATCCGAGTCGTCATCCTCCGCTGCAGCCCTCGCTCGAGCGTCTCGAAGCACTTTCTCCCTCAATTTCCTCTTCATCAATCGCTCTTCCTCCTTCGCAGCTGCTTCGGCTAATTGAAGTTTCTTCTCCTCCTCCTTTCGTTTCTTTCGAGCTTGCATCTCTTCGATACTGAGCAGGTCCTCCTCCGAATCGCTACTACTCGCCTGTTTGACAGGTTGTTGAACCGCGAGTTTTCCCCAAGCTTCTGGTCGCTGCAGCGTCACGCTTCGACGTTGACGAGGAGTCGAATCGTTGTCAAGATCGATAGGAGAGCGTTCGCGTTGCTTGCCGAGTGCCTTCGCAGAAGGTCGAGAGATTTGAGAGGACTTGGTTCGAGGCGAAGAAGCGTTGATAATCGAGTCTGAGGAGGTCAAGACGAGATCCGGAGCTCGTCGAGGTGCAGGAGGAGCGAGAGAGCTCCTGATGAACGGTAGACGCTCTATTAGCGCTCGAAGCGAGGATCGAGATCAAAGCAATGGAGACTTACTGTCGATGGTTTGTCGTCCTCAACGTGTCGACAACGTTCATTCTCTTCTTGACGACAGGTTCTAGTCGAGTCTCTTGTTCTATCGTAGTGAATGCGAGTCAGCGATCGAAATAAGGGCAATTCGAAGATGATTCGGTACTTACCTCGAGCGAAAGCTGCAGACTGCTTGTGCATCTCGTCTTCGTTCTTCTTCGATAGAGCCTACGGTGATAAAAGAGAGACTTGTGTCAGCGGAGGGATCGCGAACTAGAAATAGCGAAGAGACTCACCTTGACCTTGGGTTTCGAAAGTGACTTTTTCGACTTCTTCTTCTTCGACAACCCATCATCACTGCTTCCATCCTCGATAGCTGACGAGTTCCCTTCCCTTCGAGGAGGAGAGACGGGGCGAGGCATAGCAGCCTTCTTCTTCGCGGCGAGTGCTTGAAGTCGTTCTTGTTTCGAAGGACCAGGAGCTGAAGATTCGCGACGAACTGGAGAAGAAGCGACGTCACCCTCGTTGTCTGATGAAGCAGGAATCACTGATTTGCGAGGAGCTGCAGAGACTGAACGGGGTCGAACGATTGCCTCCTCCTCTTGATCTTCATCGTCGGAATCGAGAATGCGAGCTCTTGCTTTCCTCGATCGAGCAGTAGGGGCGAGTACGTCTTGTGACTCGTCGTTGTCTGTGGCGGGGTCGAGGATGAGAACCGAAGAAGATTGATGAAGACGAGTTGAGGGAGTAGGTTGAGAGGAAGAGTTGTCGCGGGAGAGGGCGTCGGAATCGGTGAGAGGAGGTAAAGAGGAAGAGGTGGGAGCAGTGATCTTCGTTGGTCGGGGAGGGGAATCTTGACGTTCATCGAACTCTCGATCGACTGCCTCGAGTTGTGCGTCGATATTTCCGTGTTTCTTGAAGAAATCGATCGCGTTTCCTCCTTTCTCTCCCTCCTCCTCATCTGAGCTCTCGTCACTGAGATTTGCAAGTAGATTGTTCGCAGGTTTGACTCGTTCCTCCTGATCTTGTTCACCCTCTGTCGAAGTTGGACTTGTCGAGCGAGGATCGCTTTGAGGCGGCGAACTCGAGTTTGAAGTTGTTCTCCCTCTGATAGTGACATTTGGTTCCTCCAATTCCTCCGTGTCATGATCAGGATCCGTCTCCGGCACTACTACAGTTGATTGCCGCTCGAGTGATTTACTCTTCAAAGTCGATCCATGTCCACCTTCTTCCTTGCTCGCCTCCACCGTGACACGTTTCCCATAGGTACGAGTAGGTGGTTTGACGCGGACTTGATCTGTTTGAGGTGGTCTAGAGTTGTTGAGGAGAGCTGGAGAAGGAGGTTGTGTTTCGAGTGAATCGGGAACTAGATTGGGGGAGACGCGAGGAGGTTCCTCTGTGTTCGCCATCTACTCTGATCTGTGGTTGTGGTGTAGTTGGTCGCGAGTGATGAGAAGTATGAGGAGAGTCGCGTTGTGTGAAGTGAAGAAAGGAAGAGGAGAGAGAGAAGAAGAAGAAGGGATTGAAATCGGGTGGTGTAAGATTGCTGTGTTCTCTCTTGCTGTTGATCTTGATGAGTTTGAGTGGCAGTGAGAAAGTGGAGGAGGAGAGGAAAAGCAAACTTGGTCTCGAAGTGATCGCGACTTTGGTCTCGTGCAGAAATACTGGAATCGATCTTTTTCCTTTCTCCGCTTCAACTGGCGCCTGAAGCGTAAGAGCAGACGGGATGCAATGTGATTCGCGACATAGCGGATTGAAAGCGCAATTGACGAGAGTCGAAAAATCCACCCCGAGCTCTTTCGCACTCTTTTCGTTCGTTGGTTCTCCATCGATCCACTGGTCTGTCAGGGCAATGCCGTCAGCAGTAGTTGCCTCCGTGCGTCAAGGGTGGGGATCCCGCAGGATGATCTTCATACTCGAAGCTTGTAGCTTGTAAGCTCGACAGATTTCGAAAAGCTCGTTCATTTCGCAAATTCGTCTTTCGCTCGCCAGCACCAGACCCGACAGATTGCTTACCGATGCATTCGACGAGATGACTTGGTAGCCGTCGGAACCTGACATGCTCGCGTTTCAGCTACATTGCCTGTCGATAGCCCGAACCCTAACCTTCCTTTTTCGAAAGTCGCTTTTGTTCAACTTTCCCCTTTCTCCTAAACCCATCAGATTGAGTTGACATCTTCCCGAGATTGCAGCGATTTGCTCAGCAGCGACAGCCCCTTAATTCAGTCGCTCCTGTCTCGTGAATGATCGGTTAGCGGTCGAACATTCAGCCTGACAGCTTTTTCGTCTCAAGCGAGTGAGAAGAAAGGGTCTCCAAGAAGAGGGTACTAACCGTGCGGAGATGGGTGGCCATAGCTCAAGTACGGGTATAAATACGGCGTCCTTTTGGGGTTCGTCTCTTGATTCCCTTTCTATCACTTTTCCGCACACTCCCCCTTTTCCTTCTCTCACCTTCTATCTTGTTCCACCCCTCTGCCACGCCTTGTCGAATGGCCAAGGCAAAGACGTGTGACGCTGCGTACGGTACTACAATCTTTCGCCCCTATCGTACACTCGCTCATACTCCTTTCTATAGTCACCGTTTCTTTCACGCCGGTCGACAATTGGACAAAACAGACTTGACTGCCGCTACGCCTGTTCCTGTTAGTTCAGTGCAACGTCAGAATCGATTATCTGATAAAGGTCGTGAGAGCTTTCAGAATCACCACCTTCAGAAAGTCGGAGGTGGGAAACAGAAAAAGGAGGAAGAACAAAGATTGAAGTTGAAGATGCAAGTGGCATTGCTCAAGCAGCAAAAGGCTGATAGACTTGCAAGTCAAGTCAAAGTTGAAGTCGAGGTCGATCTAGTGGCTGTCAAGCTCGAGGCATTACAAGATATGGAGGATCGGGAACGAACAGAAGAAGTCGTCGACCTCAAGCCGTCAGTCAAACACATACACGCTCTCAAACTTGAACCGACTGATCCCCTCGTTGCCGTCATCAGTATGGAGGTTGTCAAAGGGGAGGAGGAGGAGGAGGTGGAACCAATTGTCCAAATTCTCGACATCGTCGCATCAACATCTTCACAAGCCTACGACTCTATCCCTTGCGCTACAAAAGACAAGGCTCCCTCACCGCCAGCCGCACCACTAAGATGGTCAAGAAGTTTGGACAAAGGAAAAGCAAAGATGATAGAACAAAGTAAGTTAAAACCCAATAGAAATCTCCTCTTCCTTCCCTCTTCTCACTCAGAACGCTGATACCGCTCTAATTTCACCATCCTCTAGACAGCTACAATCCTCGTTATCGACCATACACTCCATCTCCCTTGTCGCGGCCGCCTATCAATCGATCCCCTTCCTCTTCACCCGCACCTCCAGATCTCTTCCTCCCTCCCTCTCCTATCTCTTCCGAGCCTGAACAAAGTACTGTTCGTGTCCAACGTAGTCTCTCCGCAAGCGCTCCAGTATCCGAACCCCAGAACGAAGGAATCAGAAAATCCCAAACTCGAGCAGAGAATCACGGCATTCGTCCACAGTCCGGGAGAGACACACCGAAGGCGAGACCTCCAAAGCCACCAAAGCCACCACCATCCTATCTTCCAAGGGAGGAGGAGCATTATCAACCAAATTGGGAGAATCCGTTCCAATTACCAACCACCTCCAATTCCACTACTTCCCATTCCCCTCAACCCCGCTTCACCACAACATATGACTGGCCAGTCTATCAGCTCCCACCGCCCTCGCCCCCGGTCATTAAACCCTTTGGATCTAGAGAGAAGGAGGAGGAGAATTTCGAGGGATGAAAAGAATGAAGGAGAACTTGTAGATTAGGGTATTTGTATATAGTTTTTTGGCTTGATTGTTGGGATTTGTTTGTCACCTTGGAATTAGTTTTAGTACCTCCTCAATCCGGCTTGCGAAGCGAAAGAGAGCAGAGAGAGACCCTAAGCGAGAAGAAATCGAAGTGATCGACTCGAGAACACGGTAGAATGCTCCAGAGCCAGGCATGATGTCGCAGTCCGCTCTTCAAGAGTATGGCCGCGTTCTCGGAGCTGCACAGTGTTTGTAGCGAGTGAAAGATGTAGCTGAAGAGAGAGGGCGAGAAATCGGCGAGGAAGCTGTCGGAAGGTAGATGGTCGGTTCCTGTGGGTTCTCTAGAGCTTGATGAGTGCTTGCAGATGTTCTTAGGTCGATCTAGAGATGTCGAGTGAGGTGTAGAAGGCCAACTCTTTCTCATCAATTTTCTGGAACACCTTGATCACTCCAACTCACCTCGATCTTCTAGGACATGTCAAAGAACGCAGCAACAGCAGCAGCACAAATCGTGCGGTATGTCCAGCTCCGTCCCGGCTCTTCCCTGCTCCTTCTCACTCACCTCATCTTTCTCTCCCATTTCCTCATCTCATAGACTCGTAGTACCAGCGGGGAAAGCAACAGCGGCACCACCAGTTGGTCCTGCGCTAGGAGCACGAGGAGTCAAATCAATCGATTTCGTCAAGGACTTTAATGGTTCGTTTTTCCCTCCTCCTTACTCTCCGCTCTCTTCGCAAAGAATCGCTGATTTCCTCGTTCCCACAGCACGAACATCGAACCTTACTCCCGGTACACCAACACCCGTCTTGATCACTATCCAACCCGATCGAACTTTCACTTTCATAACTAAATCACCACCGACTTCCTACCTGATCAAACAAGCTGCAGGGATCGAACTAGGTTCAGGAGAGACGGGGAGACCGAATGTCGCACCTGCAGGAACGTTGAGTTTGAAGCATGTTTATGAGATTGCGAAGATTAAACAGAGGGATGAGAGTTTGAAGGGGGTCGATTTGGAGAGTATTGCGAGGAGTGTCGTAGGGAGCTGTAAGAGTGCTGGTGTAGCTGTTGTGCCATAGGGTAGTAGAAATGTGGTCAGATGTAAGATAGAGATTCATGAACAAATACATTGGGAGGGAGACCTGAGTCGGAAGAAAGAGCTTGCGAGTCGGACAAACCTGCAAATTCAGCTTTGTTGATCTCTTCGTTCTTATCGTGAGGCGCTCTCGGTGCTACTTGGGTCTATTTCGAGTACTGGATGATGTCGGATCGAAGGGAGAGTGAAGAGTGAGAGAGGGAGAAGCGAAATCGTTCTAAGTCTGAAGTAGCCAAGTGACAACACTGGATAATCAGTCAGGTTACGACACGAGCCACGCTACGATGAAGTATACGAAGGCGACAGAAGAAGCAAGGAAGCGAGAAAGCGAAACGGACGACGAAATCTAACCTTTCGCAGAACGACTCTCGCACGACAACTCTCAAGCTTTCCACGAGCGCTCGAACTTCTCACACTTCGTTTGACATCTCATGACAATCCCCTCGTGTTGTGAATGTTAAAAAAGAAAAGGTAAAGCATTTCAAACATACAGACAAGCATCAAGCGCACAAAAAAAGTCCTCTCTTGACAAGCTATCTCTTCCTCGCTCCTTCCCCTCTACCATCCCTCGTTCCTTTCGTGACCCATTGTCTCTCTCCCCGTCCTTCCAGTTGACACGACAATCCTCCGGTTGTAGACACGTCTGCACTTTCACTTCCTGATTCTCCCGGTTTCGATATCGTTCCTTCTCTGCTCTGCCCTTAGGATGAAAGACGGCAAGATGAATGCTGGCGAGATGACATCCTCGTCACTGCCGCTGCTGAAGTTCTGGATCACTACTTGTATACTCCTTCGTTCGCACATCTCCAAGATTCGATGTTGAAGCTCGGTGATCCTTGATCCGGACTGTATCGTAATACATTCGAGGGGGAATGAGGGACCACTGGTTTCTATGGCTTTGAGTAATTCATCCAATTCCGTTCCATGCCAGTGGAAGCCAAAGTCGAGCTCGAGGAACCTTATTTGCGCTTTCATAGGAGCGATGAGTGACACGTTTCTGCTGTAGTCTACGTACTGCATGTAGAGCGTTGGAGTGGTCCATAACGATGCTTGTGCGGCTGAGACATCGTCGATATCAGCCGTTATTGACGTCAATTGAGGAGTGAGACTCCGGAGAAACATGTCTAGAGGCCCTTCGAAGTTGTAGTCGTCGACGGTGGAGAGGTGCAGATGTCGCAAAGCGGGGAGATGGTGCTGAATCGGTCCGTCATCCGGCGGTTCAATTCCTTCAAGAGTGAGCTGCTCGAGCCGGGGGAAATCTAGCAATATGTCGGAAGGAAGTACGAGCTGGCAGAGATACAGTTTCTGGAGATCTGTTGACGCGGCACGAACGATTCAGCGATAGATCTGACTAACAACCCGAAACAGCGAGAAACAATCTGAACTCACTGGTTCCGAGGAATGGTTCGACTATCTCGAAAGTTCCCCAGCAATAGAGAGCTTCCAAATTCCTTGTTGCTCCCGCGAGGCGACCGACCGCTTCGATGTAAGCCTCCGTCGAGCCGGAAAAAGAATCTTGGCTGTCGGTTTCTAACTCGAGCAAACGGCAGCACGAGAGTAGATCGCTCCTCCTCAGTGCGCGTTCCGCCTGTTCGGGTGATCGTATCCGCATGACGGCGAATAAAGCGGGTTGAGCGAACGAAAGGAGACGTTTGGAAGTGAGGCAGAGGGAACGGAGGAGATGTTGTCGATTCGGGTAAAGCGATCCGCGAATACAGTCGCGAGGAAGGAGTTCTACTACGTCTTCGAGCAGCTCAGGCGGAAGGAGGTCTAGGCGAGGTTGAGGGGGAAGGGGAAGAAGGGGAGAGGATTGAGCGGGAAGAATTGAGGTATCCATCTCGTCTGACGGAGCTGTAGGGAGCAGAGCAGATAGTCAGCTATCTATCAAGATCTCAGAGAGTACTCACAGAGCAACAGAGGGGAGTTGAGGAGTATGAGAGGGTTCGAAAGATGAAAGAGGTTCGAGAGATGGGAAAGACGTGGGAGCTCACTTTACGAGTAGGTATAGATTGTGTGATATCTCGATAGTGTTTGTGAGCTATGATCTTGATGGTTCGAGTCGAGAGAGTGAATGGTTGGCGAGAGAGAAGAGGAAAATTCGCATTCCTCTCATTTTCGTCTCTCTCCAAAGTCTGCTACAACCGCCGCATCGAGTCAAAGAGACGCCTCGACACTGCTGAGAAGGATTAGCGCAAGCGAGCGGCGTCTCGTCACAAGAACTTCGAAGAGTTATCGAAGAAGCCAATTTCGAAAGACTGTACCGGAACCCGTAGAACTCATCAATCATTCTTCTCAGGGCACGTTTGCTCTCTGTAGCAAGCCCTCGCGATTGACCCGAAAAGAGCAGACGAAGCGTGAAGAGGAATGAGCGAAAGACTGGTTTTCCGCTTACGACAAAAATGTTTCGTTTTTGGAATAAGATGCTAAGAATGCTTAGGAGTCTACTTGGAGGCGTCCATGATAGCTTGAACGATGTCACCGTCGGCAGATTGGATGGCCTTGATAGCTACAATCGAGGGAATCGAAGATTGAGGTCAGCTGAGGAGTAGTTAGGGAAGAATGAATGGAAGAGAGGCTTACCTTGTTCCCGAGTGCACTTCGCTTGTTGAGTCACAAGGGTGACTGTAAGTAGAAAGCCGACATCGATCAGTTCAGGATCAGGATAGAACGACAAAGACTTTTGAGTACTTACTATCGTTCTCATCGACCGAATCCGCCTCCTTTCCCTCTGGTTGTTTCTCACCCCTAGCCTCAGCGAGCGCCTTTGCTTGCTTCGCTTGACGAGCAGCTTCGGCAGCCTGTCTCGATTCCGACTCTCCAGCAGAGTTTTGCGAAGATTGTTGTTGAGTAGGTTGGGGAGCTTGCATTTGAGGGAATCCGGCAGTCGCTTCTTCATTTTTACCTTCTCCGAAAACGATGTAGCATTCAGATCCGGGACTACATTGAGATGAAAATGTTCAGAAATGAGAGAGAGAGAGAGGAGAGAGTGAAATGGAGAGTAACTTACGACTTGAAGACTTCGGGGTTGGAGATAGCGAAGAGGACCTGATGAGAGCATTCGAATTATGGTTCAGCAAACTGATACAGGAGCTAGAGTCCTCTTCAAGAGAAGATGAAACGTACACCTTTGGGCCTCCTCATGACAACCCTCGAAACACCTTCAATCTTCTTCAAGCCGAGTTTGCTCAAGGCTATACATCAATCGAGTACAGTCTGTGTCAGCTCTAGTGTAGTGAGAGAAGAGAGAGATCAAGGAGTTGTGGTGGGAGTGAAAACTCACCTTTACGAGCCTTGAGTTCTGATCGACCGAGAGGGGAAGCCTGGTCGGTGATTTGAGAGGAAGCGAGATCGTTGGTGATTTCTTCGAGCGACATAATGAGTGATTAGAGTGGTTGGTGGAGAATCAACCTCTCAACGTTCAACTCCTCCCATTTCGAATTGACTTGCTCACTGAACCAACCGCTTGAACAAGCTGGAGGATCCTTATAAATTGCTTTGGCTACTCTTATCGCTTCTGTCTTTCCTCCTCCTCACCACTTTGCCCATCACCGATAAATACTCGGGGGATCAACTCCTTCCTCCCTTCCTTGGTAACTCAACCTATACCCCTATTCCGCTCTCGACCATGTCAACTACGAACCAGTCATTCGATGGACAACTCGCAGAGAAGAAGGAAGCATTCTTGACCGAGTTGAAAGACGGAAAAGACTTGAAAGATTGGATTATAGTCATGGGTAACGGAGCAGGAGGTAAATCACGCTCTCTAGACTCTCACCCAACTCTTTGAACTCACAAATGCCAGCCACCCTCGAGCAGATCTCGATTCATTGGCCTCTTCAATCGCCTATTCGACTTTCGCAACCTCCTCTTCCTCCCCATCCTCCTCTCGTTACATTCCCCTCCAACTAACCCCACGTTCCGATCTCTACCTCCGACCCGAGAACCTCGAATCCCTTCGTCTCTCCTCCATCTCCCCATCCTCCCTCCTCACAATCGACGATATCCCATCTCCCATTTCCCAATCCCTCAAATCCACCCGTTTCGTCTTAGTCGACCACAATTCCTTGTTACCCATGTTCCGTTTATACCCACAAGATCACTCTAAGAAGGAGGATGACGAACGAGTGATCGGAGTCATCGATCATCACGCCGACGAATCTTTACACTTGTCAGCAAAACCCCGTTTGATCGAATTAGTCGGATCATGCTCTTCTCTCGTTACCACCCACTTTCTCTCCTCCTTCTCCTCTACCTGGTCTCCAAATTCAAACTCGACGAAATCAATCGATAGAGGATTAGCAGACCTCTTAATCGCCGCTTTATTAATCGACACCCGATTGAAACCCCTCTCAGAAGGAGGCAAAGCTACTCCCACAGACTTATCCTCCCTCTCCCTCTTACTCCCTCATTCTTCTTTCTCCCAGTCAGTATCACCCTCCTCCTCCGAAATCTCGACTCTCTCCCAAGAAACCCTCGATTCTTTAACCTCACGAAGCAAACACTTGGGGAAATTGAAAGAGGACGTTTCATGGATGAATGGAAGAGACCTACTTCGAAGAGATTACAAAGAATATTTGGATTTCCCTTCGTTACCTTATGGATTAGCTACCGTTCCTTTAGGTCTCAAGATCTGGTTGGAAAAATTCGACGAGGGACAAGAGGTAGAGGGGGTTTTGGGGGATTTGAAGAGTTATATGAAAGAGCGTCAATTGAAGTTGTTGGGAGTTTTAACGTCTTATACTCATATCAAGAAGAAGACGGGAGAGGTTGGGAAACATAGGAGAGAATTATTCGTAATCTCTCGTGATCCGAGATTGAACGAGAAGGGTGGAATGTTTGATCTGTTGGAAGAAGATGAGACGTTGGAATTGGGAGAGTGGAAGGAAGCTAAGAATTTTGGAGGGGTCAATGAAGGGGAAAGGGAGGGGGAGAGCGAGAAGTGGAGGGTTTGGCAGCAGGGTAATACGAGGGCTACGAGGAAACAAGTCGCACCTATATTGAGGGGGATCGTTGATAAGGCTACGAGGGAGAAGGACAAGGAAGGGAAAGGAGCTAGCTTGTGAAATGATGGAGGAATCAGATAGCGAAATTGAGGGAATCAGTCAGTAGTGTGCAGTACATTAGTTTCAATCTCTCTTACCTTTTAAATCGACGCGCGGTAGAAGAGAGGAATGGTAAAGGTTATGCGATAAAACAGGGTGAGTTGCGAGAGGATCAAAAATCGAGATTATTTGCTACAAAGTGTTTTTCGAATCATCAAGGGGTATCTGTTTCTCCTTCTTCCCACTTCCCTCGCTCCCACGTCACGACCTTGTCACCTCTAACTTCCATCGATGGGTATATACGTGTCCGTATCTGCTGTTAACTCGGCTCATTCTCTACATTTTGGTACCTTCTCCCAATCCTTCTTTCCCAGTAGTCTTGAATTGAGCTGGTTCGTTGCCTCTGAATCGTTTCCTGTAAAGGGAATGGCATATTGCATCACATGTCAGCTGCGAAGCGTCGACTGTGAGCAAAGAGTTCTCTTCACCTCATATCCAACTGAATTCCACAACGAAAATGTTGCGAAATCGAATCCCCAACGTCAGCTCATCAAACTAACCCAAGAGAGGGTAGAGAAGAAGGAAGAGACTGACCATTCCCTTTTTACATTCAAAGAAGCTCTTCCTCAACAATTGACATTCCTCTGGTAATTCGTCTACATGATCTTTCAAACACTCTTGAGGCGTCCTTGGTGGGTTCGATCGCAACACACAGTCGGATTGTAGAATACAGGTTGCTAATGCTTCTCGAATACCTGAACACGACATCTTGTGATCGAGAGAGGTTGAGATTGAGATGAAAGAATTCAAGCGATTCGAAAGATCGAGAGGGTTTGACTACTTGCACCCCCGATCACTCATTTCGGAGATGCTTCGGATACCTACACACAGCTTGATCAAATTGGGACCAAGATCATTCACCACCAGTCGAACTAGTCTAGTTACTCCTTTCCTCTACTCCCCACTAAACGATTCAAGATCAATCCTTTCAATTCAAGGCAAAGATACTACAAAACTATTACAAGGACTCGTATCCAACGATGTTAGGAAACTCACACAACCAACAGAGTGTCAAGAAGCGAAACAAGGACAGGTCCCTCTAATTTACGCTGGATTGTTACAAGCTGATGTAAACTCCCTCTCCCCTTCCTTCTGATACCCTCCGAGTAGCTCACTGAGAAGAATGAAAAGAGATACAGGGACGATACATGTCTGACTTATTCCTTCACTCCCACCCCTCGCCTCTAGACCCTTCCCAACCTTCATTCATGATCGATCACCCTTCCCTCCAATCCTCTCAAATACGTTCCTACCTCAAACGACACATCTTACGCTCAAAGTTAAAGTTGGGCAAAGAAGTCGAGAGTGAATGGGAAGTCGTACAGGCTTGGAAGAATCCGGATCCGAAAGTTACAAAGGAAGAGGTGAGGAGGGGTGAGGAATGGTTGGAAGAACAAGGGATCGGAAGGGATCCGAGAGTGTTGGGAATGGGTTCGAGATGGATCACTAAAAAAGGTCAAGAACGTCAGTTGGCTGCCATTTTCGAATCTCTTCTAAAATGATCGAGGGACTGATTTGAACAATGAATCTCCTGACAGTTCCATCTGATCTCTTCGAACGAACGACACCATCTCATTATCACTTACATCGAATCACCCACTCGATCCCTGAGAACCCACAAGATTTCCCAGCGTTACCATTGGAAGCGAATTTAGATTTAATGAACGGGATTGATTACAAGAAGGGTTGTTACGTGGGACAAGAATTGACTGCTAGAACTCACTTCAAAGGTGTCGTGAGGAAACGTGGAGTCGCCGTAAGGTTGTTCAGGGAAGGTGAAGAGTGAGTTAACTCAGCGCTCGAACTTTTTCTTCATACTCTTAAAATCCGTACTCACGACATCGCTCTCTTTCCAGTGTACCTACTGAACTACTCGCCTCCCCATCCCACACCCTAATCCCATCTCCTTCTCTCTACCCGACCCCCGTTCCAGGTTCTCTCCTAACCCCCCTGCCCTCCTCCTCCTCTTCGCCTTCTCGTCGCGCTCCCCGTCCAGCTGGTAAACTAGGTCTCCCACTACCCCTCATCTCTCCCTCCGGTTCAACATCCACAATCTCTTTCGCATCACTCAAGATTGATTCATTGGATCAAACTTTCCTTGTCACTCCACCCAAAACGGTCGAGGGGGAAGGGGTTGGGGAGTTACAAGAGGGGGAGACGGAGGAAGGGAAGTGGTTCGCGAGGGCTTGGATGAATGAGTGGGTCGAGTTTAGGTTGGAGGAGGAAGAAATCGCGAAAGGGGTTTGAGAAAACTATGTGGGGGGGGAGACGGAGGTGGAAAGACGATTACGGACTGGAGCTCAAGGAAAGCTTTAGATGAGGTTCAGGGACAGGGAGGAACGCTTGAAGGAACAGAAAGGACAATTCGATCGACCCTCATCGTTGAAGCCGATTCCGCCGCTCGCAAGCTCAAAACTATTCCCCTTCCCTTCGCTCCCCGCCACATAGAGTCAAGGTCTTCAGTTGGCATCGACAGCAGCGTTGGTGTCGCCAGGCATCGTCGAGGATGCTACGAGTAGGATGAATGAAGGTGTAGACTTCGAGCGATTTGACTTGCAAAGAAGGACGAGGAACTTGAGTTCGACAATGCTCGTTGTGCCCGCCACCTTTCATGTCTTCGAAGAGAGCAACACCCATCCGAGACAAGCGCTTGATGCGTTCGACGGGTTTCAAAACGATCTTACGAAATTGGATTCTTCGACAGTCCTTCGAATTTCTCGAGACGCCGTTTGGTCGCCCGAGTATTCGAAATAGGTTCGAAGCGTCGCTCTGCATCCATTGAGATTTCAAGAGAGATCTTGAAGAACAAATCGAGAGGATTGCGATATTTCCTCTTCTTTCTCACCGATCATTCACTTTCTCGACTCGATACGTCAAGCACATAACCCTGAGACACTATCGAGATATCCTACAACCGATCCCTATTCGCAAGGTGAGCTTCCACGTCTTTGCCATCTCTCGAACCTCTTTCATCTCTCAACTCTTGTCACACTCTCCAACTCCCCTCTGATACTCTGGGAATACTCTGAAAGCGTGTGATAGATAGCTGACCATCTATTCTGCTCCCTACAGCTCCTTCAAACGCGATGGACACCTCAACCCTTCCCGCTCAATCCTGTTCCCTTCTTCCCCTTCTCCCTCAACCTCGCCTAGACATCCTTCCGCCTGAGCTGCTCGAAGACGTAGTAGACCTCTTTCCTCGCGACTGTATTCGCGGATCGCTTTACCCGAATCGACAACATCTCCGTTCCCTCTGCCTCACTTCCAAACGTCTCCTCTCGTTCGCTCAACCCGCCTTGTTCGCCGTCATACAAATACGCTCGACCGAGCAGGCGGAACGGGTACTGAGGAGGAGCGATCTACTCTCGTGCTGCCGGTTACTCAACTTGGGGCCGGACATCCAAGATCTTGATCCTCATTCCTCCTCATCGAAGGCCTACATCGAAGCTGTCGGTCGAATCGCTAGGGCAGCAACAAATCTAGAAGCGCTCTATTGTTGGGGAGATTTCCAGATAGTCGAACCATTCCTCGGGACAAGTGAGTCCAAGAAGTTTCTCGGTGTTTCGGGTGTCGAGTCAGATGGATCGCTTAGTCGTCGCGCCCTGTCAACAGATCTCAAGAGAATGTATCTCTCCGAGCTCGTACTTCCCCCCGATACGCTTCTGGATCTCCCCCAGCTTGAGCAGCTCACTCTCTTCGGATTACTGCCGCCTGAGGATGGATCAATTCAGCACCATCTCCCAGCCTTACGACATTTAGAAATCTCTGTACTCCGCCGCTTCGACTTTGAAGGCCCTTTCCACGAGTTCCTCCGAAGTCTCGCTCCTCAATTGACATCAATCACGGCTGATATCGACGATGTCTCAGCCGCACAAGCATCGTCATGGACCATTCCAACGCTTTGCATTCAGTACGTAGCTTCCAAGGGAGACCTGTCACTCGTCGCCGGTCGAAAAGCACAAATCAGGTTCCTCGAGCTCGACTCTCAGTACTCCAGCTGGAGTGAAGCGGAGTTGGATGAATTACTCCGACTGATAGAAACCAGTGGTCCGTCATTCCCCCTCGAATGTATTACGATAGACCTCGAATCAAGCATCACCGAGCTTCAACCCCGATTATTGGAAATGTGTGAACGAAGGAACATTCAAGTGATGATCCGGAAACTCAACGGCCGGGACGAGGATTCGATCTTGCCAGCGTTCATCTTGCCATCTTTCGTTCGAAGGGCAGAGGCGAGAAGGGCAGAGGCGAGAAGGAGCGATATCGAGACCGGGAAAATTAGAAAGTGAAAGTGCAGATGTGAGGACGGCCGGAGGAGAATGAACGATTCTCGAGTGAGGCGGAAGGATCATGTACGATGCGATAGAGATGGTGGGGAACGATGGTTGGAGTCAGGGGAAGGAGGGAGTGAGAGATAGCTTGTGAAGAAAGATTTAATTTGTGCGCTTCATACTTGTGTACTCGTTCGGAATGCTTTACCTTTTCGTTGATACTTTACACGCCACGAGAGTCCAGTCATGAGACGTCGATCAGAGTGCGAGCAGCTCAACTCCTCGTCGAAAGTTTGAGAGTCGTGCGAGAGTCGTTCTTCGAAAGTCTCGATCTCACCGTCTGTCTCATTTCTCGCTTCGTCGCTTCTGCTCTGGCTTTCGCATCCTTGATTGTATCGAGATTCGTCTTCTACCTCGACAAACTATCCAGTGTTGCGACTTTGCGAACTGAGACTTGCAACGGTTTCGCTTCTTTCACCCAGACTCCTCACTCGCTTAACGTTGCGACACCGCTCTACCACCCGAGATAGACCCAAAGCATAGTACAGCGATATATAGACCAGTCAAGGTGAGCTCCCACTTCCTCTCTAGCTTTCTTTTCCCCTCATCTCCAAGTCGACGTCTCCCTCTCCATCTGGGCTCAGCCTTGCTCTAGACACATGCGATAGATAGGGAAACTAGCTGATTAACTATTGCGCGCTCCGTAGCTTCCTTCCAATCGACATGACCACGTCGACCTCTCACGTTCCCTCTTCTTCCTCCTCTCCGACCTCTCCACGCTCATTACACCACCTTCCTCCCGAGCTGCTCAAGCATGTGGTCCTTTACCTCGCACCGATTCTGTTCCGATCCCGCCATGAAGCCTACAAGAAACGACAATCGACTCTTCGTTCCCTCTGCCTCGTCTCAAAACGCATGCTCTCCGTCGCCCAGCCCGCTCTATTCTCAGCCATCTCGATTCGAAACGAAGTACAAGCAAATAGCATCTTACATCGACCTGATCTCCTCGTCAACTGTCGCCTGCTCGAATTACACTAAAGTGGATCCGGCTCGTATCGCTCGAAGAAGTGCTCAGTCGAGACGGTCAAGCGAATCGCCGAACACACACCAAATCTGGAGTACCTCAAATGCGGACAAGATTATAATCTCGTAGAGCCTTTTCTCCACAAAAGCGCGCAGCTTTCGCTTTTCTTCCCGATCACGACGTAACGCTGACTTGTTCTGTCACTGCAGCTGTAAAGAACGTAAACCTCAAGGGCCTCGCTCTCCCGTGCAACAAAGTCTTCTCGGCGCCTCATGTAGAGCAACTCGTTTTAGACGGAATTGAATTTCCGTACAACGACGACGGCGAGGAGAACGACGACAGAGAGGCCGACAACGACAAGAAGGAGTCTGTCAAATACAACCTTCCTGCTCTGCGGCACCTGGCAGTCGTAGGAGACGACGAGGGGATGCTCGACGACCAAGGCGTCGACTCGTTCCTCCGTCATCTCGCTCCTCAACTCACCTCGATGACCGCACTCGTAGTCGCCACCTCGGAGGACCAAGCACCTATCTGGGATCGTTCAACACTCACTTTCCAGCAAACGTGCATGTCTGACGTTGTCGATTGCGTCGAGGAGCGAAAAGCGTTCACGAAACACCTCCAAGTCGATTTCGAATGTTACTTCGGGACGGATGCACCAGGAGGAGAGGAAACACTCCAAGATTGGACGGGTCTGATAGAAACCGTTGGACCCGACTTCCCGCTCGAATCCATCACTCTCAAACCCCTCGATTCGCAACCCCTCAATCCGCTGCAGAAACGCTTCTTCCAGATCTGCAAGGGAAGGAATGTCAACGTCGTCTTCGAGGATATGGAGGATCACTTCCCTTACGAGGCATTCATCTCGCCAGCGTTCATCAAGAGGGCGGAGCAACGAAGGAGAAGGGTCGAGGAAGGAGAAAAGCAGAATTGAAGGGAGTGAATGAGGAATTGGAGTATTTCCGGACTTGGACTTTGTCAATCACTATCTATCATTGTTGTATTATCTTTGCTATGGTCTGATTGGCGCCGGCGACTGAGGATGAGTGAATAAGGCACACACGGTTTCTTTCGCTTTTCGCAAAAGTCAACGAGCATGGAAAGCCTTCCAGAGTTGGGCATCGAATGTTATTTCTCGAGAGAACGCTTCGAGGCAACGACACGTTGGGTGACCTTGAAAAGATCGAGTCGAAAGAAGAAGCGAAATCCTCTGCGAGCGAATCCTCTCCTTTGACCAAAACTTCGACTTCGACATTTCTGGCTGTACGCGTACATACGAGCTCCCAGTTTATCTCTCAAGCACTCTAGAGGGCTACAGTAGGCTTTCGGACCCTCCCCGCCTCAATCGATCAACTTCGAATTTCGCCCTTGATCTATAACGCGATCTCGCTCTCCTCACAAGCCACGAGCTCAACCCAGACTACCACAGTGGAGCCTGTAAGCTACCTAGAACTCTATTGGATCCCTCAGTGTACTGATTGACTCGTTCTTGTTACAGTTTGCACTGCCATCATGTCATCTCGATTCCTCTTCAACTCGCTCTTCAGACCCATCCCCAGTACTTCGAGAGCGATCCATACTTCCACTTCTATCCTATATCCTTCAGCCTCGACTCCCCTGAGAAACCCTTCCGAAGATTCACACGGTTCCAAACTCTCCCCTTCCTCGACAAACAAGAAACTCAGACCTAGAGACCGATTACAGTTCATCGAGTCA